>Ga0265595_1001256_pt1 | contig 20110 bp, 33 predicted proteins | sample saktaG_15_FD_190148 | JGI IMG/M metagenome (GOLD analysis project Ga0265595, IMG submission 190148) | Saline water microbial communities from Sakinaw Lake, British Columbia, Canada - sak_2013_06_06_50m | ecosystem: Environmental > Aquatic > Non-marine Saline and Alkaline > Saline ... | reverse complement strand
GCACCGGCGTACCGGTAGTGCAGGCCGGCGATGTCGACGAGTGGGGGCGAGCTGGGCGGAGGTGGGATCATACCGACCGAAGCTTATCGCATCGCCCCCGGCGACCCCGGCCGACCCCGGCCGGCGCGGCCGGCGCGGCCGGCGGACGCGTCACCGGCCGCGCGGACGCGCGGCCGGTGACGCCCCGGTCGCGTCCTCAGAGAAAGAAGGTGTTCCTCGAGTCGGACATCATGGAGACGAACTGGCCGACGCCCACGTAGTCGAGGTGCGGATAGTCGATCATCTCTTCCTTCTGCAGACCCATGACGTCCATGGTCATCGTGCAGACGTGGATGCGCACGCCCGCCTCGCCGGCCTGCTTCATGAGATCCTCGAGCGAGGCGACCCCGTGGTCCTTCATGACCTTCTTCATCATGGCGGATCCCATCCCCATCATCTGCATCTTGGAGAGCGGGAGCTTGCCGGTGCCCGTCGGCAGCATCATGCCGAACATGCGGTCCATGGACTTCTTCTCGACGCGCTTGGCGGGGTCGCGGAGCGCCGAGGTCGCCCAGAAGGTGAAGAACATATCGACCTCGGTGTCGTAGACGCTGGCGCCGAGGGCGATGATGAAGGCCGCCATCACCTTGTCGAGGTCGCCGCTGATCACCCCCAGCGTGAGCTTGTCGTCCGGCAGCTGGCGCTCGAGCGCCGCCAGACGCTTCTCGAGCGCCTCGATGCGTGCCGCATCCGTCGCGGGAGCCTCGTCCCGCCCGGCCACGTTATCTTCAACTTCCGTCATGCTGCGTACCTCCGACTGGCCGAGCCTCAGTAGTTGAGCACGGCCTTGGATTCGGTCACTTCCTTGATCACGCGCGCGGCGGCGATGGGCTCGGCGCCGGGAATGAGCATGTCTGACTCCAGACGACGCTCCTTGATGCACGGGGTGCACACCAGGAGCTTGCCGCCGTTGTCCATGAAGATCCTGAGCTGCTCCTGAAGCGGCGGCAGGCCGGCCGCGAAGATGTGCTCGGCGCACTTCGTGGTCGACAACAGCACTCCGGTGCCCTGCAGGATCACCACGGCCTCGCAGTCCATGGCGAGCGCGGCGTTGGCCATGACGAACGGCAGCGTGGCGCGCTCCGGGTCGTCGGGCCCGTGGGTGGCGAAGACGGTGACCTTCTCTATCGACTCAGCAGGCATGTCGTCCTGTCTCCTTCCTCTCTCGATCCGTCAGAGCAGCGGTCCCGCGATCAGCCGACCGCGCCCTCTGCCATGCGTCGTTCTCTGAACGCATGGAACCAGAGAACGACCGGACGGAAGACGATGTGGGCGAACTTCGTGAACGGCAGCATGAGCAGCAGTTCCATCGCCAGCGCGACGTGGACCAGGAAGACGACGTTGACCGTGAAGCCGCTGATCGTCACGTACTCGGCGATCTCGAGGACGAACCCGGTGACGCCGATGACCCAGAGCGCGATCAGCAGCACCCAGTCCGACGTGACCGAGCGCTCGTAGTAGGCGCGCCCCGGCCTCCGCAGCCGCTGCACGAACGCGGTGGTGGTGCCGTACATCAGCGCGATGCCGGCGATCGTGCCGAGCAGCCTGATCGGCGAGTAGATCGGCACGTACGACCCCGGCTCCTTGAACAGGTAGTCGAGGACCGTCGCCAGGGCGAGCCCAAGGAACCCGAACATGATGGTCAGGTGCACGAACCGCCGTCCCACCGGCCACGGGCCGTCGCCGGGAGAACCCGCCGTCGTGTGACAATCGCGGAAGCGGCGGTGGGCGACGATCTCCACGACGGTGTCCCAGACGGCGGCCAGAGCCGCCTTGAGCGGGAACCGCGAGGGCGCGTCCGGCGTGGTCGGCGCCCCCTTGGGCCGCGTCTCTTTCGCGAGCAGCCAGAAGACGTTGACCAGCGAGACCAGCGCCATGACGGCGAGGATCGCCATCACCACGATGCCGAGGTCGTGGATCACGTGGAAGGGGATCCACTCCAGCAGGGACGCGGTGTTGACGGGACCGCTCGGAAGCACGTTCGACGTGCCGAGCAGGAACGCGACGAGGATGGCGAAGAGCAGCGTCAGCCACCCGGCCGCGAAGGCGGTCGACGTGAACATCCGGCGGGCGAGCGTCGTCGGGTCGTAGCGGCCGATGGCCACGCGGCGGGCGGCCGCCATCAGCTCACCGGGAGCCGCCTCCCGCGGGCAGGTCTCGGAGCACTCTCCGCAGTAGTAGCACATCCACACTTCCTTGCAGGCGGCGAGCTGGTCGCGCTGGCCCAGCTGGGCGTAGCGGATCATCCGCCTCGGGAATGCCGTGTCACCTTCGGAGAGCGGACACACGGCGGTGCAGTTGCCGCAGTTGAAGCAGGCTTTGATGTCGGGCGCGCCGTAGCGCTCCAGCTCGGTGAGGAGGGTGGGATCGGCTCGCATGGTCACGACTCATCCCCCCCGGCTTCTCCGTCGTCCTTCTGGACGAGCGCGTAGCTGAAGTAGTCGCCGTCCTTCTCCGCCTCGACGAGCAGACCGTACTTGCGCATCCCCGCGACATGCCAGAGGGCGCGGTCGGTGGACAACTCGGTCGCCGCGGCCAGCGCGGGGACCGTCAGCGGGCCCTGCTCCAGGGCGGCTTTGACTCTCTTGCGCTCGGCGCGTACGGCGTTGCTCGCCGTCGTCGCCGCCTTGACGCGGTCGCCACGCTCGTCGCGCAGCTTCTTCAGCGTTCCGCGCAGAGCTTTCTTGCGGTCGTCGGCTTCGGTCATCGCGCAGCCACCTCCGATCCGGAAGCCAGCAGCGCATCGACCATGGCTTCATAGGTCTCGAGCGACCAGCCGTTGAGATCCATGGCTCCGGTCGGGCAGACGGCGACGCAGGCGCCGCACCCGGCGCAGAGCGCGGGATTGACGACCGCGCGCATCTTGCCGTCGCCGTACTCTTCCATGCTGATGGCGCCGGCATAGGGGCACTCCTCGACGCACGCGGCGTGGCCTTCGCACCGCCCCGCGTCGACGTGGGCCACGAACGGATCGAGCTGTACGTGGCCGCTGGCCAGGAGGCCGAGCGCCTTGACCGCGGCGGCCGAAGCCGACGCGCAACTCTCCGTGACGTCCTTCGGCGCCTGGCACGTACCCGCAAGCAGGATGCCGTTCACCGCCTGCTCAACGGGACGCAGCTTCGGGTGGACCTCCTGCAGGAACCCGTCGGCGCTGACCGGCAGCTTCAGGCTCGTGGCCAGACCGCCGACGTCCGCCGGCGTCATACCCACGGCCAGCACGACCAGATCGACGCCGACCTCGACCTCTTCCCCCCACGTGAGACCGTCGATGCACGTCACGGTCAGGGGGAACGCATCGCCCTTCTTCGTCTTCGCGACCTTCGGCGGCTGGGCGCCGTCGTACCGCAGAAAGACGACCCCGGACTCGGACGCGCGTTCGTAGTACTCCTCGTGGCCGCGGCCATACGCGCGGATGTCCTGGTAGAACTCGTACGCCGCGACCCCGGGGAACCGCGTGCGCAGATCGTTGGACGCCTGCAGCGTCGCCGTGCAACAGACCCGCGAGCAGTACTCGTTGATCTTGCCGTTCGCACCGGGCTTGTGGACTCCGTCGACCTGCCGGCTCCCCACGCAGTGGATGAACGCCACGCCGCGGAGCGGCTGGTCGTTGAAGACCGGCGTGGAGCCTTCCGGCTGTTGCGCCAGCCACTGCAGGAAGTCGATGAGCGTGATCACCTGCGGCAGACGCCCGGAGCCGTACTCGCCCTTCGGGGGCGTGTAGTGCTCGAATCCCGTCGCCGCGACGATGGCGCCGACCGACAGCGTGAACGTGCCGGCGTCGTCATCGGCGCCGTCATCGGCGCCTTCCTCACCCGCGGGCGTCCCGGCCGCTTCCGCGGCGGCGTCCGGCTGCGCCTCGAAGACCGCCTCCGGCCCGTAGCCGCGGAAGGTCTCGTAGCGCCAGCCGTCCACCGCGCGCGCGGGCGCCGCGGAGGGAGCGGCGTCAACGGCGTCGACGTCCTGTCCGGGTGACGGCTCCACGGCGGCGACGGTCGTTCCGGCGGGCTCCTGGCGGAGCTTCGCCTCGAACGCGCCGACATAGCCCGACACTTCTTCGACCGTCGTGCCGGTGTGCACGTCGATCGCCGGATGCGCCAGCACGTCGTCGGTGAGGCGCCGGATCACCTCTTCGACCGGCTCCTCGTACGGGAAGAGCTTGTCGAGCACCGCGGCCCGCCCGCCGAGCACCAGCTCACGCTCGACGAGCGTGACGGCGAGGCCGGCGTGAGCAAGATCGCCGGCGGCGCGCAGCCCCGCGACACCGCCCCCGACCACAAGGACCCTCCCCGCGGCCGGGATGCTCACCGGGTCGAGCGGCTTCAGCAGACTGGCCTTGGCGACGGCGGCCCTCACGAGCGCCGTCGCCTTCGCGGTCGCGTCCGCGTGATCGCCGGTCGACCAGCTGACCTGCTCGCGGATGTTGGCATTCTGGTAGACGTACGGGTTCTTGCCCGCCCGCTCGAGCACACCGCGGAACGTCGTGGTGTGCAGGCGCGGCGAGCATGCGGCGACGACGACGTGGTCGACGCCGAGATCCTCGATGTCGTCCGCGATCAGCTGCTGACCGGGATCGGAACACATGAACGTGTTGTCCCTGGAGACGACCACGTTCGGCAGCTTCGCCGCCTCCGCCGCCACTGCCTCGACGTCCACGACGTCGGAGATGTTCCCGCCGCAGTGACAGATGTACACGCCGACGCGCGGCGCCTGAGTCTGTTCTTCAGCCACGGTCACCCTCCCGACAGATCTCCATCGCCGCGGCGCTGGCCTCGGCGATCGTGTCGACGATGTCCATCGGCCCTCTCGCGGTACCCGCGGCGCTCACGTGCGGCAACGAGGTACGGCAGGGCGCATCCTTGGGATGCGGGACGTCGATGAAGCCGTCCTCGCCGATGTCCAGCGGCAGGAGCTCGCGAACGCCCGGTGTGGGGGCCATGCCCAGCGACAACACGACCATGTCGTGCGTACGGACCTCGGCCTGACCACGATCGTCGATGCGCTCGATGTGCACGTCGACGGACCGGTCGGCAGCTTCCACCAGACGGCCGACCTTGGCCTTGACGAACTCGATCCCCATCGCCTTGGCGGAGCGGAAGAACTCCTCATACCCCTTGCCGAAGGCGCGGATGTCCATGTAGTAGATCGTGAGGTCGGCAAACGGCAGCGCGCCGCTGAGCAGCATCGCCTGCTTGATGGCGTACATGCAGCAGACGCGCGAGCAGTAGGGCACGCCGAGCGTCTTGTCACGCGACCCGGCGCACTGCACCCACGCCACGGACGCTGGGTCCTTGCCGTCGGCCGGCCGCAGCACGCGTCCGTACGGCCCGTGCGGCGCCAGGAGACGCTCCATCTTCAGCGGGGAGACGACGTTGGCGATGCCGTCGGCGCCGTACTGGGTCTTGCCCGCCGCCGACGTGAGCTCCCAGCCCGTGGCGACCACCACGTGGTCGGCCTCGATCTCGATGAGCTCGTCGGTCTGGTCGTAGACGATGCAGTCCTTCGGGCAGGCCTGTGCGCAGCGCCCGCAGAGCGTGCACGAGTCGGCGTCGATCAGGGCGACCTGCGGGATCGCGTTGGTGAACGGCACGTAGGCCGCACGCCGGGCCGTCATGTCCTGTTCGAACTCGTCCTCCACATCGACCGGGCAGACGAACTCGCACTGACGACAGCCGATGCAGTCGTCCTCCACGACGTAGCGGGCCTTGCGGCGCACGGTCGCCGCGTAGCCGTCCTCACGCGGCAGAAGCCCTTCGACCTCCGAGTACGTGTGGATGGTGACGCGCGGATGATGCGCCGCGGCCGCCATCTTCGGCGTCGTGATGCAGCTCGCGCAGTCGAGCGTGGGAAAGACCTTGCTGAGGCCGATCATCGCGCCGCCGATGCTCGGCTGACGCTCCACGACGATGACCTCGCGGCCCTGATCGCCGAGGTCGAGAGCCGTCTGCAGACCGGCGATGCCGGCGCCGATGACCAGCGTGTCGTAGTGGGCAGGGCTCATGCGGCGTCACCACCAGCGGCCGCCGCGGTCTCCGCGGCGGCCTTCGCCACAACGAGCGCGTTCATGTCGACGATCTCCTTGATGTATGCCTTCGTGCAGACGGTGCAGATGGCCGTGAGGCGAAGCAGCGCGGGGTCGAGGCCACGCTCCTTGAGGCCGAGCTTGACGCGGTCGATGCGCTTGACCAGCCGCTCGAACGCGCCCTGATACGGGCATTCGTGTCCGCACGACATGACGATGATGCCGGCGAACCCCTTTTCGAAGCAGTCGAAGTAGAACTTGTCGGGAAAGAGGACCGGCGAAGGCGTACGCATGACGTACGTATTGGCGCTGTAGTGCAGGTGCGCCTGCCCGACCGCGTCGGCGGCCGGGTCGGCGCACGCATCGGTGACGAGCACCAGGATGGGCGGAGCGGTCGCTTTGGTCGCTGTGTTCATGAGTCCGGCCGTGACGTCGTCGACGGGTTACTTGCCGCGACGGACGAAGAGGCGGTCGTAGCCCTCCTCGGCCTCGAGGGCGCCGAGCCACTCGTGACCGACCTTCTCCGCCCACACAGGGATGTCCGCCCGCGAGCCGGCGTCGTCCGAGCGTACTTCGAGCACCTCGCCCACGTTGACACTGCCGATGCCCTTCTTGGCTTCGAGCAGCGGGCCGGGGCAGGCGCTGCCGCGCGCGTCCACGATTGAGTTCGGCTCCATGTCCTCAAGCTCGTCGATTTCCAGCGTCATGATGGTCTCCTTTGTGAGTCGTTACTTGTGCGTGGGTGAGGCGGCAGCGCGGGCTCATCGACCGCGGCGGCCCCGTGATGCTCGGCGCCGGACGCTGCGTCCGGCTCCTCCCGGATGATGATCGCCGCGTCCGCCAGGCGTTGTTCGACCAGCGCCTCCCGGATGAGCTGGCACGCGGTCACCAGTTTCTGATTCGCTACCGAGTAGTACACGGTGCGCCCGTCGCGACGACTGTTCACCAGCCCGCGGCCCCTCATCAGACGAAGGTGCTGCGACACGTTGGTGAGCGAGAGGCCCACTCTCTCGGCGAGGTCTCCGACCGACAGCTCGCCTTCCTTCAGCTCGTACAGCATCGCCAGCCGGCTCTCGTTGGCCACGACTTTGCAGTACTCGGCATGCAGCTTCAGGAGTTCCGCCTCCGGGCGGCCCATGGGCGCGCCCGCCGTCACTCGTTCACCTGTCATCTCCAATAGTTGCTGAACTGCTGAAGTGTATATCAGACCGGCCTTTGGTCGTGCAACACGTGACCGTCTTCCCTGCGCCTCCCGGCGGCACGCGTCCGCACCGAACTCTCCCCCGCTCTACGACTCGCGAGCTGCTTGTGCAGCGTGGCACAAACTCAGTGTAGTATACCCCCCCAGGTATCTGCAACAGGGGGGCCGCGCCGTAGTGGCCACTTCACGGCGCCGAAGTGGGACACCCCGTAACGCACGAGGGGCGGGAGGCCTTCCGGCCGCCCGCCCCCCAAAGGAACGTCTGTCTGCGCTGCGTTACACCAGTTCGATGTACGCCTGCTCGCTGCCGTCGCCGGGGCGCGGGCCGAGCTTGATGATCCGCGTGTACCCGCCGTGGCGGTCGGCGTAGCGAGGCGCCACGTCGTTGAACAGCTTGTACACGATCTTCTTGTTGCGCAGCATGGCGATCGCCTGGCGGCGCGCGTGCAGGTCGCCGCGCTTGCCCAGAGTGATGGCCTCTTCGACCATCGGGCGGACTTCCTTGGCGCGCGCTACGCCGGTCTTGATCTTCTCGTGTTCCAGGACCTGACAGGCGAGACCCGACAGCAGCGACCGCCGCTGGTCGGGGGCCATGTTGAACTTGCGGCCTGAGTTCTGATGGCGCATCTTACTCGTCACCCCGCAAAGAGAGCCCGCGCTCGATGAGCTTTTCCTTGACCTCGTCGATGCTCTTCTTGCCGAAGTTCGGGATGTTGAGCAGCTCGGCCTCTGTCTTGGAGACCAGGTCGCCGACGGTCTGGATACCCTCGCGCTTGAGGCAGTTGTACGAACGGACTCCGAGCTCGAGCTCCTCGATGAGCACGTCGTCCATGCCACCGCCGACCTGCATCGATTCGAGCCCCTCGATCGGGAACTCCTCGCTCGAACGCGTGCGGTCCGGGTCGGTGAAGATCGACATCCGGTCGACGAGGATCTCGGCGGCCTCCCTCAGCGCCTCTTCGGGCATGAGCGCGCCGTTGGTCGTGATGTCGAGGATGAGCTTGTCGTAGTCGGTGCGCTGACCGACGCGTGCGCTCTCGACGTGGTACGAGACGCGCTTGATGGGGCTGAAGATCGAGTCCATCGGGATGACCCCGATGACCGTATCGGGCGTCTTGTTGCCCTCGGCCTGAACGTAGCCGGTGCCGCGCCTGACGGTGATGAGCATCTCGATGGCCCCACCGTCGGACAGCGTCGCTATCTGGTGATCCGGGTTGAGGATCTCGAGCTCGGCCGGGATGTCGATGTCGGCGGCTACGACCTTGCCGGGCTTGTCCTTGTACAGGCGGACCTGCACCTCGTCCAGCTCGCCATGCAGGCGGCAGACGAGCTCCTTGAGGTTGAGGATGACGTCGGTGACGTCTTCCTTCACGCCCTTGACGGTGGTGAACTCGTGGGCGACACCTTCGATCTTGACTGAGCTGACGGCTGCGCCCTCGAGCGACGACAGCAGGACCCGGCGCAGCGCGTTGCCGAACGTATGCCCGAAACCGCGATCGAGAGGCTCGACCTCAAAGCGCGCGCGGTTGCCGGCGAGCTGCTCGCGGGTGATGTTGGGCATCTGGAACTGTAGCAACTGGCCTCCTGTAGACTCTTCGCCGCGGGTTAGCTGCTGCAGCGGATTATTTGGAGTACAGCTCGACGATGAGCTGCTCCTGCACCGGGGCGTCGATCTCGTCGCGCTCGGGAGCGCGAAGGACCTTGCCGGTGAGGTTGTCGTGGTCGACCAGGAGCCACGGCGAGACCGACGACGTGAGATCGGTCGCGGCGCGCACGGTCTCTACGGCCTTGCTGTTGGAGCGCATCGCCACCACATCGTCGGGGCGGACCTGGTACGACGGGATGTCGACCTTCTTGCCGTTGACGGTGAAGTGGGCGTGGCACACCAGCTGACGAGCCTGGCGACGCGACGCGCCGAAGCCGAGGCGGTACACGACGTTGTCGAGCCTCATCTCGAGCATGCGCAGGAGATTCTCGCCGGTGATGCCGTCCTTGCGGCTGGCCATCACGTAGTACCGGTGGAACTGCTTCTCGAGCACCTGGTAGTAGCGGCGCGCCTTCTGCTTCTCACGCAACTGCAGAAGGTATTCGCTCTGCTTGATGCGGCCGCGGCCGTGCTCTCCCGGTGGGTACGAGCGCCGCTCGACCGCGCACTTGTCCGTGAGGCACCGCTCGCCCTTGAGAAAGAGCTTCTCAGCCTCGCGGCGACACTGCTTGCACTGTGCTGACGTATCTTTCGCCACGTAGACCTTCCTAGACCCTGCGACGCTTGCGCGGGCGGCAGCCGTTGTGCGGCACCGGCGTCACGTCTTTGACACTGATGATCTCGAGGCCGGCGGCCTGCAGCGACCGCACGGCGGTCTCGCGACCCGAACCCGGGCCACGCACGAAGACCTCGACCTTCTGGAGACCCTGCTCCATGCCCTTCTTGGCGCATGACTCCGCCGTCACCTGCGCGGCGAACGGCGTGCTCTTGCGCGAACCCTTGAAGCCGACCGATCCGGCGCTCTCCCACGCGATGACGTTGCCCTCCTTGTCGGTGAGCGTCACCAGCGTGTTGTTGAACGACGTCTTGATGTGCGCCTGGCCGACGGCGATGTTCTTGCGGACTTTGCGACGCTGACGACCCTTGGCTCTCTGAGGCTTAGCCACTCTGCTCTACTCCTCCGCTACTGGTGCGGTCACTTCTTGCGCTTGCCGCTGATCGTCCTCTTCGGACCTTTGCGAGAGCGCGCGTTGGTGCGCGTGCGCTGCCCGTTCACCGGCATGCCGCGCCGGTGGCGGATGCCCCGGTAGCAGCCGATATCCATGAGACGCTTGATGTTCTGGGAGCGCTCGCGGCGCAGGTCGCCCTCGACCGTGACTTCACGGTCGATGGCGTCGCGGAGCCGGACGATCTCCTCTTCGGTGAGATCACGCACCTTGGTGTTGGGGTCGATGCCGACGACACCGAGGACCTTGTTGGACGTCGACCGTCCGACACCGTAGATGTACGTGAGACCGATCTCGACCCGCTTCTGCGGCGGGATGTTGACGCCTGCGATACGTGCCATGCGGACTTACCCCTGCCTCTGACGATGACGCGGGTTCGAGCAGATCACCTGCACGGTGCCGTGCCTGCGGATGATCTTGCACTTCTCGCACATCTGCTTGACTGAAGCTCTTACCTTCATCGGTGATCCTCGCTTGTGCACGCGGTGCGCCTGAGGCCCCGCGCGCCGCCTCCGGGCGACCGCGCGCGGCCGCTACTTGAACCGGTACGTGATCCTGCCCCTGCTGAGGTCGTAGGGCGACAGTTCCACCTTGACCCTGTCCCCGGGCAGGATGCGGATGTAGTTCATGCGCATCTTGCCCGAGATGTGGGCGAGCACTTCGTGGTTGTTGTCGAGGTGCACGCGGAACATCGTGTTCGGCAACGCCTCGACGACCTCGCCCTCGATCTCGATGGCTTCTTCTTTGTTCGCCATGCTCCCTACTCGTCGACAGACAGCGGCCTGACATACTACCATAAACCATGGGGGCCACAAACCCCACCGTCCACGGCGGCGCGGCGGCCGAGACCCGCGCCGTTTCCGCGGCGCTACACCGCTGCGCCACCCTTCTCCGACGGCCGACGCGTGAAGACCTGCGGAGCCTTCGTGCCGACACCCACCGTGTGCTCGAAGTGCGCCGAGAGCGAACCGTCGGCGGTGTGGATGGCCCACCCGTCGTCCGCCACGACCACCTCGTGCCCGCCGGCGTCGACCATCGGCTCGATGGCGAAGACCATGCCCTCCTCGAGCCGCGGTCCGCGCCCGGGATCCCCGTAGTTGGGGATCTGCGGATCCTCGTGCATCTCCTTGCCCACTCCGTGCCCGACCAGCGAGCGGACGACGCTGAAGCCGGCGGCCTCGACCACTTCCTGGATCGCGTGCGAGATGTCGCCAAGCCGGCGGCCTTCCCGGCACTCCGCGAGCCCGGCCTCGAGCGACTCCGCGGTCACCTCGGCCAGGCGGCACGCCTCGGCCTCAACGGAGCCGATGAGGAGCGTCTGCGCCGAGTCGGCGATGTACCCGTTGAGCGTCACCCCCACGTCGAGACTGAGCAGGTCTCCCTCCGCCACACGGTAGGCGCCCGGGATCCCGTGCACGACCATGTCGTTCGGCGACGCGCAGATCGAGCCCGGAAAGCCCTGATAGCCGAGGAACGTCGGCGTCCCGCCGCGCTCCCGGATGAACCGCTCGGCGAGCGCGTCCAGCTCCGCGGTCGTCACACCCGGCCGAGCCGCCCTCGCCAGCTCGTCGAGGCAGTCGGCGAGGATCGCGCCTGCGGCGGCGATCTTGGCGAGCTCGGCTGCCGACCTGCGGACGATCATGAAGGCATCATCCGTCGCTCAGGAAGCGGGCGACCTGCACGAACACCTCGCCGGGGAGCTTCTCGTCCCCGTGCGCGTGGTACAGCACCTTCTTGCGCTCGTAGAACTTGATGAGCGGCTCCGTCTCCCGCCTGTAGACATCCAGCCGGGTCCGCGCAGTGGCCTCGTTGTCGTCGGCGCGCTGCACCAGCGGGCACGCGCACTCGTCGCACAGCCCCTCGGTGAGGGGCGGGTCGTACAGGTCGTGGTACAGCCTGCCGCACCGCGGGCAGTTGCGGCGCCCCGAGATGCGGCGCACCAGCTCTTCGTCCGCGACGTCGAGGAAGACGACGTGCGTGATCGAGCGTCCCGCCTCCCCCAGCAGATCGTCCAGGCTCTCGGCCTGCGGCACCGTGCGCGGGAACCCGTCGAGCAGGAATCCCCCCCTCGCATCCTCCATGGCCAGCCGCTCCTTGACGAGGCTGATGACGACATCGTCGGGAACGAGCTTGCCGGCCTCGAGACGCCCCTGCACATCCGGGCCGATGGCGGTACCCTGCGCCACGGCCGCGCGAAGCATGTTCCCCGTCGATATGTGCGGCAACCCGTACCGCGCCACGATGCGCTCTGCCTGCGTGCCCTTGCCGGAGCCGGGCGCACCGAGCAGGATCACGTTGTGCTGCGTGGCGTTCAGCCCCGTCACCTACTTGAGGAAGCCCTCGTAGTGGCGCATGAGAAGCTGCGCCTCCATCTGCCGCATCGTGTCGAGAGCGACACCCACGACGATCAGCAGCGAGGTGCCGCCGAAGTAGAAGGGGACGTTGATCGGCGGACGCGACAACAGCCACGGCAGCACCGCCAGGGAGGCCAGGAAGAGAGCCCCCGGGAAGGTGAGACGCGTCAGGATGCGGTCGAGGTACTCGGCCGTGGGCCGGCCGGGGCGCACGCCGGGGATGAATCCGCCGTACTTCTTGAGGTTGTCGGCCTGGTCGATAGGGTTGAACGTCACGGCCGTGTAGAAGTACGTGAAGATCACGATCAGGATGGCCTCGCCGATGATGTACAGGACGGTGCTCGGCCCGAACGTCCGGGTGAACCACCCGCCGATGCCGTCGGTGCCGAGGAACTGCGCGAACGTCGGCACGATCATCATGACCGACGAGGCGAAGATCACCGGGATCACTCCCGCCATGTTGACCTTGAGCGGGATGAACGTGCTGGTGCCGCCCATCATGCGGCGTCCCACGACGCGCTTGGCGTACTGCACCGGGACGCGGCGCTCACCGGTCGTGATCCAGATGACGCCGACGACGACGGCCAGAGCGATGAGGCCGAAGAGAAAGATCGGCAGCAGGCTCATCGTGAACAGCTGTGCGGAGCCCGACGGGATGCTCGAGACGATGCTGATGAAGATGATGATCGACATGCCGTTGCCGATGCCCCGCGCGGTGATGAGCTCCCCGAGCCACATGACGATCACGGCGCCGGCGACCAGGCTGGTGATGATGAGCGCCGCCCGCCACCAGTTGAGGTCCGGAAGGGCGTTGTACTGACGGAACAGGGCGATATACCCGAGCGACTGGACGAGTGAAAGAGCTACGGTGAGCCAGCGCGTGTACTTGGTGATCTGCTTCTGGCCCTGCTCACCCTCTTTGGCCAGCTCCTCGAGCTTGGGGATGACGACGGTGAGGAGCTGCATGATGATCGACGCCGTGATGTACGGCATGATGCCGAGCGCGAAGACGGCGACGCGCGCGAGCGCGCCGCCCGAGAAGAGGTCGAGGAACCCGACGACTCCGGCTCCGCCCTCCTCGAAGAACTGCTTGAGAGCGCCGATGTCGATGCCCGGGACGGGCACGTACGCGCCGAACCTGTAGATCGCCACCATCCCCGCCGTGAAGAGGAGCTTCGTGCGAAGCTCCGGGATCATCCAGGCGTTGGCCAGCGACTGCCACAGCTTGTTGTTCACAGCCCCATCCCCCCGACGCGGTTCAGAGGAGCTCGGCCTTGCCGCCGGCCGCCTCGATCTTCTCGACGGCGCTGCGGGAGTACATGTGAACGCGGACGTTCAGCGCCACAGGGAGCTCTCCGCCGCCGAGCACCTTGATCGGCGTGCGCGTGTTCTTGACGATGCCCTTGGCGACGAGCGCCTCCGGGGTGACCTCGTCACCGGCCGAGAAGGCATTCGCCAGACGGCCGACGTTGACCGGCACCGCGGAGGTCCGGAACGGGCCGATCGGCATGCTCTTCTTCATGTGCGGGCCGCGGAGCTTGCCGAGGCGCATGTAGAGCGGCATCTGACCGCCCTCATAGCCCGGGCGCACGCCGCCGCCGGAGCGGGAGTTGTAGCCCTTGTGGCCCTTGCCTGAGGTCTTGCCCTGTCCCGAGCCTTTGCCGCGACCGAGGCGCTTGGTCGCCTTGGTCGATCCGGGGTTGGGGCGCAGGTTGTGGAGTCCTAGTTCAGCCATGTCACGACTTCTTCGCTGCCGGGCGCACCTCGAGGAGGTACGCGACCTTGTTCACCATGCCGCGGATCACGGGGGTGTCCTCGTGGACCACGGTGTGACGGATCCTCTTCAGGCCGAGGGCGCGCAGCGTGCCGCGGTGATCGGGCTTGCGACCGATCGCGCTCTTGACCTGGGTGATCTCGAGGTAGCTCGTCATACGCCTCAGGCCTCCTTGGCGGGAGCGGCGGCCTCTGCGGCCTCCGGCGTACGCTGGTCGAGACCCAGCACCTGGGCCACCGAGATGCCGCGCAGCCGCGCCTGGCCCTCGGGCGTCTTGAGGGACTGCAGCCCGGCGACGGTGGCGCGCACCAGGTTGATCGGGTTCGTCGTGCCCAGCGACTTCGTCAGGATGTCGCGCACGCCGGCGAGCTCGAGCACGGCGCGCACGCCGCCTGCGGCGATGACGCCGGTACCCGGAGCGGCCGGCTTGAGCAGCACACGCGCCGCGCCGAAGCGGCCCGTCACCTGATGGGTGGTAGTCGTGCCGTTGTAGCGAGGCACGGTGAACAGGTTCTTCTTCGCGTCTTCGATCGCCTTCTGGATCGCCAGCGGCACTTCGCGCGCCTTGCCGTAGCCGGCGCCCACATGACCGTTCTCGTCACCGACGACGACCAGAGCCGTGAAGGAGAACCGCCGGCCACCCTTGACGACCTTGGCGACGCGGTTGATGTCGACGACGCGCTCTTTGAGCTCGTTGCCTTCGCTGAATGATCCTCTAGCCACGGGGTCCTATTCTCCTTGTCAGAAAACCAGGCCGCCCTCGCGGGCGCCCTCGGCGAGAGCCTTGACTCGGCCGTGATACAGATAGCCCGAGCGATCGAACACGACGCGCTCGATGCCCTTGTCTTTGGCCCTCTGCGCCAGCAGTTCGCCGACTCTCTTGGCGACCTCGGCCTTGTTGAGCCCGGCGCCGTCGATCTCGACGGAACGGGCGGCGACGATCGTCGCCGCGGCGCCGTCGTCGACGAGCTGGGCGTAGATCGCCCGGTTCGAGCGGAACACCGAGACGCGCGGGCGCTCGGTGGTACCCTCGATGCGCCCGCGGATGCGGCGCTTGCGCCGGGCGCGGGCTTCTCTGATGCTGCGTACGCTCATCTTCTGGTCGTTCCTCTTCTCTCAGGCAGCGCCTAGGCGCGCTTGCCGACCTTGCGCTGGACGAACTCGCCGGAGTACCGGATGCCCTTGCCCTTGTACGGCTCGGGTGGCCGGACGGACCGCACCTTGGCGGCGATCTCGCCGACGACCTGCTTGTCGATGCCCTTCACGACGACCACGGTGGCCTGCGGCGTCTCGAAGACGATGTGCTCCGGCGGCTCGATGAGCACCGGGTGACTGTACCCGACCAGCAGCTCGAGGTCGTTGCCCTTGAGGCTGGCGCGGTAGCCGACGCCCACGATCTCGAGACGCTTCTCGAAGCCGTCGGTGACGCCGGTCACCATGTTGGCGATCAGCGTGCGCGTGAGCCCGTGCAGCGACCGATGCTGGCCGCTGTCGGTGGGCCGCTTGACCGCGATGACGCCGTCGGCGACCTCGACGATCATCTCGCGCGGGACCCTCTGGGTGAGTTCGCCCTTCGGGCCTTTCACTGTGACGACGGCGTTGTCGTACTTGAAGTCCACGCCGTCGGGCAGCGGGATGGGTGCTTTTCCGATCCTCGACATGTGCCGTCCTTACCAGATGAAGCAGATCACTTCGCCGCCCAGGCCGAGCTTCCGCGCCTCAGCGCTGGTCACGAGACCCCGGGAGGTGGAGATGATCGCTGTGCCGAGTCCGCCGAGCACCTTGGGCAACGACTCCTTCTTGGCGTACACACGACGCCCGGGCTTGGAGACGCGCTTGATGCCGGAGATGACCCGTTCTCTGTTCTTGCCGTACTTGAGCTCGACGATGATGACCTTGCCGTGCTCACCCGGCTTGGTGTCGTAGCCGACGATGTAGCCCTGCTCGGTCATCAGACGGGCGATCTCGGCCTTCATCTTCGACGCCGGGATCTCGACCGTGCTGTGCCGCGCGGTGCTGCCGTTGCGGACGCGCGTGAGCATGTCGGCGATGGGGTCTGTCATTGACATGGTCCTCGCCTCCTCACCAGCTCGACTTGGTCATACCGGGGATGACGCCCTGGTGCGCGACTTCGCGCAGGCAGATGCGGCAGAGCCCGAACTTGCGGTAGTACGCACGCGGCCGACCGCATCGCTGGCAGCGGTTGTACTCGCGCGTCTTGTAGCGCTGCTTGCGCCCGGCTTTCACCACGAGGGATGTCTTCGCCATGCTTCAGATGCTCCTAGTTCGAACGGAACGGCATGCCGAGCTTGGTCAGCAGAGCACGCCCCTCCTCGTCCGTCTTGGCGGTCGTCGTGATCACGATGTTGAGACCGCGGAACTCCTCCACCGAGTCGTAGTCGATCTCGGGGAAGATCGTCTGCTCGCGCACACCCATGGCGAAGTTGCCGCGACCGTCGAACTGGTCCGGCGAGATGCCGCGGAAGTCGCGGATGCGCGGCAGCGCGATGGACACGAGACGGTCGATCATCTCGTACATGCGCTCGCCGCGCAGCGTCACACGACAGCCGATGGACATGCCCTCGCGCAGTTTGAAGCCGGCGATCGACCGGCGTGCCTTGGTGATGGCCGGCCGCTGGCCGGCGATCAGAGCGAGCTCCTCGACGGCTTCGTCGAGCAGCTTCGCGTTGGTCTTCGCCTCGCCGACGCCCATGTTGAGGGTCACCTTGGTGACGCGAGGGACTTCCATCACGTTGTGGTAGCCGAGCTCCTCTTTGAGCTGCGGCACGATCTCACTGAAGAACTTTTGCTTGAGCCTGGCCATCGTCACTTACGCCTTGTCGATGTCTTTGCCGCAATTCTCGCGACGGCACTTCCGGACCTTGCCGCCACCCTCGAGCAGCCGGTACCCCACACGGGTGGGCTGACCGCAGGCGGGGCACACGACCATCACGTTCGACACGTCGATGGGCGCCTCGCGCTCGATCACTCCGCCTTGCGGGTTCTTCTTCGGGTTGGGCTTGGTGTGTTTCTTGACCATGTTCATCCGCTCGAGAAAGACACGACCCTTCTCGGTGTCGACGCGCATCACCTTGCCGGTCTTGCCGGCTTCTTTGCCGCTGACGACCTTGACCTGGTCGCCCTTCTTCACCTTGATCTTGCTCATCACAGCACCTCGGGAGCGAGCGACACGATCTTCATGAAGTTCTTCTCGCGCAGCTCGCGAGCGACTGGCCCGAAGATGCGGGTCCCTCGCGGGTTGTTCTGGTTGTCGATGAGCACGGCGGCGTTCTCGTCGAACGCGATGTACGTGCCGTCTTTGCGACCGTATTCCTTCTTCGTGCGCACGATGACCGCGCGCACCACGTCGCCCTTCTTCACGCCGCCGCCGGGCGTGGCGACCTTGACGGTGCCGACGATGATGTCGCCGACCGTGCCGTAGCGCCGCTTGGAGCCACCGCGGATCCGGATACAGAGGATCTCGCGCGCGCCCGTGTTGTCGGCGACTCGTAGTCTGGACTCAACCTGGATCATTTGCTTCCTCTGCCGGCTTTCTTACTTGGCCTTCTCGAGGATCTCGAGAAGACGCCAACGCTTCGTCGCGCTCAGCGGACGCGTCTCGACGACCCTCACGAGATCGCCGACGCCGGCCGCGTTCTGCTCGTCGTGGGCGTGGAGCTTGCTCGAGCGGCGGACGACCTTGCCGTACCGCTCGTGCTTCTGCGCCACGTCGATGCGCACCACGATCGTCTTGTCCATGCCGTCGCTGACGACGATGCCGCGACGCTCCTTGTGGCCCGGTACCTTCTCGGGCGCCTTGCGCTCGGCCTTCGCCTTGGTGCGCGCGGCCGAGACCTTCTTCTCCGGCTTGACGGCCGGAGCGGCGGTCTTCTTGGCGGCGGTCTTCTTCGTCGCCGCCTTCTTCGTCGCCGCCTTCTTGGCCGCCGGCTTACGCGCCGCGGACTGCTTCTGAGCGGGCTTGCCGCTGTCTGTCTTCTTCGTCGTAGCCATCAGGCTTCACCACCAGCTGCCTTGCGTACACGCTCGCGTTCGGCCTGCATGGTGAGCAGGCGAGCGATCTCGCGGCGCGTCGCGTTCAATTGATGCGGGTTGTCGAGCTGCCCGGTGGCGTGCTGGAAGCGCAGGTTGAAGAGCTCCTTGCGCGTATCCTTGAGGCGCACGACGAGCTCGTCGTCGGAGAGCTCCCGGAGCTTGCTAGCCTTCAAAGAGACTGCCCTCCCTCGTCACGAACTTGCACTTGATGGGCAGCTTGTGCGCCGCCAGGCGCATGGCCTCGCGAGCCACCGGCTCGCTGACGCCGGCCAGTTCGAACATGACCTTGCCAGGCTTCACCACGGCCACCCACGACTCGGGCGAGCCCTTGCCGCCGCCCATGCGCGTCTCGGCGGCCTTCCGGGTGATCGGCTTGTGCGGGAACACGTTGATCCAGACCTTCCCGCCACGCTTGATGTGGCGCGTCATGGCGATACGAGCGGCCTCGATCTGGCGGTTCGTGATCCAGCCGCGTTCCATGGCCTTGAGTCCGAACTGTCCGAACTCGACGCTGGTGCCGCCCTTGGCGGTGCCGGCCATACGACCACGCTGTTGTTTTCTGTGCTTGACTCTCTTCGGCAGGAGCATCGTCTACGTCCTCTCTCTACCGTCAGCTGCTCTGCTCGGCCGGCTTGGAGCCGGTCGCGGCGTCGGGCTTGGGCGTATCGGTCGCCGGCTTGGCGGGCGGAGCCGCGGAGCGGTTCGGCGCCTGCCGGCCCATCGGGGCCTTGGGGCCTACGGAGCGGTTCTGGCCGCCACGTCCGCCGGGACCGCCGGGACCGCGACCGGGACCGCCTGGTCCACGACCGGGACCGCCGGGACCGCGACCGGGACCGCCTGGTCCACGACCGGGACCGCCGGGGCGGCCGCCGCCGTCGCGACGCGGCCCGCGCCGGTCACGACCACGATCGTCGCGCCGCTGCTCGTCGCGCTCCTGACGGGCCTTGGCCTCGTCCATCGGGTAACCCTCGGGCAGGATCTCGCCCTTGTTGATCCAGACCTTCACGCCGATGCGGCCGAAGGTCGTGCGAGCTTCACGGAAGCCGTAGTCGATGTCTGCGCGCAAGGTATGGAGCGGCACGCGACCCTCGCTGTAGTGCTCGTTACGCGCCATCTCCGCGCCGCCGAGACGACCGCCGCAACGGACGCGCATGCCGGCGGCCCCGGAGCGCATGGCGCTCGTGAGGGCGCGCTTCATGGCGCGACGGAAGCTGACGCGGTTCTCGAGCTGCTCGGCGATGGACTGGGCGACCAGCACCGCGTCGAGCTCGGGGCGCTTGACCTCGATGATGTTCACCTGGACGTTCTTGTGCGTCATGCCGTGGATCTCTTTGCGCAAGGCGTCGACCTCCGACCCGCTCTTGCCGATCACGATGCCCGGCCGCGCGGTGTGGATGTCGATGGTGATGTTGTTCTTGTCCTTGCGGATGATGATGCGCGAGAGACCGGCGTGAGAGAGCTTCCCCAAGATGTGCTCGCGGATGTGCTCGTCCTCGGCCAGGAACTCCTTGAACTCTTTCTCCGTGTACCAGTGTGACTTCCAGTCATGGATGATGCCGACGCGGAAGCCGCCCGGATGCACCTTCTGGCCCATTAGGAACGGCCCTCCCTCTGATCGACCGCGACGGTGATGTGACTGCTGCGCTTGCGGATGCGATTGACGCGGCCCATCGCGCGGAACTGCCACCGCTTGAGGGTAGGACCCTCATCGACGCGAACTTCCTTGACGTACAGATCATCGGCCGAGAGGGCGTTGTTGTGCTCGGCGTTCGCGACGGCGGAATCGAGCACCGCGGCGACCACACGAGCGGAGTTACGGTTGGCGAAGAAGAGCGTGCTGCGGGCCTCGGCCACGGACTTGCCGCGGATGAGGTCGGCCGCCTCGCGCGCCTTGCGCGGGGCCACCCTGACGTACTTCGCCTGTGCTCTGACTGCCATTCCTGCTTACCTTCTCGCCG
>Ga0265595_1001255_pt1 | contig 20118 bp, 23 predicted proteins | sample saktaG_15_FD_190148 | JGI IMG/M metagenome (GOLD analysis project Ga0265595, IMG submission 190148) | Saline water microbial communities from Sakinaw Lake, British Columbia, Canada - sak_2013_06_06_50m | ecosystem: Environmental > Aquatic > Non-marine Saline and Alkaline > Saline ... | reverse complement strand
TTCACAAGATTCAAAAGAATGAATGGATTTAATGTTCTTTATCCAATGGGATATGATTCGTTAGGATTGCCTGCAGAAAACGCAGCAATTAAAGCAGGAACACATCCAAAAAAATACACACAAGATTCAATTAAAAATTTTATAAACCAGCAAAAAGCATTAGGATTAAGTTATGATTGGACAAGAATGCTAGCAACGAGTGATGAAAATTATTACAAATGGGACCAATGGATTTTTTTAAAAATGTTTGAAAAAGGTTTAGCTTACAAAAAAAAATCACCTGTAAACTGGTGTTCAAAATGCAATACAGTTTTAGCAAATGAACAAGTCCACAACGGAAAATGCTGGAGACACGAAGATACTGATGTAGAAATAAAACATTTAACTCAATGGTATTTTAAAATAACAGATTATGCAGAAGAATTAAATGATTTCAAAGAATTAGAACAATGGCCTGATGTGATAAAAAAACTGCAAAAAAACTGGATAGGAAAAAGTTATGGTACTGAGATTGATTTTGAAATTGAAAATAAAAATGTTAATTGTGTGATAGTTCATGGATCAAATGAAGATGAAAAGTCTTCTATAGAGGGAGGAGTTGAGAATACTAGGCACTGGCATCCTTGGTTAAAACAACAGTTAGAAGAAAAAGGCATTCCAGTTTCTGGAGAATTATATCCTAAGGACTGGAATCCTGATTATAATGAATGGAAGAAGATTTTTGAAAAAAATGAAATTAACGAAAGAACAGTATTAATAGGACATAGTGCGGGATGTGCTTTTTTAGTTAGGTGGTTGAGTGAAACTAAGAAAAAAGTTAAGAAAGTTATTTTAGTTGCCCCTTATTTGTTAAGGTCCAAAGAATATCCTTTATTAAATAGATTAGTTGATTTTGATTTAGATAAAATGCTTAAAAAATATGTTGATGATTTAGTTGTTTTTTATTCTGATAATGACGTTTACTTTATTTTAGATAGTGTTAAATTTCTTAAAAAAAATATAAATGCAGATTTTAGGGAGTTAAAAGGCAAAGGTCATTTTGTTTATAGTTCGATGGGTTGCAGAGAGTTTCCAGAATTACTAAATGAAATCAATAATGAAAAATGGCCAATATTCACAACTCGTCCTGATACAATTTATGGAGTAACATTTATGGTTGTTTCTGCTCAACATCCAAAACTAGCAAGCCTTGTAAAAAAAGAACAAAAACCAGAAGTTGAAAAATTCATAAAAAAACTTTCATCAGTTTCTCAAGAAGAAATAGAACAATTAGAAAAACAAGGAGTTTTTACAGGAAGTTATGCAATAAATCCAATCAATAAAGAAAAAATACCTGTTTATGCAGGAAACTTTGTTTTAGCAGATTATGGTTGTGGAATGGTTATGGCAGTTCCAGCACACGACCAAAGAGATTTTGAATTTGCAAAAAAATACAAAATACCAATAAAACTAGTAATCCAAAATAAAGAAAAATCATTAACTGAAAATTTAAAACAAGCTTACACAGAAGAAGGAACTTTAGTAAACTCAGGACAATTTGATAATATTCCAAATAAACAAGCAATAGAAAAAATAACTCAAGAATTAGAAAAACAAAAACTAGGAAAAGCAACTATTAATTTTAAATTAAGAGACTGGTTAATTTCAAGACAAAGATATTGGGGAACTCCTATTCCAATAATTAATTGTGATGAGTGTGGAGCCCAACCAGTTCCTGAAAATCAACTTCCTATAAAACTTCCTGAAAATATAAAATTTGGAAAAGGAAACCCATTAGAAACAGCAGAGGATTGGATAAATACAAAATGCCCAAAATGTGGAAAACCTGCAAAAAGAGAAACAGACACAATGGACACATTTGTAAATTCTTCATGGTATTATCTAAGATATACAGATTCTCAAAATTCAAAACAAATATTTAATCCCAAAAAAGTAAACTACTGGTGCCCTGTTGATTTTTATATTGGTGGAAAAGAACACGCTTGTATGCATTTAATTTACATAAGATTTTACACAAAATTCTTAAGAGATTTAGGATTATTAAATTTCAACGAACCTGCAACAAAATTGTTTAATCAAGGAATGCTTCATGGAGAAGATGGAAACAAAATGTCAAAATCATTAGGAAATGTAGTTGACCCTTTAGATACCATAAAAAAATACAGTGCAGACTCATTAAGATTATTTTTAGTAAGTGTTTCAAGTCCTGACAGCGACATGAATTGGAGCGACAAAGGAGTTCAATCATCATTTAAACTAATAAATAAAATAACAGATTATTTTAACAAGATTAAATTAACAAAATCAAGCAAAAGGATTCAATCAAAAATAAATAAAACAATAAAGCAAATAACAAGTGATATTGAAAATTTAAAATATAATTTAGCAGTCATAAAATTAAGACAATTATTTGAATCATTTGAAAACGAGATTTCAAAAAAAGACGCAGAATCATTTTTAAAATTACTTCATCCTTTTTGTCCTCATATTACTGAAGAACTCTGGACAAAAATAAACAACAAACCTTTTCTTTCATTACAATCTTGGCCAAAACCAGATGAATCTAAAATAGATTTAAAATTAGAACAACAAGAACAAGCTTTAGAAAACACAATTTCAGATATAAATAATATTTTAAATTTAATAAAAGAAAAAGAAAATAAAGAACCTAAAAAAATATACTTATACACTCTGCCAAATGAAACAGAAACTTACAATGAAAAACAATTATCAGAAAAATTAAACAAACCTGTAATTGTTTTTGCAGTTAATGATAAATCAAAACATGACCCTGAAAATAAATCCAAAAAAGCAAAACCAGGCAAACCTGGAATTTATATTGAATAATGGAAACAATAAAAATTTTAACCTACGGCCCATTCAAAACTCAAGTTTTAATTACTCAAGAAGTCCAAGAATTTCTTAATGAAAATAATGAAAACATGGACTTAACAAAAGATTTAGATTCAGACTCTTGGTATCAATCCTGGCTTTTAAAATATTTAGATAAAAACAAAGATTCAATACCTGATGATGAATTTGGAAAAGATTTTAATCTAATCTACACAAGCATAATTCAAAATCCTGAAGATTATCAAGACACAGAAGATATTTTAGAACAACTCAAAATACCTCAAACAAACCTTATCTTCGACGGCTCTAAAACAGTTTTTGAAGACCTAAAAAACAATCCTCAAAAAACAAAATTCTGGGTAAGATGGATTGTTGTTAAAAAATAATTATTCTAATTCACTAGCCCTTGCCCTAATAGAATCAATATATTTTTCACTTTCAGTTTTTTGTGTTCTAGAATATTCCTCTAATTTCATATAACTTCCATCTTTCTGTTGTAAGAAAATATGTTTTTGAAGGGATGAACCAATAACAACATCTGCTAGTCCATCATCATTTAAATCCATCCGAGTATTAACAGTTCTTGGAAGAGAATACTGATCTTGAATACAAGATCCAGTAAATAATAATGCAAGGCCCCCTACACCTAATAAAAAACCATTCAAAATATCCTTTAAATCTTTATCCATAAAAATAAACTTAACAACTAGTTTAAAAAAATATCTATAATAAAAAATATATCTTAAATTATCTATCTCGTTTTTTTCTTACAATAAAATCACATTCAGGATTACTGCACTGCCATTTTTCAAAAACATCTTCTTTAAATGAAAAAGGTAGTAAATAACCTTGTCCACATGCAGGACATTTTGCAAATATGCACGAATTATTTTCTTCCACCATTCTAATACCTCCTTATGTATTTATCAAAAGAGCAAAATAACTTAGTTTATAAGGTTTTGTTATTTAGGATATATTATTTAAAACCCTCTCCCTATATCATCTAAATCTATCCGAGCATAATCTCTCCCACACTAATCTCTTCTCCATCCAAACTCATTTTATTCTAAAACCCCTTTAATCCTTCTGACACCACTTGAAGAACTTTCTTCTTTAATAATCTTAAACTTGCCTAATTCACAAGTATTAGAAACATGAGGCCCTGCACAAATTTCATTGCTAAAATTCCCAATAGAATAAACACTAACTCTAGCACCATATTTAGAATCAAAAATCCCGCAAGCTCCTTTCTTTTTAGCTTCTTCAACACTCATCTCCTCGCGCTTTACTTCTAACCCTTTTCTAATAACCTCATTAACAATATTTTCTACTTTATTCAATTCTTCATCAGTCAGCTTTCTATCAAAATTAAAATCAAATCTCAATCTTTCAGCAGTAATATTAGAACCTCTTTGCTCAATTTTTTTACCAAGAACTTTATTCAAAGCAATCAACAACAAATGAGTTGCAGTATGAAGCTTAGTTGTTTCCTCACTTTTATCTGCTAAACCTGATTTAAATTTTCCTTCGCAAGCAGTCCGAGAAAGTTCTTGATGTTTTTTTAATTCTTTTTCAAATCCAGCAACATCAACTTTTACTCCTTTTTCTTTTGCAAGTTCAATAGTCATTTCAATAGGAAAACCATAAGATTGGTAAAGCAAAAAACCTTCTCTGCCATCAATCTTTTTATCTTTAATAACTTTTTCAAAAACTCTCATTCCTTTATCAATTGTTTCTAAAAATCTTTTTTCTTCTTTTTCTAATTCTTGCAAAATCTTTTCCTTATTTTTAATTAAGTGTTTATAATCATTATAAATTTCAAAAACAGGCAAAACAACTTTTCCAGTAAAATTATCTAATCCTAATTGTCTCCCATAATTAATAGCTCTTCTGATTAATCTTCTTAAAACATAACCTTGTTCAGTATTTGAAGGAACTGCTCCATCAGCCATAATCATAACAGAAGCCTTTAAATGATCTGCAATAATCCTAAATGATTTTTCATTTTCTTTATATTTCTTTCCACTCAACTTTTCAATTTTTTTAATAATTGGAAACCAAATTTCACTAAGATAATTATCTTCAATTCCATTTAAAACAGCAACAATTCTTTCAACTCCTCCTCCAAAATCAATATTTTTTTGTTTAGCTTCTTTATACTTTCCGTTTTCATCTTTAACATATTGCATTAAAACATCATTTCCAATTTCAACCCACTTTTTATTCTTAGCATCAAATTTTTCAGGAGCCTTAGAATCAGAACTCCAATAAAACATTTCAGTATCAGGTCCGCATGGTCCCGTTTTACCAGCAGGTCCCCACCAGTTTTCATTTCTATCTAAAAAAATAATTCTTTTTTCATTAATCCCTAACTCCTTCCAAACTTCAAAAGACTCATTATCTTTATCAACTATTTTATCTCCTTTAAAACAACTAACAGCTAAATTTTCCACAGGAATCTTCAAAACCTTTGTCAAAAATTTAAAACTAAATTCAATTGCTTCTTTCTTAAAATAATCTCCTAAAGACCAGTTTCCTAACATCTCAAAAAAAGTATGATGAACTTTGTCTCCTACCTCATCAATATCTCCTGTTCTAATACATCTTTGAACATTACAAAGCCTTTTTCCAGAAGCATGTTTTTGCCCTAACAAATAAGGAACAAGAGGATGCATTCCTGCAGTTGTAAAAAGCACAGTAGGATCATTTTCAGGAATCAGCGAAGAATTTTTAATTTCAACATGCCTATTATCCTTGTAAAATTTAATATATTTATCAATAAGCTCTTTTCTATTTATCTTAACCATTTCATTATATAAAGTTCAAAACATTTAAAGGTTTTGGAAAAGTTTATTTGTTTTTAACCCCTAATAAATAACAAATAAAAAACAAAACATTTAAATAGTTATATGAACTAACTTTCATATGAATATTAATTCATTCTTTAATTAAACTTTAGGAGGATATAAATGACAAAGAAAATAAAACTCTATTCAACACCATCATGTATTTATTGTCATATGGCAAAGCAATTTTTTGAAGAAAACAATATAAATTTTGAATACATTGATGTATCTGCTAATCAAGAAGCAGCAAAAGAAATGGTTCAAAAGTCTGGACAAATGGGAGTTCCAGTAATTGAAATCAATGGAGAAATTGTTATTGGTTTTGATGAACCAAAAATTCAATCCTTAATAAAGAATTAAATACTTTAAAGCCTTTATCTGGTCAGTTGATAAAGATAAATATTTATAAGGAGGTAAAATGAAAAAACAAGTAATCGAAAAACTTGCAGCACTAATAACTGCAGCATTTGGATTGGTTGCAGCCCTAGCATGGAATGGAGCAATTCAATCAATTTTCAAAAGTGTTTTCGGAGAATCAGATACAATAACTGCCATGATAATTTATGCAGTTGTTGTAACAATAATTGCAGTAATAGCAACATTGTGGATTGGAAATTTATCTGCTGAAAAAAATTAAATTTTTTTATTTTTTATTTTTTTATAATTTATAAAATGTAAGGAGGTAAAATGCACAAAACAATAAAAAATTTAATGGATAAGGAACATAGAAGAATAGACTTTTTGCTAGAAGAATTTGAAAAAGTTTTAAATAAAGACTTAAAAAAAGCAAAAGAATTATTCAGTAAGTTCAGTTGGAATTTAGAAAAACATTTTTATATAGAAGAAAAAGTAATATTCACAATTTATAATTCTCCAAAAAATGAAGATGATGATTTAGATGAACTCTTAAAAGAACATAAAGAAATACAATGGGAACTAAAAAAAATAAAAGAGAATTTAGAAAATAATGCTAAAATAAATATTCTAAAATTAAAAACATTTTTGAAGTCTCATTCAAAATTTGAAGATGAAATATTTTATCCTAAGCTTGATGAGAATTTATCTCCATCAGAAAAAGAGATTATAATTGATAGAGCTGAAGAAGAAATAAAATCTTAATTAAGTTTTGCTAATTTATTTTTAATAGACTCTAATTCATTTTGTAAATATTTTTCAGGCTCCTTGCTTTTCTTCTTTTTCCTTCTTTTAATCTTTAGTTCTTCTTCAGGAAATGATTCTAAAAAAAGTTTAGATTTTGCCTTAATTCCTGAAAATGCAATTCTAAGTTTTCTTTTCAATTCAAACTCTTTTTTTCTTAATACTCTATATTTTTTTATTTTTTTCTCAATAGTCAAAGAATTCAATTCAGCAGTCAATAATTCTTTTTTAGCAGAAAGCGCTTCTTCAAAATTCATTCTTACATATCTGGTTTCCATTTTGTTAACCAAGTTTATCAAATATATTTTTATCTACTGTATCAATTCTAGTTTTAATCATCTGAATTTCAAGTTCCCATTCATTCAATTCTTTATCTTCTTGTTCTCTAATATCTTTTATTTTAATTAATAATTTTTCAATATCCTCAACTTTTTCTTTTATGTCTTCAAAAGATTCAATAGTACTTTTAAATTTATCAAGTCTAATATAAATTGGTTCATTACTTTTTGATGAACTTTCTTTAACATGATGTTGAAATTCGCGAGGCTGAGGAACAGATTCTTCATATTCTGCATCATTAGTTTTAGGAATTTTAGGTTCTAAGGAATGTCCATGTCCAAGTCTTACAGGAAGTTCTTGATGAGGAGATTCAACAATTTGAAATCTTGATTTTTGCATTCCCCCAACAGGAACAGGCATCCCATCTTCTCTTGGAATTTGAATATGAGGCCTATTAATTGCAGATTTTATTGCAACAGAATTTGTATTGTTTGGCAACGGTGGAAGTTCATTCATATCTGAATCAGATAACTCTCCAGAACTATCAAAGTCATTTACAGAAGGTAATTCTAAATCATCAGGCAAATCAGGTAAACTAACATGGCTATCCTGAAAATGCTCACCTTTATTTTTTTTACTAAATAATCCCATCTTACCTCTTTATTTTATAAATTAATTAATGAAGCGCCATTTAAAAAGATTTGTTTTTTCATAATAATAAGAAAACCTTTATATACCATAATCGCTTCCCTTTACTTACTAAAGAACTTAAAATGCAAGTTAAACTTCTAAAATCCATAGTTGAAAAGCTTATAAATAAACAAGCAACACCAATAATAGATTTACTAGTAGACAAAAAAAATGTAAATGAATTTAGTATAGCAAAAAAATTAAATCTAACAATAAATCAGACAAGAAATATATTATACAAATTATCTGACTTTAGATTAGTTTCATTCATAAGAAAAAAAGACAAAAGAAAAGGATGGTATATTTATTTTTGGACACTTAACACTCACCAATCATTATCTTTGCTTGAAGAAAATCTTAAAGAAGAATTATCACAATTAGAAGAAAAACTAAAAAATAGAACTGAAAGAAGATTTTATATTTGCAAAACTTGTTCATTAGAAGTTTCTGAAGAAAGTGCATTACTAAATGATTTTTCTTGTCCAGAATGTGAAGAGATTTATGAACTTTCTGAAAAAGAATCAATAAAAAAAGAACTTGAAAAAACAATTAATAAAATAAAAAAAGAAATTGTATTTGTGACAATAGAAAGAGAAAAAGAACAAGAAAAATTAGAAAAGAAAAAAGAAAAAGTAATAAAAAAAGCAGAAAAAGATAAAATAGAAACAAGAAAAAAGAAAAGATTATTAAATAAGAAAAAAGCAAAACCTAAAAAACCTGCTAAGAAAACTAAACCTAAAAAAAAGATTACAAAAAAAGCAAAACCCAAAAAACTTGTTAAGAAAACTAAACCTAAAAAAAAGAAAAAATAATTCTTTTAAAAATAAATTAAAATGGATAAATGGTTTGAAGATAAATTTGAAAAAAATAGATTAAGGAATTATACTAAACAGAGATTAAAGCCCAATCCTTTTTCAAATTTTTCAAGAAAATTAAGCATAACCAACTGGATTATTATTTTAAATGTTTTAGTTTTTATAATCTCAATTATTTTAATGTCTTTTTTTGATCAAGAATATATTGTATCAATACTAGCACTTCAAGCAAACAACTTTTTTTCAGGAACATTCTGGACATTATTGACAAGTATGTTCATGCACGGAGGAGCAGGACATTTATTATTTAACATGATTTCATTATTTTTCATTGGAAACTTTGTTGAAAAAATAATTGGAAGAAAAAAACTATTAAGGTTTTATTTAATCTCAGGACTATTTGCAGGATTATTTTATGTAACTCTTTCTTATTTTCTTGGAACAACTGAAATAGGAATAAAAATATTCACGAGCCCAGACACTTATGCAGTTGGAGCTTCAGGAGCAATTTTTGCATTGTTAGGTTTATTAGCAATCCTAACTCTTAACAATAAAGTTTTCTTAATAACAGGCCCATTAATTGCAATAATATTCCAAGCATTAATTTCACAACTATTTCCAACATCTCAACTCCTTCCATTATTAGAATTATTAGTAACAATTTATTTTATAGCAGCAATCTTTTCAATTTTTTCTTTTAATCCAACATTAAGAAAAATATCACTGCCTCTTGAAATGTCATTTTGGGTTCTTCCAATAATCGCAATAGTTCCATTAGTAATAATTGGATTGTTTGTTCCACTACCTATAGGAAACACTGCACATCTAGGAGGGCTTTTAGCAGGATTTATATATGCTTTTTACCTAAAACAAAAGTATCCACACAAAACAAAACAACTTAAAACTATTTTTTCAAAATAATATGAAACAAAAAAAAAGAGGAAAAAAAGAAACAAAAAAAATTAATCAACAACCCGTTTATTATAATCTCAATCCTATCTACATGAATTTTAAACAAAGCCTAAAAGATTTAAAATTAATTAAAAACTATTTAATTTTTTCAACAATTCTTTTTTTAATAATAACATTAATAGGAGCATTTTTTCCAATATTTTTCAAAGAACAAATAATTGAATTATTAAACCAAATAATCCAACAAACAACAGGATTGAATTCAATAGAATTAACTCGATTTATAATAGCAAATAATATTAAAAGTTCTTTTTTAGCATTATTCTTTGGAATATTTTTAGGACTAATTCCTATTGGAATAATAATTATTAATGCATATGTTTTAGGTTTTGTAATAAACAAAACCATTCTATTTCAAGGCCCTTTAATTTTATGGAAATTATTACCTCATGGAATCTTTGAACTTCCTGCAATACTAATAAGCATAAGTCTTGGATTAAGACTCGGACTTTTTCTTTTTACATACAATGGAAAAAACAAAAAACAAGAATTTTTCAAATGGCTTAAACAATCAGTAAGAATTTTCATTTTAATTATAATACCTCTTTTAGTCATTGCAGGTATTATCGAAGGTTTTTTAATTTGGTTTTTAGGTTAACAAATTTCTAAAAATCCCCTAACTTCTTTTGCTTTCCATATTCTTTTAATAATATAGATTTATTTCTAAATAAGGAAGATTCTAATTTTAATCTTTCTTGAATTCTCTTAAAAGCTTCATCAATACTATTAAATCTTTCAAAGCCTCTTGCAAAAGCTCCTCTGCAACATTCTCTTAAAATTCCAACACCCAACGGAGCACTATACTCAGGACGAGCTTCACGAATAAACAAGGCACTTGCCTGTTTTTTTATTTTTTCCAAATATTCAGCTAAAGCAAGTCTATTCACATAATATGCACCAGTAACTTCAGTAGCATAACTTTTTCTTCCATTAAACAATTCATAATCCTGAGTTAATGAAACTTCTCCTGTTTGATTCCAAACACCTCCACTCATTTCAGCTTCTATAACTTCAAAAGAAAAATTATCTGGCAACAATAAAATTTCATAATGATTACCAACATAATCTCCATGAAACAACATAATCTCTCCAATCTCTGGATAATATTTTATTTTTTTTAATAAATCTTTAGAAAGTCCATCATCAACAGCAGTGATTGCCCAACGAGTAGGAACTAGTTTTCTTTGAGTCTTCAAACCCAGAAGCCCTGCACTTAAAATCTTTATAACATCACTAACAGGAATTCCTGCTTTATACATTTCATTGATTGCAACAGTCGATTTAACATCATCATCTGAAACAAGTGTCTCAACTTTAGGTTTTACTTTTGGATTTTCTTGTAATCTTGCATATTCCAAGGTAGCAGGATTACCAATAACAGGAGAATATCTACTTATTTCTAAACTTTGCTTAGGAGGTTTTTTTAAAAAAAATTCAGTTGAAACAGATTTGTAAGCCATGCTAACTTCTTGCATAACGCCTAAAAATTTATTTTTAGAAGGTGTATTCTTTATATTAGTTTTAAACCTTCCATAAATCAACTTTCCCCTGTTTGCAAGTATTTGTTCTATTGAAAAATTCTTTTCATACCATATCTCTGGTGTAGAAAATTCTTCAGTATTTTTTAATGGAACAATAGGTTCTCCAAAAACAGCACCCTCAGAATCATTAGGAGATAAAATTCCTGCATTAACATTTGGATAATCATATTTTCCAACAAATATTTCAGGAGGACTATTTCCTGAAAAATGTGTAGATATTTTTGGGACAAAATTTTTTATTTTAGAATATGTTTTGCAAGATTTACCACACCACCCCCTACCTTTGCATTTCAAACATAATTGAGAATCAAAAAAATTCATAGTTCACCCTCTTAAAATAAAAAAATAAAATTTATATAATTATCTCTTCTAGACTATATGTTTAATCTCTTAGATCACTTATCCCAAGTAAAAGGAATAATAGCCCTATCATTAAGATAAACCAAACAACTCCTCCTTTTAGGAACTCCCAAGCTGCATGTCTAAAGTTCCAAAATCCGCCCCACCAAAAAGGCGAATACCATGCAACCAACAATGTTCCTATCACTAAGATAAGCCCGATTAATATTTGTAACCACTTATTCATACTTTCTAAATAAGATTTTTCTTTATAAATATTGTGTAGGTTTACAATATATTTTGCAATATAATTTAAAAACAAAACCACAACATTTTAAATGCTTATTACTTTAATTTTAATATGCTAACAAATAATCAAGTTTCTGAAATAAAAGAACATTTAGAAAAAGCTCAAAATCCTCTTTTCTTTTTTGATAATGATAATGACGGACTAATAAGTTTTTTACTCTTCCAAAGATTTATACAAAGAGGAAAAGGAATTGCAATAAAATCATTTCCAGATTTAAATGAATCTTATTACAAAAGAGTAAAAGAACTTAATCCAGATTACATTTTTATTTTAGATAAACCTCTTGTATCTGAGAAATTTTTAGAAAAAGTAAAACAAGATAATATTCCTATTGTTTGGATAGACCATCATCAAGAACAAAAACCTTCAGACGATTACATAAGTTATTATAATCCCTACTTAAATGACAAGACAAACGAACCAGTCTCATATTTAGCATATAAAATCACAAATAAAAAACAAGACATATGGTTATCAGTAATTGGATGTATAAGTGATTGTTATATTCCTGACTTCTATCCAGAGTTTACAAAAGAATTTCCAGAACTCTCAATAAAAAATCCAAATTCAGCATTTGATATTTTATATAATTCAGAAATAGGAAAAATTGCAAGAGTTTTAGACTTTTCATTAAAAGATACAACAACAAATGTAGTAAAAATGTTAAAATTTATGATGAAGGTAAAATCTCCATTAGAAATCTTAGATGAAAATACAAAAACAACTCAGATACTCAAGAGATATGAAGAAATAAACTCAAAATATCAAGAATTAATGAAAAAAGCAAGAAAACAAGCAAAAGAAAAAATACTTTATTTTCAGTATTCAGGAAATTTAAGCATAAGTTCAAACATAGCAAATCAGTTAATCTACGAATTTCCAGAAAAAATTATTGTAGTAGTTTATTTAAATCAAGAAATTGGAAATATTTCCTTAAGAGGAAAAGAGGTTCTAAAATTAACATTAGATTCTATAAAAAATATCCCTGGAGCAACAGGTGGAGGACATAAAGATGCAACAGGTGCAAAAATGCTCGTAGATAATCTCCCAAAATTCAAAGAAAATATAGAACAGTTAGTAAAATAAATACTTAACAATTTTAAAAGAAAAATTTCCAGAATTATTAGGCATAGATTTATAAAACTTAATTAGTAAAAAACATAATGGAATTTAAATTAAGATATGATTCTGCCCATAATTTTGAAGCAGGATATTTTACATGCGAACATGGTTGTAGGCCTCAAGAAAGAAATAACAATGTGTTTCATGAACCAGGATGTCCGGGAAATGGGAATGGTTCAATGGTTTATAATTTTGGAAGAGCAATAGGGTTTTATTTAATAATGAGTGAAGACCACAAATATCAAGAACCTCGTATTAAAATTACATTAGCAGATTTAACTCCTGAATTAAGAACACTTTTAGATTCATTAAATTTTTAAACTCCCTTTAACTCAAAAAATTATGAATAAACTAGAATTAATAAACAAAAGTTTAGCAATTCCTAATTAATATTCTAAAATTAATTCTCCTTAAAATGGTAAAAGATAAATCTACTGAAGAAATAGCAAGAAAAAATGTTTTATTTGAATCTAAAGAACCAGAAGGAAAATCAATAAAAGGTTATGATTTTGACAATGGTTTAGATTATGATAAACTTTTAGACAACTATGAAACAATAGGTTTTCAAGCAACTCATTTTGCACAAGCACTTAAAATAATAAATAAAATGATTTCTGAAAAATGTTCAATTTATTTAGGATACACAAGTAATCTAGTTACATCAGGATTAAGAGATATTTTTAGATACTTAGCTAAACATAAAAAAGTAGATGTAATTGTAACAACTGCAGGAGGAATTGAAGAAGATTTTATAAAATGCTTTGGAGATTTTAAATTAGGAAAATTCTCAGCATCAGGAGAACTTTTAAAACAAAAAGGAATAAACAGAGCAGGAAATATTTACATCCCTAACTCAAGATACTGCAAGTTTGAAGATTTCTTAATTCCAATACTAGAAAAAATCTACAATGAACAAAAAGAAACAGGAAAAATAATTTCTGTTTCAGAATTTATAAAATTATTAGGAAAAGAAATAAACAATGAACAAAGTATTTATTATTGGTGCTATAAAAATAACATTGATGTTTATTGTCCTGCAATTACCGACGGAAGCATTGGAGACATGATTCACTTTTTTATGTATAAACATCCTGACTTTAAAATAGACATTGTTCAAGACATCCACAAATTAAACGAATATACAATTACTCAAAACAAAACAGGAATTATATTATTAGGTGGAGGAATAATGAAACACCATATTTTAAACTCAAACATGATGAGAAACGGAGCAGATTACAGTGTTTATGTAAATACAGGAGAAGAATGGGATGGAGCAGATTCAAATGCTCGTCCAGATGAAGCAGTCAGTTGGGGAAAACTTTCTTCAAACTCAAAAGAATGTAATTCAATAAAAGTTTTTGGAGACGCAACAATATTATTCCCATTAATTGTTGCAAAATGCTTTAAAAATTAATCACCTTTAGTTCTTGCACGATTAATACAACTTCTTTTTTCAGTAGAATCAGGAAAACCCCATTCTCTTAAAACCTCATCTGAATCCAGCTCATCCATTTCATCTTCATCAAATAAACTTAAATCATAATCTCTAAATTCCCTATAAGGCTCATCATCTTCATCATCTTGTTCATCTATCTTAGGTCCATAAGTAAGCAAATCTCCAAGTTCAGAATCTTGAAAAAGAGTTACTTCATATCCTAATGTTCCTTTTCTAAAACCTTTCATGCATTTTTTTAGAATTATTTGGTTTATAAATTCTTCTAATACTGTTTTGCAACATAAGTCACATTCTCTGCTTTCTTACCACAAACAACACACTTACTAAAACTCTTAGATTCTTTATCCAGCTTAACACCACGAACTTGCCCACCAACTTCTTTCTCAACAATCTCAGCACATTTTTCCCCTTCTTTTGACATTGAGCAAAAACCACACCTTGCAATTTTACCCGCATTAATAACTTCTTTTAATTCTTTAATATTTTTAGCATCAATAACATTTCCCTTAAACAAACCTTCTGCCTGTTTTTTTAAATTCTTATCAATTTCAACAGATGTTTTCAAAATATAACTCATTAAATCTTTTTCATTAATCTTTTCCTTGCTATTATTATCTCTCCTAAAAATTGTCAGTTTTTTCTCATCAATTTCTTTATTACCTAGCTCAATTCTTAGTGGAACTCCCTTCATTTCCCAATAATATAATTTCTCTCCAAAACTTTTTTCTGTTTTATCAACCTCAACAGAAATATAACTATCCCATAAAAGCTCTTTTAATTCTTCTGCTTTTTTCATAATCTTTTTATCATCACTAATTGGAACAATAACAACTTGAACAGGTGCAATTTTCCAAGGAAACCTTAGTCCTTTATTATCTCCATGAACAGCAACAACACTTGCAAAAATCCTTGAAACAGCAGGCCCATAGCAAGTTAACCAAACATATTTTTCTTTTTCATCTTTATCAACAAATTTAACATCAAATGCTTTTGAAAAATCTTGATTTAATAAATGAGTTGAAGGTTGCTGAACAATTCTTCCATCAGGATTTAAAACATCAGTTGCAAATGTTCTTTTTGCACCAGGAAACTTATCCCATGATGGCCTTTCAAAAACCATAAAAGGCAGACAAAAAACATCTCCTAAAATTTTCTTTGTAGTATCCATGTCTTCATAAACCTGCTTCATTGCATCTTCTTCAGAAGCATGAGCACAATGTCCTTCAATCCAATGAAACTCTCGTGAACGCAAAAAAGGACGAGTAGCCTTTGTTTCATATCTAAAAATATTTGCTCTTTGATAAGTTTTAAACGGCAAATCCTTATAACTTCTAATCCATAATGCAAACATCTGATAAAATGCAGTTTCAGAAGTAGGACGCAAAGCCAGCTTTTCTTCAAACTTATTTTTACCTCCATGAGTTACCCAAAAAACTTCAGGAGTAAATCCCTTAACATGTTCGCCTTCTAATTTAAAATTCTTTTCAGGAATAACAGTTGGAAACCAATAAGGTTTATGTCCCTTTCTTCTTAACTCTCTTTCAAGATAATCATACATCTTTTCCATGCAAAGAACTGCCCAAGGCTGAAAAACTAAAAAACCCTTAACATTGTATCTTAAATCTCCAAGCTCTGCTTTCTGCACAATTTCACTATACCATTTAGAAAAATCATTTTCCTTATCAATATCAAACAAAGTCTTTTTAGCCATAACTTAACAAATATTTTACTATATTTAAATTTAAGTAGAATTAGAAATTATAAAAATGAGCCAGCGAGGATTCGAACCTCGATCAACTGGGCCGAAACCAGGCATTCTATCCATTGAACTACAGGCTCATAATAAAACTACATAATAACCTTATTTAAAATTTCTCTTTGTGAATTAATACTCTCTTCTAAATTCTTCTGGTTCTAATCCTAAATCAAGTCCTCTAGAATTATTATACAATTCTAAAAATCTGTCAAATTCTTTTTGATTAGGTAATCTAAAAAATTTACTTTTAATACTCTTCTTAAATCCAAGAGAATTAATAAAACCTCTTGAACTTTTTCTAGGTTTTTCAAAACCAGTTGCAGATTCATGAAGAATAATCATTTCATGTAAATAAGTATGTGAAATTGCAGGAGGAACATTTAATCCTCCAATAGGATTTTTATTTCCCATTGTAATAATATTATAAGCATCTCCAATCATGAATACCAAACCCTTTGGAAGAGGAGTATCAAGAGGAGTTTTCATATGTTCATTTATTCTTTTAATAACATTATTTACAGTTTCATAACAAACTCTTTCAACAAGTTCTTTTAAAGAATAAGGGGCTAATGAAGAATGGGCTCTTCCAGGAACCGGCTGTTGATAAGGACGAACAATACCATTGCATTGAGGACAAACAAAGTCAGCCGGTTCAAGTGTCATCTATAATTCATACAATTTCTATTTATTAAGATTATTATTTAACAATATAACCATCAAAACTTATTTAAATTAAAATTCTTTAATAATAAAAAAGAGAAAATGGATAGAAAGTTTTTAGCAACAACATTTACACTCACAGGAACAATAATTGGTGCAGGAATATTAGGACTTCCATATGTATTTGCAAAATCTGGAATGTTAATAGGAAGTTTATGGCTTTTAATTTTAGGAGTAATTATGATTTATGTTAATCTTTGTTTAGGAGAAATAAGTTTAAGCACAAAAGAAAGACATCAACTCGCAGGCTATGCAGGAAAATATTTAGGAAAAAATTACAAAAAATTAATGTTCTTTGCAGTAGTTTTTGGAGTTTACTCTGCATTAATTGCTTATCTTATTGGAGAAGGACAAAGTTTGTCTCAATTATTTACAGGAACATTAGATTATTCAATATACTTTGCATTAGGGTTTTGGTTGCTAATGACTCTTCTTTTAAGAAAAGGATTAAAAGAACTTAAAAAAGTAGAAATATGGGGAGTAGGAATAATAATTATTTTAATATTGGGTATTTTTATTTTTTACTTTCCAAAAATAAATTTTCAAAATTATTATTATAATGATTTAAACTCACTATTCTTTCCTTTCGGAGTAATCTTATTTGCACTACTAGGTTTCACATCAATACCTGAATTAAGAGAAGAAATAAAAGGCTCTGAAAAAAAATTAAAAAAAGCAATAATTATTGGAACTTTAATTCCAATTATTTTATACATTATGTTTAGTTTTATTTTTGTAGGTGTTCTTGGAAAAAATGTAACAGAGGTTGCAACATTAAGCTTTGGAAGTCTAATAACAATTTTAGGAATCTTCACAATGCTTACGAGCTATTTTGTTTTAAGTTTTTCACTAAATGATATTTATCAATATGATGTATTATGCTCAAACAAAATAAGGTTCTTTTTAGTGTCCTTATTTCCTTTAATAATTTATTTAGTTTTATTTTATTTTAATCAATTAGATTTTGTATCTATATTAGGAATAGGAGGAGTAATTTCAGGAGGATTAACAGGGATCTTAATATTATTAATAACAAGAAAAGTAAAACAAAACTCAACTAGAAAATCTGAATATAAAATGAAAATAAGCTGGCCAATAATTATTTTTCTAACAATTATTTTTATCTTAGGGATAATAACTCAATTTATTTATTAAATCTCAACAATAATTGCAATAACAACACAGATAATAATAACAACTGAAGAAATTATCTGTCTCCATTCAATCTTTTCATTCAAAAACATCCATGCAAATAAATAAATAAAAATAGGAGCTAAAATAAATAACATTGTTGTAAAAACAATTCCAACTGTTGCATATCCATAATACATTATAATTCTATAAATTGTCCAGATTATTCCACCAATAAATATCATAATCTTGGGTTTATTTTCAATTGAACTTAACTTAGGATGAAAAATAATCCAACTAACAACAAAAATTAGTAAACATCTTAAAAAATAAAAAGTAAAAGAATTATAATAACTAAGAATAAATTTTGATATAACTAACTCTATTGAAAAAAGAAAACTGCTAATGATTGCAGCAATAGCATATTTATTAAAACTAAGATGATGCTTTTTAATATGTGCAAAAACAAGAGAAAGGCTTGCGATTAATCCTAAAAGTAAAATAAGAACACTCCCCTCATCAGAATAAATAACAAAAAAGAAACTCAAAATAAATGCCAACAAAATAGTAAACAATGGTTGCATTAATCTGATTGGTTCTATCTCAGTAATATTCTCTTTTTTTAAAGAATAGATTATTAAAATATTTGCAATTATAGATATTATTACAATAGATAAAAAAATAATTATATTTGTTAAACTTTTTGCTTCTGGACTGATTTCCCAGAAAAAAAAACTAAAAGGAAGCATAACTAAAACTATAGCAAGGAATCCATAAACAAGATAATTTTGCGAATTAATTTTATGATTTCTTAATACTCTTTTTTGCAAGATTACTCCTGCACCTTCTAAAATAGCACCAAACAATGGAAGATAAATAATTTTAATCACCTCTCAAGATTATAAATTAAATTTAGTTTAAAAACCTATTCAAACAAATTTTTATACTCACTTAACTTAAAATAATCATGACATTTAAAATAATTCACAAAGATAAAAAAACAAAAGCAAGAACAGGAATTTTAATTGTAAAAAATAAAAAAATAAAAACTCCTTTCTTCATGCCAGTTGCAACAAAAGCTTCTGTTAAACATCTTTCAACAGAAGAAATTAATGAAATAAATGCAAAAGCAATAATCTCAAATACTTTTGTTCTTCATTTACGTCCTGGAGAAGCAATAATAAAAAAATTAGGAGGAATAGGAAAGTTCATGAATTACAATGGAATTAATGTAACAGATTCAGGAGGTTTTCAAATGTATTCTACTTCACTTTATTTAAATTCAAACAGCCAAGGTGTTTTTTTCAAAAACCCATTATCAGGAGAAAAAATATTTATAACACCTGAAAAAGATATGAAAATACAATTAGACTTAGGTTCAGATATTGCAATGTGTTTAGATTGCATGCCCCTTTTTCCAAGCACAAAAAAACAAGTTCAACAAGCAATTGAAAAAACAGCTATCTGGGCAAAAAAATGCAAACAATATCATGATAAATTACAAAAAAACAAAAAACAAAAACAATTATTATTTGGAATTACTCAAGGAGGAATTTATCTAGACTTAAGAAAACAATCTTCAACTCAATTAAAAGATTTAGATTTTGATGGATATTCAATAGGAGGTTTAGCTTTAGGAGAATCTCATGAACAAGAATTAAAAGCAATTGAAGCTCATAAATCTATTATTCCAGAATCAAAACCATCTTATTTAATGGGTGCAGGACATCCAATAGAAATATTAGAATCAATTGCAAGAGGAGTAGATATGTTTGATTCAAGATACCCAACTCAAAATGCAAGAAGAGGAACAATTTTCACATCAAAAGGAAAAATAAAAATATTCAATAAAAAATATGAAACAGACAAATCTCCTTTAGATAAAAATTGCAATTGCAAAGTCTGCAAAAATTACACAAAAGCTTACATAAGATATCAATTAAAACAACAAGAAGGAATAGGACTAAGACTTGCTTCTTACCACAATCTTTACTTTCTTCAACAACTTTTAGAAAAAGCAAGAAAAGAAATAGAAAAAGGAAAATTCAAAGAGTTTTTAATAAAATTCAAAAAAGACTGGAAAGATTAAATTATCCTCTCACTTTCTTCTTAAATGAACTTTTTTAT
>Ga0265595_1001254_pt1 | contig 20123 bp, 9 predicted proteins | sample saktaG_15_FD_190148 | JGI IMG/M metagenome (GOLD analysis project Ga0265595, IMG submission 190148) | Saline water microbial communities from Sakinaw Lake, British Columbia, Canada - sak_2013_06_06_50m | ecosystem: Environmental > Aquatic > Non-marine Saline and Alkaline > Saline ... | reverse complement strand
TCTTCATCAAGCGTCACCACATACGCCCCCCCTTCGGGCTAGGCACGATGTACGCATGGGACTGCTACTCGCCCGGCGGCGGCATTTACGCGGCCGACCCCCGCAACCCGGAGCGGCCCCATCGCGAGATATTCTGCGGCGACGATGGCGTGGTGTTCAACATCGAGCTGTCCTACGATGCCCGCAAGATCCTCTTCGCCTGGATGTCGATGGCGAAGGATGCCCGCGACTCGTTCCATATTTACGAGATCGGCGTCGACGGCAAGGGCCTGCGCCAACTCACGACCGGGCGATACCACGACGTAAGCGCCATCTACCTGCCCGGCGGGAACATCTGCTTTTCCTCAACCAGGAGCGAGTGCTACTCAATGTGCCAGCCCGCGCCCGGCTGCGCTATGTTCGTCATGAACGCCGACGGAGGCGGCATCCGTCGAATCGAGTTCAGCACGCTGGGCGACTACTCCCCGGCCGTCATGGCCGATGGCAGGATCCTGTTCATGCGATGGGAGTACAACGACCGCAGCCTGTTCACGCGTCAGAGCCTCTGGACGATCAACCCCAACGGCACGTCGGTGAGGCTGTTCTACGGCAACACGCTGGCCAGCCCGAACGTCTTGTGGCAGGCAAGGGAGATTCCCGGTTCGGATAAGGTCATCTGCACGATGGCGCCGCACCATGGCACGCCGTCCGGCGCGATTGCGGTGATCGACCAGCTACTGGGCATGGAAAACCCCGCCGCCATCACGAACCTCACGCCGTCTATCCACGTCAGGGTCAGCACGGACCACGGCGCCTGGCCGGCAGGCGACACGCAGCACCCATGGGCGTACCTCGACCCCTGGCCGCTGGACGAGAAGCACTGCCTCGTCGCCTACGGCGGGCCGGCACCAAAGAAGGACGAACTGGGAAAATACAGGCTCGTGATGCTCGAACCCGGCGAGAAACGCACGCCGCTCTGCGAGGATGCTACCTACTCGTGCTTCAACCCGATCCCGCTGCGCCCCAGGCCGGTGCCGGCGGATCTGCCCGGGCCGGTCGAGTCGCAGGAGGCCGCGGGCACGTTCGTCCTCCAGGACGTCTATCGTGGCCTGACCGGCGTGCCGAGAGGCGCGGTCAAGCAACTGCGAATCATCTCGCAGGCGCCCAAGCCCTGCAACATGCGAGGCCAGCGCGCTTACGACCACGACCCCCTCGTCGGGCGCGGCACGTACTACGTCAAGTACAACTACGGCACCGTGCCAGTCGAGGCCGACGGATCGGCCTGCTTCAACGCCCCAGCGGGCGTCGAACTCTACTTCCAGGCCCTCGACGCCAACGGCAAGGAGATCTGCCGCATGGCCTCGATCACGCAGATCATGCCCGGTGAAATGCAGGGCTGCATCGGCTGCCACGAGCCCCGAGACTCCTCCGCCACCGCCAACAAGCCGCTGGCTATGAAGCGCCCGCCCGTCGATATCACCCCGCCGCCGTGGGGCGCCGGACCCGTGGACTTCGTCAAGCAGGTCCAGCCCGTGCTCGACCGCTACTGCACTAGCTGCCACAGCGGGTCGGACCCCAACGGCGGCATCGACCTGTCCAACGACAAGGCCCAGCTCTTCAACATGGCCTACACGAACCTGACCGTGCCCAAGTGGGTGGACTTCTATTGGGTCAATTCCGCCGGCACGGCCGTGATTAAGCCGATGTCCAGCGGCTCGTACGTCAGCGGGCTGACAAAGCTGATAGAGTCCCGCCACGCCAAGGTGGACGCCGACGATGCGTCCCGGCGGGCGATCTACGCGTGGATCGACACCAACGTGCCCTATTACGGCACCTACGACAACACGCGCCCCGGCACGCAGGGCTCGCGCGACATATGGACCGGCAAGTGGTTCGGCGACGTCAATCGCCTCTTGAAGGCCGGCGGACGCCCCGGCCACGGCGAGGCGTACATCAACCTCACGCATCCCCAGTGGAGCCGTGTGCTGGTGGACCACCTGCCCAAGAACTCCGGCGGGCGCGGAATCACGCCAACATTTACCGGCCTGGACGACCCGGACTACCAGGCCATCCTGGCCGCCATAAAGCAAGGCCAGCAGGCCCTGAACGCCAACCCGCGAATGGACATGCCCGGCGCCCGCCCCGTGCCATATCCGACGGACTTCGGCAAGCTCCATGGCGGCTTCGCCGGGCCGTAGTGGCATGGGCGTCCGTGGCATGGCCATCTTGGCCATGAGTCCCACGGGCATCTTGCCCGTGGTGTCGGTCGAAGGAATCTTCAGAGTTCGCGGGTGCAGGATGCCCCTGCGACTCATGGGCGAGACGCACATGCCACGCGAAAATCCCGGTCGCGAAAAGCGCGGTTTGACCGGACCACGGACCTTGACAGCCCAGCCGCACGCGGCGATAATGCCTGCGTCGATGCCATAAGCCCAGGCTGCGCCGAAAGCCACTACACCGCCTCGGGCACAAGCATCGCAAACTTTGCGGGCGTAATTCAGTGGTAGAATGCCAGCTTCCCAAGCTGGACGTCGACGGTTCGAATCCGTTCGCCCGCTTCATTTTGAGATGGCATAAGGCGGAGTTGGGAGCATTCATGGCAGATTCATCCATAGTCCGCAGAGCGGCCGAAATGCTCCTTCGCGCTGCACCAGGGTCGAAGGTCATCCTGTTTGGCTCGTGGAACGCCCCACGTCGATAGCGACCTGGATTTCCTTGTGGTCGAGCCGCTGGTGACGAACCCTCGCGCCGAAATGGTCCGTCTGCGGGATGTTCTCCGCCCGCTGCGCGTGCCGGCGGATGTGCTGGTTGTGAGCGACAAGGTCTTTCAGGAATGGTGCGACACGCCGAACACCGTAATCTACGCCGCAGCCACGGAAGGCAAGGTCTATGACCAAGTCGCTTGAACACGCTCTGCTCCTGCTGGAAAAAGCGGACGAAGATTTGTTCACCATCCAGGAACTCATCAAGGATTCACTCTCCTCAAGCGGTCATCGGCTCTCACGCCCAGCAGGCGGTTGAGAAGTCCCTCAAGGCAGTCCTCACCAACAGAGCGATCCGGTTCCCGTGGACACACGATCTTGGCGTGCTCATTGACTTGCTCACGGACCACGGGATTCCCCCGCAGCCGGCTTGATGGAAGAAGGGGCTTTCCACTTCAGCGCCCGGCTCAACGCGTCGAACCACCGTTCCGCATGCTTGGCAAGGCCCTTTTGATTGAAATGTACGCCGTCATGCCTGTATTCCGACCCTAACAGGTCATCGGTGACCGGCCCCCGGCCGCAAATCCGCTTTGCCCATAGCAGTTGTTGCCCCTTGGCCACCTGTTCCTGTTCCGGTGGCTGCGACCCCGGATGAAAGGATGCTTGCGCTACAAACCACGGTATCTCATATCCCGCATCTTTGTTCAGCGCCTCGACGATGGTCTTCACACGGTCGCAGTAGGTCTCGGCGGAAGTCTTGACTAAGGTGTCGGATTCGCCCTGGTGCCAGAGTACGGCGCGAACCCCGTCTTTTCCGAACACCTTCACACAAGCAAGCAGATTCCTGTAGAGCTTGGTATCGGGAGGGAGCCAACTCTTGACTTCAGTCCATGTCAAGGAAGCGGACCTGAAACAGACGGGAACTTGTTGCGACGCCACGATCCTGTCGCCCAGCAATGCCCACGGACTGCCCCTGTCACCGCACCCGCCTGGAATCGGGTCCTGCGCGTGGACAAAACACTTGCCGTTAAAATAGACAACGCGGTTGTCTTGTGCCACTTGCCGCGGGTTTCCGTAATTGGCGGAGTTGGACTGCCCTGCCGTGACGAACACCTCTCCGACGCCAACCTTGTCCAGCATCTGCTCTGCAATAATCCCGGTTCCCGCCCGCGCGCGGACCGTCACCTGATACCATCCACCTGCCTGCAACCTCAGCCGACCTGAGAATCTTCCGTGAACGCCCTGCCCCTGAGGGGTGACGGCAATCCATTTTGCGGGAGCGCCCCGCTTGGCGACAGGCGCCAGGTCGGCCTTGGCCTCGATCACGTCGGCTTTGTCGCTGACGGTTCCTTCTATCAGGATGTCCGCCCGATCCGCCTTGTCACGCTGGAACACCTGACAGGAAACGGGGGATGTCAGGGTCAATGTTGCTTTGGCGTCTTCGGCCTGAATGTAACTGTTGGCCGCCAACAGCGCGATGCAAAGCCCAAACCATAGTCTGACACGAGTTGTTCCCACGAATTAAGCCTTTCCGCATAAATTGACCGCTAAGTCACACAGGCTGTCCTCGTTGAACTGCAAGGTATCCTTCCTGCTTTCTCACATGTCTGACTTAAAACTATACTGTCCCGAGCCAACCTCATACACCGCGGCACCGTTTTCCATTCGCAGAAACCTAACGCCGTCCGCCTTCGCCGCAGGCTTGGCGGATTCTGTCACTCCGGCAGCGTTCTTGGCCGGGACATATACCGTGGCGGTGGTGTTGACTGGAATCGTGACCTCCATTGATAGTATGTTGCCCTCACGCTTCCAGTTGCTGACGATGCGGCCCTGGATCGAGTCGTAGCTGCACTTGACCCACGTCAGGTCCCCAATGACCGCGGGCTTGATAATGATCTTCTTGAAACCGACCCCAGACTCATCGGGGCGGATGCCGGCCAGGCCCTGATAGAACCAACTGCCGGGACTGGCAAAGCAAGAGTGGATTTGGGAGTAATACCCGTTCCACTGTTCCCACATCGTGGTTGCCCCCTGCGCCAGCATGTAGCCCCATCCCGGATAGGTCTCCTGGTTGAAGATGGTGTAGAGCAAATCATTGCGGCCGGCTTCCTGCAGGTATTGAATGAGAAAATAGGTGCCGAGCATGCCGGTATCAAGGTGCCCCTTGTTCTTAACCACAATTAGATCTTCGAGTTTTTTCTGAACGGTTCCAACCAGGGCATCAGGGACGATGCCTGTCATCAGCGGCATCACCTGATAGGCTTGCTCGTCGATGACATAGAGTTGCTTTTGTGGATCGTAGAAGGCGGCATGGATAAGCGGTCTGATTTTATTCATCTTGGCCGCACAGTCATCGGCGTCTTTGGTCTTTCCCAGAATGCGGGCGCTGCGTTCGAGAATTTGCCACAAGTAAACGCGATAGCCGTTGTTGAAGGCTTCACAGGCCGTTTTGCCCGGCCAGTTCTTGGTATCCATGCCGCGCCCGGGCGGAACCCAGTCGCCGAGAAACTGCCCCCTATCTCCCTGTTGCCGCAGAACGTCATTCGCACATTGGCGCTCGATAAACTCGACGTAACGACGCATCGGTTCGTAGGAACGCGCAAGCAGGCGGCGATCACCGTAGTAGACGTATGTCTTCCAGGGCAACACACAACCGAGACCTCCCCACCCCGGGCCGCCCCAGGAGGGAATCACGAAGGGTGCGGTATGGGGGAATTGGCCAGTGCCCGGATGTTGCGCATCCAGCCAGTCGACAGCCCACTTGGCATAAAATGCCGGGGCGTTGCGGTTCATGATTTGAGTGTCAATCGAGGTCTGGCCGTCACCATAGCCCAGGCGTTCGCGGTGCGGACAGTCCACCATGTAGCCGCCCAGGCTCAGGCAGCGGATCGTCCACAGGTTGAACTGGTGGATCCGGTTGAACAGGTCGTTGGAACACTCGAACGTGCCGACCGGCTCCAGATCCGATTCGATCAGCAAGGCCTCGGCGTCACCCTGCGACGGCTTGGTGGCCAGCCCGTTCACGGTGGCATAGCGGAAACCGTGATAATTGAACTTGGAACAGAACACCTCGCCGGGCTTGCCGGCCGAGATGTATTCATCGCGCTGTTGGAAAGTCTGGCCCGGTTTGTCGGCATACGAGATCGTCAAACGCTGGCCGGCCACCAACTGCGGCAGGCGAAGCCGCATCCAACCGGTCAGGTTGGTGCCGAAATCCAACTCCCAGTTGTTAGCGCCATTGGCGGTGCAAGTCTTCAGGGGAATAACCTTGGTGATGCGGTTCGGGGGACAGGACTGTGCCGTTGCCACACCCTCGGGTGTGGCGACCTCCTCGACCGGTAGCCATGCTCCGGTCCTGCATCCGACCTCGTTCCATCCTGCTATCTCTTTGCGGGCGTCAATGGTTTCGCCGCCCATATTGTTCCACGCCCATGGACCAAGCAAAGCACGGGTGCTGGTCATACTGGTCCAGGTGCGGTCCGTCCCCACCATCACCCGCTGCCCGCCGACGGACATATCGAGTTGAGCCCGGGCGCTCGCCCCGGTCTTGGCCCAGCCCCTGCCCAGCCACAGGCCGACGCAGTTAGGGCCTGCACGCAGCAGCTTGCTGATATCATAGGTGGTGTAGAGCGAGCGTTTCTTGTCTTGCGACACCGCCGGAGCGAGCACATCGTCGCTCACTTTCTTTCCGTTCACATACAATTCGTAGTAGCCCAGCACATTCACGAAGGCCAGTGCCCGGTCAGGCGCCGCCACGAGGGTGAACTCCTTGCGCAGCCAGGGCGAAGTATCATTTCCCTTAGGCTTTATCCACTTCGCCTGCCAATCGTCGGGCTTCAGCAGGCCCATCGACCACCAGGCCGGAGCGCTCCAACCCGAAGGCTTGGCGCCACCAAACCACACGCGCACCTTCCAATGGTAAACCATCCCCGACGCCAGCGGCTTGCCTGCCCTGAGCGAAGTCGAAGGGCCTGCACATTCCACCTGGATGCTTTGGTCCGACACCACCTTGCCGCTGTCCCAAAGATCACCTTGGTCTTTGGCGAGAAGCTCCGGCGTCGAAGCGACCAGAATCTGATAAGCCGTCTGTTTCTGACTTCTGGGTATTTCCGATTTGAGATTTGCGATTTGAGATTTCAGATCGGCAATTATCCAACTTAGCCTCGGCTTCTCCGCATCAATTCCCAGCGGATTCTCCCGATACTCACACCGTAGGTTAGCAGGCACAACGTCCGATCTCCCCAAGCCGCCCTGGGCATTTACCGTCGGCGTCAACAACATGGCCGTCATCCCGTACACAATAGCGAATCTTTTTGTCATTGGCCCCTTCCTTGTCTTTTTTCCCTCGCATGCGTTACTTCACTCCAAGGACCTTAATTCGCTTGAGGATCAGTTCCCTGGGAACGTCGTTCTTCGTTTCCAGCTTGATGAACCTAACCAGACGCCCCGGGACATTGGCGCCAGCATCCAAATGGGTCACGGCCGCCAAGTCAAGACGGATCACTTTCCCCCGCCCCTCGCTTGAATCACCTGCAATTCCTGGAAGGCCGTGTTTTCCGAGTCATTGATGGGGAAGACCGCCCAGACCAGCCAACGATAGCTGCCCAGCGGCTTGCCGTCGCTGCCGCGGATGCTGGTGGCCTTGTACTCGGCATCCTGACGGGCATCAACGGCGATGACCGGCGTGAAAAGCTTCGGATCGGCGACGTTCCAGCCTGGATCGGATGCGGCACTGCTGCCGTAGAGCACGAAGTTCTGGCGGCCACGTTCCCCGCCGCGCGAGAACGTGTCGACCTGGGCAATGCTTTTGACCGCGGCCAGATCGAGTTTGTACATGCCATTGATAACGCCGTTGCCAAACATCGGCCCCATGCCATTGCCGACCTTGCCATCGACGAGAGAAGCGATCGGATCGTTGTTGGTGGGTGCCCCGCTGGCGCTCACCTTGGCAGGAACCACAGCCGCCGCCGGCGCCAGGGGGACCGTTTTGAACTCGGCATTTCTCAAAGTCTCGGTGACAACGTACGCATAGTCTTTCACCTCGACGGTAACCTGCTTTTGCTTGCGTGAGACGAGAAGCGTCAGCTTCTGGCCGGCGGCCTTGTCGCGCAGTTTCTGCAGGTCATACGCGGCCCTGACCGGTTGACCGTTACAGGCGAGAATCACATCGTCCTTCCGGAGCCCGGCCTTGGCGGCAGGGCTGGCGGCGGGAACGTCCAGCAGCAGGACTCCGGATTCATCCGGCAACCCATAGGCTGAGCGGTCGCCAAGGCCCGAGATGTCGCGAATCCGGGCCTGCCAGGCGTAATTCGCACGCTTGACGACATGGCTCTTCCTGACGAGCCTCTCGATCTTGGGGATTTCCGGGGTGCGGGCGATGGCCTTGAGCTCCGGCTTCTGCACGCCGAACTGGTCCATCGGGAAATTCACAAACCCCAGCTTCAGTGCCGGCGAGCCGTCCTTCACCCGAAAATCCCCTTTGGCCGGATCGATGAACATTGCGTCGGCGATGATCGAGTGTTCATCACGGTTGGATTGATCGGAGAGGGCGTCGGCGGGTTGCGGATTGGCCAAACCCTCGCAATGCACCAGGTTGTAATCCATCTCCTTGCCCCACGGGGTTGAAGGCATGCCGCCGGCAGGGAGGTAATGATCGGTTCCCATGATATTGCGGCGGACGACATCCTCGCTGTGCTTGTACCAGCAGTGCGGATGAAAGCCGTTGTTGACCATGATATTGTTTTCCACAACGCGGTAGAAGCCTTCGCGGTTCTTCAAGCCGCCGTGCAGAAACAGGTTGTTGTAGATGTGATAATTGCTGGAGCCGTCGTCGAGATCGACATCCCAGCCATGGTCGCAGCGCCAGCGGTTGTTACGGATAATGGTCGTCTTGACCGCGTCAAGGAGCACGACGCTCTTGTTCGCTTCCCACCCCTTGTCGTCGTTCAGATTCAGACCGCCCAGCCCCCAATAACGGTCGCGGCCCCAGGAATTGAAGGAGCCGTGGTCGCCCGTCTCCTTGACGGTGTCGAATACGTCACAGAACTCGATGACATGGCCGCCCCAGCATCCGTCGCCGATGTTGATGCCGGACCGCGGCATATCATAGATCGAGCAGTGGCGGACGGTGATCCCCTGCGACATATCCATCGTGACTCCCGCCGTCTGCTTCTCGATCTGGCCTATCTCATGGATAAGGCAGTCATCCACCACACACTCGCCCGGGTAGTTCTTGGTCTTGGGCCCGGGAGTCTTGTCGAGCTTGCTGAGCTCGTTTCCCCCTTTCCAACTGACGGGGTTGCGGCAGGCATTGGGGTCGCCGATGAGGGCAACACCGCTACCGCCCACCCTTGTAATGTGACAGCCACGTACCGCGACCCTGCGGTTGTAGTTATTCACGAACACGGCGTTGCCGCCTACCTCGTCAATCAAGCAGTCCTCGATCGAACAGTCTTCCGTGCCGTTCAGGAACAGCGCGCCGCCGCGATAAATCGCCCAGTCAGTGCGCAGCAGCGGTTCCCTTGTATCCATGAAGGTCCGTGCGGCGTGGCGGAAGGTCAGTCCTTTGAAGCTGACGAACCGGATCGGGGACCGCTCCGTTCCGCGGAACTCGACAAGATGCCGGAGACGAACCCCTTCGATCATGGCTTTGGCCAAATCAACGCCGGCGGGCGGGTAGAAGTACAGGGTGGCGGTCTTGGAATTGAGGAACCACTCGCCGGGCGCATCCAATTCCTCGAAGATATTCTCCACGAAACGGTGGTCCTTGTTCATTCCCATCGGCCGGTTGTTCTGCCACCCACCTTCATAGGTGACCTTGTTGTCCGACCCTTTGCCGGTAATGAGATAATGCATGCCGCCCCACTCCGCGGCATGCAGGGCGTGGATAAACCCGCCAGCGGGATCCTTCCAGCGCGCCGCCCGTTCCGGACTGAACGCATCCGCCGCCGTGCCGTGGAAGACACGCTCCTTGGGATCGAAGTTCGGATACCGCGCCATGGGCTGGAGTTCACCATTGACAAAAAGTTGGTCCGTGGCAAAGCCCGCGGGCACCTTGGCCCGCATGATGCCGTCCTTGTACGGTTCCCACTTGAGGCCTTTCAGTCGGACTCCGCCGCTGATCACCGCCTGCTCCTTGCCATACGCCTGATACACAACCGGGGCGGTCTTCGTGCCGGAATCCTTGGCGGTAAAAACCAAGGTCTCGGGCAGATAGTACGTTCCCTTCCTCACAAAGACCGTGACGGCCTCGCGCCTGGCCGCGTTTCGCGCGGCCTGTTGCGCCTGCTGCAAGGTTGCAAATGGTTTCTCCAGAGTGCCTGGATTCGTGTCATTCCCGGCGGGCGCCACAAAGATCTGCGCTGGCCGCGATTCGCCCGGAGCATAAGCACCTAGTGACATCATAATGGCAATCGTCGCTAATATTGGTTTGTTCATCTTGTTCTACTCTTGTTGGTTACGATTCACGGGGGCCTTACCTATGTCGTGGCAACCGCCTCACTTCTTGATGCTCCGCAACTCCGGCTGGGTGGTCGCTGCTTCGATGGCCTTGATCGCGTCTTCGACGGAGGTGACCCTCATCTTGTTGCAGTCTTCGGGGAACCCGCCCGCTTTCCATTCAGCGTTGAATTGAACGACCAACGCCTTGAGCCCGGGCAGCGCTTCGCGGGCGGCCTTGCCATAACTCATGATCTCCTTCATGATTACCCCGGTCCTGCTTTCGCTGCCGTGGCCGCCCTGGGTTGTCGCGAAGTCAACACCCACCGCGATGCCCTCTTTAAAGTGGTATTTCGTCAATGCCCTGAATGCCCCCATGCGGATCTCGTTGGAGAACATCTTGTCCGCCGGGCTCGGCGTCTTGGCGGCGGCGAGGAGGTCCGGCGCCAGCGCCTGCACGTCCGCCAGGGTCAGCCGGTTCTCGAAAAAGCCTCTCAGCGTGGCCCGTGCCATTCCGTCGGCGTTATTTGCCACGGCCCGGATCGCCGGGTAGAGCAGCTTTGGATCGGTTCCCTTGAGGGCGTCTGTCAGTCCTCCGGCGAACAATGCGGCAGCCAACTGGCCATGGGCGATCTGGACGGGATCGGCCCAGTTGATCGGCTTGAGGGGCTCAGCGGTTTGGGCGGTGGCCTTGAGGATGTTGGCGACGGCCGGCCTCGCATCGCCCCTCATGTCCCTGATGGCCTTGGCTGCCTTGTAACGCACCCAGCGGTCTTGGTTAGAGAGTTGCCGGACAAGTACGGGCAGCGCCTCGGTGCTGCGGATGTAACCGAGCGCCTCGCAGGCGCCCTGACTGACATGCACATCCTTGCCTTCCGCCATGGCGATCAGCGCGGGCACCATCTCCTTGGCCTCGGGGCGCTTGGCCAGCTCCTCCGCCGCCCAGCCGCGGACGACGGGCGACCAATCGCCGAACGCCGCCACGAGTTGCTTAGGAGTCATATTCTTGCGGTCCAGGTCGAAGCGCCCGGAGGCGACGGCTTCCGCCACATCCTTCTTGCTCAGCCAGCTCGCCGGGCTGGCGTCCTTGCCGGTGATGACGAGGTTCTTCAATCCCAGGGAATAGGTCAGGACATACGTGGCGGTCGGGCTCAGGCCGCTGTAACTGCTCTTGCCGTAGTAGGTGTTGTCCTCCGTCGAGCCGGGTCCGTATTGCTCGCCGCCGTCATAGGTGAACGACCCATCGCAGCGCCGCACCAAATCGAGGTGGCACGAAGCCTCCTTGAAGAATGCAGCCACCGCCGCGGGCCCGCCGACATTGGCCCCCAGGGCGCCCCACAGATAGCTGAAGCCCTGGCCCGTGTGTCCGCACTCCCGGCTCTTATAGCCGGCAACGGCCATCTTGGCGAAGAACTGGGCCTCCCTGGTCCGCCCGCCCTGCAAGGCGAACAGCATGGCCGCCATCGCGCTCTTGCCGTTGTTGTCGTGGAACGGATACGGCTCGTGCTCGCCGTAGGGGACCGTGCCCTTGTCCACGAAGTAACCGAAGAACTTCGCCGCCCGCTCGATTGCGGGATCGATCTCCGGATCCTTCACGCCGCATTTCCTGCCCATGACGATGGCCATGTTGGCCCCCAGACCCGCCTGGTTGACCGGGCCGTAGGGGGGGATGGACCCGTGCAGCCTGCCGTCGGCGGTCCGGTCGGCGAAGCCGTGACCGAACGTGCCGTACATGCCCTGGCCCCTGGCCGTTGAGACCGTGATTTCACGGATGGCATGCAGCACTTCCTTGTCGCCGGTGCGCAGGTAATACTCGCACAGGAAGAGGTTGCGGTAGCCACTCTCCCATGCCCCCAATCCCTGCGGCCCCAGCTTCATCGTGGTCGGCCCCATCCTGCGGGCGAACGCCTGTAGCTTGGGCAGGTAGTCGGGGTTGCCGGTGGCTAACAAAGCCAGGCCGGTGATCGCGCCAGACCAATCCCCCGGCAGCGGCTCCTTCTCCAGCACCTTGCAGGCTTCCTCGAAGATGCGCCTGGACTTGGGGCAATTGTAGGGCGCGGTGTCGCTGTAGGTGCCCATGACCCTCAGCTTGAGTTGCACCTCTTCGGTCTTGCCCGACCGCCAGATCGTCAGCTTGAGTATGCCGTTGTTGGATTCCTTCTCGGCTTCCTGGATGGCCGCGGCGATGCTCCTGCGGGCGTCGGCGGTGAACAACTTGCCGCCGGCGCCGAGGATGACGTCATCCACTTTCATCACGCCATCCGCCGGCGACTTTGCCCCGACATGGGTCACCAGAATCTGCCTGCTGGGGCCGGTGGTCCGCCCCTGCAGGCCGTCGAAATGAGTCGCCGGCTTCAGGTATATCCACCCGCGCAGCCCGGTTGCGCCCAGGTTGTAGGTTCCGTTGCGGTCCACCCCGGTGGTTTCGCCCTTGGTGAGGTCCGGCGGGCCATCGGCCGCCATGGCCGGAAGGCTCATCAGCACCGCCGACACCATCATTGTGAACCCGAACCGGGTAATCGCCCTCATCACGTTTCTGTTTTGGTTCATGTCTCTCATACCGTTTTCCTTTTAGCTAGTGTCACTTCACCCCGAACACTGTTATGCGTTTGAGCAGCAGTTCACGGGGGGCTTCGTTTTTCGTTTCCACTCGGATGAATCTCGCCCGGCGCCCAGGGACATTGGCGCCCGCATTCAAATTGGTCACCGGCACCACCCAAGTGGCTTCCCATGTCTTGGCGCGCCAGACCTCCTGCCATTTCTGCCCATCCTCGGAGAGGGACACGATGAGGCCATCGGCCCGCCGCTCATTGGCGCGGTTTTCGATAACAACGGCGCTAACCGTCTTGACCGCGCCAAGGTCAACCTTCGCCCACGGGTTCTTCTCTTTGTCGGTATGGAACGCGTAGTCGGCCTTGTCGCCTGAGAAAAGCCGCGCATGGTTCTTTTCATCATCATAACCCGAACGGGAGCTGATCTCAAGTGTGGCGTTTTCACTAAGGACCTCGCCATGCTCAGAAACATAGGACTTGGGCGCATGGGCCGCACCGATGATCCGGCCGGACTCCACCGGCTTGTCGAGTGTCAACTCGATCACCGTCACCGGTTTATCACGGTCTTTCTGGGCAACTTCCACCGCGAGTTCGTCGGCGCTTTGCTTGAAAGTGACCGGCGCTCCGCTCAGCGTGCGGGCGGCGAGCACCTTGTTGGGGAGCGGGTCAAATCCGAGGCCTTCCACCGGCCACTCGGAAACGTGCAGATATAGCTTGCTGCCCTTGTGACAAGTGCCGCCCCAGGTGCCGTTGCGGTAGGGGCCGCCACGGGTGCCGTAGACGGCTTCACCATACTTCTTCAACCACGCGCCCATGGCACGGGCGACCTTGGCCTCACCCTCGGCAAAGGCCCCGTCCGGCCGCGGGCCGAAGTTCAGCAGCAGGTTGCCGCCGCCTGTCGTGCAACTGACCAACATCTTGATGCAATCCTCCGGCCCCCTGAACCCATCCTCGCCGCCATAGGCCCACTGGCGCCCCACATGGATGCAGGATTCCCAATCGCCGGCGATGTTCATCGCGCCAATGAAGCCTTCGGGCGTGTCGTAGTCGCCCCGGGTCATTTTAGCAATCTCCGGCGTGGCCGGGCCGCGATCTTGCGGCGTTTCCGGCCCGCAGAAAGCGGCCGCGCGGTTGTTGACGATCAGTTTGGGCTGAAGCTGATACATCATCTCGAAGAGTTCGTCGAACTTCCACTTGCCCCAATCGCGCCCGCCGACGTGATCGAACCACATCACATCCACCACCCCGTAGTTGGAGAGCAGTTCCCTAACCTGAGCGCGGTAGAACTCGTCGTATTTCTTGTTGTCGCCGACGAGGTAGTCCGGGTGATACCAGTCGCGGGTGGAATAATAGAGCCCGAGCTTCATCCCCTGCTTGTGGCAGGCATCGGCGTAGGCGCGGATAATGTCTTTGCCATAGGGGCTGGCCATGATGTCGTAGTCCGAGACCTTCGAGTCAAACTGCGCGAAGCCGTCGTGGTGCTTGGCGATGAGCACCATGTACTTCATGCCCGACTCCTTGGCGAAGCGTACCCATTCTTCCGCATTGTATTTTGTCGGGTTGAACTGCTTGTAGTAGTTGTCATAAACGGGGTCTGAGGTGCGCGGGGTCTGGACGCCGTTTATGTCCCAGGGACGGTTCGCGTTGCGGCCCCAGCCTATTTCCTTTGCCCCTACGGAACAAGGGCCCCAGTGGATGAACATGCCGAACTTCGCGTCGCGGAACCATTGCATGCGCTCATCTCGCTGCTGCTTCGTTTCGTGAAGCTGCGGCACTTTGGACAAATCAGCCGCCCCCGCCCAACTCGAAACCAGAAGAACCGATATCAATACCATGATTGCAGTTTTCATTTCTTCTCGTTCCTTTAAACTTGGTTCTGAATAGATGCCAGATCAGCGGACGACGGCGAGCAATATGATGCTATCGAGACGTAATGGACGAACACGCCGAGCTTGGCCCGTGACAGCGCCGGTTTCCGGTCTTTCGAAGCGGATGCGCCCGTCTGCTTCTCCAGCCAGGGCGCGACTTTCTCGGCCCAGCGCGAGCCATGTTCTCGCAGGCCCTTGCCGCTGAAATGGACGCCGTCGCGAAGGTCGCCCCTGAGTGAGTCGCTGTCCGGGCCTTCCAGGGCGATGCCGTCATCCCATAGCGATTTCTGGGCGGCGCGGATGTCCGGCACCCCCTTACCCCCATGCGAACTTACCAGCGCGACAAACCATGGCGCATCCCAGCCAATCTCCCGGCGCGAAGCCCTGATGAGCTGTTCGATATATTGCCGGTATTGTTTGCCCGGCAGCGTGCGCTTGGGGTCCGGCTGCCCCGCGTCGGACTCGCCCTGGTGCCACAGGACTGCCCGGAAACCCTTTGGCCCAAGCTGCTTCATGCGGGCCGTAAACATCTCAAAGGCATCACCCTTGCTCTCCCACTCGCCGCTTGGGAGCCGCCGCACCCGGCCTTCAAGAGTCGGCGGATTCGGAAACTTCGCGCCCTTGGGCAGCCACTCGCGCACGCTTGTCGCCCCGATGCCGCAGGCTATAATCCCGACCGGCACTTTGAACTTTGCGACAAGCGCATCGCCAAACGGCGGCATGAAACTGCCGGCGCCTCCGCTGGCGCCTGGTTGCGGATCATTCGCCAATTGCCAGTGTTTGCCGTCGAAAGCGGCAACGAGTCCGGTCGTTGTTTTTTGTTTCTCCTGACCATGATTCGACGAGTTCGACTGTCCGGCAACAACAAACACATCGCCCACCCCGACATGCTCGACGGCGGCTTCACCCAGCACCGCCGGGTCGGCGGCGGATTTCCGGAAACGCACCTTGAGCGTGTACCAGCCGCCCGTTGCCAGCCTGAGACGGCCGCTGAACTTGCCGTCCTCGAACTGCGTGCCCTGGGCCACGACGGTCCAATCAGTCGCTTTCCCGCGGAACCCGGCACCCAGCTCAGCCTTGGCCTCGACAATCGTCGCATCCGCCGGGATGGCTCCCGCAACATTGATCTCAGCCCACCCCTCGGCATTCCGCTGGGACACCTGCCACTCGAACGGAGAATCCAGGTTGGCGGCTTGCGCGGAAATCCGAGCCACCAACAACATGGCAAAAGCAAACGCTATTCCACCTTTCATGATCATCTACTTCTCCATCGCTTACTTTTCCAGCATATTGACCACGTCCTTCGCCCGCGATTCCGGCGTGACCGTCAGACGCTCCAATTTGCCCGCCCTGAAAACACCCTCCACCGTTGTGTTATGAGGCGCATGGAGTTTAAACACGCAATCCCAATCACTGGGCCACGCGGGCAGGAGAATAATCTTCCTGTCCACGGTTTGCATCAGCATATCCTGCAAGCCGACCATGGCTGAACCTCCGTGGTCGATGTCCGGCCGTTGACAGAACCCGAAGGTGTCATAGAACGCCGGGTAACGCATCCCGGACTGGCCTTTCGGCTTTTCGCGGTTGGGCCAAAGGAATTTGCCCAGAGCAAACTCGCGGGCTTGTTCCGTTAGCCCCAAGTCAGCGGTATAGATCAAACTTTGATACCAGCAGAAGTTGCGTTTCTGGCGCGGATGCTCGTAACTGAATTCCCAGGTGTCACGCGCCAATTGAAGCCCCGGCCGGCCTATGCCATAGACGCGGAACGGAAAGACAGGATACAACTCCGGCAGTTCGATGTTGTCCCACGTTGACGCCGATTTCCACGATTCGGCGGGAGCAAGTGTCTGATGCCCGCGCCGCTCGCGGGTGGGCAGCGGCGGCAACGTCTTGCGGAACGACTCGCAGAAGGCTCGCCGCTGGGCAGACAGCACCGTCGCTGGCAACTCCAGCAGGGCCTTGCTCAGCGCCATCAGAGCGGAAATGGCGCAGGCGTCATTGCGCGTTTCCTGATACATCTCGATGGCGTTGCCGGGGAAGATGACCAGACGGCCGTTGTCATCCAGTTCCTTGCCTGTTCGCTTCTTGGTTTCCGCCCGATAGAACTGGTCATAGTATTTCAGATAGCCCAACGCAATCGGCAGATAGGGTCGGACATCGGCCCCGCCGTAACTTCCCGCTTCAAGCATCATGATGGCAAATTCCATGCCGCTGACATTGTGGTATCTCAGATGGTTGTGCCCGGAGCGTCCCTCGGCGTTGGGTCCCCAGTCAGCACCATAGATGCCCATTCCCTCGGGAAATGCCAAGCCATCCACTTTCCAGAAATGTTTGGCCCAGGCGGTCTGGAGATCCGCGTGCCGCCGGTAATACTCCAATCCCACCTTCAGCAGATCGAAGTCGCCGCTCTTGAGCATCGGCCAGTAGACCAGCCGCTGGTTCTGCGCCATGAACTGGCAGTCGAACCAGTTCCGCGTATCCGGGTTAGGCTCGCAGGTGAAATGGCCGCCGTTGAACAGCGTTGGGAACTCGCCGGTCCGGTTGCTCGCCAGCATAGCGCGGAAAAGCTGATAGTTGCGCCCCGTCTGCCAGGCGGGGTCGTCCGGCCCTTTGCCCGGATTGATCACGATCCGGCTGCGGTCCCAGAATCCCTGCCACCAGGCGGTGGTCGCCTTCCAATCCGCCTGGGTGGTCGTGCGTTTGGCCAAATCGAGTTTCTTCACCTGCGCCTGCCATTGATCCAGGGTGGCGTCCTGGGCAATGCGCAGCGACGCACGAAGGTCGAACTCCTTCAGGGGCGCGCCGGATTTCAGTTTGACAGACCGGAACTCCCTGCCGTCATAGCTCCCCTGCCCTGTCCCATCAGCCACAAATCCTGATCCGGAGAGCCGACCGCCCATGGTTCTGTTAGCCATCGGATTGGGAATCAACTCCGCAAGCTCTTCCAGCTTAAACCTGCGGATGTATTCATTGCGTCCCTCGTCGATGGCCGGCGCGCGCTCCCACCACTCGATCGCATCACCGTCCACCCGTCCCTCGCGGACCAAGGGTCCGTAGGTCTGGCCAGCCGCGTGGGGCGCCATGGCCAATCCGGTCGGGAATTCCATTGCCACTGCCACTTCCAGAGGGCTATCAGACTGGCCCTCCAGATGCACCACCGGCTGCATGGCATCCACCCAAACGCGCAACTTGATTGCGTGACCATCGGAGGTCTTACCGCTCAAAACGATGGAGTTGCTGGCAAGGTCCAATTCCTGGCGGAACTCCTTGGCCCATGCCACCGGAGTGAATTTCAACCGCAAGCGGCCGAGCTTGGTTTGCATCTGGGTGTTAAAACCAGCGCCTCGATAGCTCCAGGAATCCGGGCTGCCGAAGTAGATCAGCAGCTCATCCTTCTCCACCCATACGTTCAGCCCGATGTTGCCGGCCCCGCAAGGCATAGAGCCCCGGGCATCGGCGCTCTGGCTGTCCCAGACGACGTTATAGGAAGCGAGCCAGGCCTGATTGGTCGCGGCGCGGAGAGAGCCCGCGCTTAACACAATCGCTGCACTCATTATTATCCTTGTCATATGTCTTACCTGTTATGGTTGAACATTCATGCGCATTCGAGTTTTGAGACGATGCTTCCCTTGGTTTGCAAAGTCACTTCCTTCGCCAGCGTCAATTCCACCCGCAGGCCGGTTTGGATCGCTTTTGCTGTGATCTGCTTCGGGCCGACTGACACGGTTGCTGTTTTCAGCGTGGTGCCCGGAGGCAGTTCGAACGCCAGGGTCTTCAGCCGCAGCACGCCCCATTTGACTTCCATGCGGTTGGTTTGCGTCTTGCCACTGCGGCTCTGGCTGAGGCTGCCCCAGCCCTCGGCGCTCGTAAAGGCGCCTTTGAACTTCTCCGGCGAGAGCTTGGGGGCGAAGCCGATGTGCCGCTTCGGCCCGTGATATTCAAATCCGCACGCCGCGATGAACACGCCATAACTTGCCATGCTGCGGGAATAGTGGTCGCCGCACTCCGTTTCGTTCCACGGGTTGCGCTTGGACGCGTGGTAGCGGTCATGAACCGCGCGAGTTACCGCCAGGCCTTCCTGGACCATGCCTTCCCAGATCATGTGTCCGGCCACCTGGTACTCGAAGCCGTTCATGACCTCGTTGAACAAGTTGCAGCACCCATCGGTGTTGCCTTTGCCGCTGGCGTTTTCGAAGCTCCAGTCCTTGCGCGGGAACGTGCACATCAGCAGTCCCGCCTCGCCCGCCAGCGCAAACCAGCGTCCGCCCTTATACACCTTGCGATAGGCTCCGCAGTCAGGCGTAAAGTTGTATCGCCACAGGGACTGAAGCGCCGAACGCGTCTCCTTTTCCGGCAACACGCGGCCCAGGCCCACTTGAAAGGCCCAACTTTGCCCAAAGACCTGATCAATCTCGCACCCGCTGCCGGAATTGATGGCCTCCAGATGTTTGGGGTCGATCAGGTTGATGAAATAATCGCCGTCGAAAAGCCGCGTCACCATGCTCTGGCGGCCGGTGTCCGCAATCGCGCGGCACTCGGCGGCAAAGGCTTTGTCTTCCATGTCGGCCGCCATTTCCGCAGCCGCGCGCAGGCTGGCAAGATACAATCCGCTCAACCAGGCGATCGACCCATACCACGCGGCGTCGAGCGTGTTGTGTTGCGCACCTTCGAGCAGGCCATCGCTCTCCTTGTCCATCTTGATAAGACATTGCATCGCCAGCTTGATATTAGGCCATATCGTCTTGAGCAGTGTGGCGTCGGCGGACATCTGGTACTCGCGATAAGCCCGCAGGATACAGCCCGCCTGGCCGTCAACCGCCAGGCCAAACCCTTCGCCGCGGTGCCGGATGACGCCCGAAGGTTTTTCGATTGCGGTTCCGAAATCAGTGCGCTTCCGCACATCGCGCTCGAGATCGGGAAACAAGCGAGCCACGGCGTGGGCATAGTGCCAGACGTGCGTACATGTGCCCTCGCAGCAGCCGACGCCTTCCCAACCCCAGAAGCGCCCCGTGGCAAATCGGTGCGAGGTCGAACTCGCCAGGCTCGACGTATTGAGCATCGTGCGATCGAGGAACCAATAGGGCAGCGTGGAATCGTACCAGGTGCCGTGCCAGAGCCGCGTCTGGGCGTGGAGCGCGGCGAAATGAGACGCAACATGCCCGGCGACGGCCGGGGCGGAGGGAAACCGCGTGGCATAGTACCGACCGGTATCCTTCAATGTCTCCATGCGCTCGATGTGCCATTTCTGCATGTCCAGGTGCGGGAAGTGCCACGTGATGAGGAATGTGGCAGTGGCCTCCTGCCCCGCCCCGAGCGACATCGAGCGGACGAGCGACCCAATGAGCTTGCGCCCGCTGGTTTGCCCGGCCTGATCGGCAGGCACGGCTGCAAAGGCCGCCTCCGGCAGATTGCCGGCGCCGACCGCCGGCGCGGCTCGGTCCGAACCCTGGGTTTCCAGCAATGCGATGGCCATGGTGCCCAGATCCAATGGCTTGTCGAGCTTGGCCTGCTTTGGGTCCGCTTGGGGCGTGGCCTCGGCGCCGGCGGGCGTTTCCGGCGAGTCGGTATCGACATCGCTATGAATG
>Ga0265595_1001250_pt1 | contig 20164 bp, 45 predicted proteins | sample saktaG_15_FD_190148 | JGI IMG/M metagenome (GOLD analysis project Ga0265595, IMG submission 190148) | Saline water microbial communities from Sakinaw Lake, British Columbia, Canada - sak_2013_06_06_50m | ecosystem: Environmental > Aquatic > Non-marine Saline and Alkaline > Saline ... | reverse complement strand
ATAAGTAAAGTTGCGGAGGCAGGGATTTAGATTGTGAAGCTTGCGTTGAAGCGATAGCTTGCTCAAAAATCTAAAGATTTTTTCGGATGAAGGATTGTGTGTTTTGTGGGATTGTTGCGGGGAAGATTCCGTGTCATAAAATTTGGGAGAGTGAAACCCATTTGGCTTTTTTATCGCGTCATCCTAATACAGAGGGTTTTAGTGTGGTAATTCCAAAAAAGCATTATCCGAGTTACATATTTGATTTACCGAATGATGTTTTAAGTGACTTAGTTATTGCGTCTAAAGATGTTGGGGAGTTAATTGATTCTAAATTAGATGATGTTGGAAGGACGGGTATGATTTTTGAGGGGTTTGGAGTAGATCATGTGCATTCTAAATTGTTCCCGATGCATGGTACGAAGTTGAAGAATTGGAAGCCGATAAAATCAAATATAAGTAAATATTTTAAAATTTATGAGGGCTATATTTCATCGCATGATTCTATTGAAGTTGATGATAAAAAATTAGCTGAATTGGCTAAAAAGATAAGAGGATAATTATTTTTTCTTTGGCAAGTTTAATTTAATGTGGACGTCTTTGAGTTGTTTGTCTGAGAGTGGCGATGGTGCGTTGAGCATGAGGTCGCGGGCTTCCTTGTTTTTTGGGAAGGCGATAACTTCTCGGATTGATTCGACGCCGAGGATTATTTGGACTAATCTGTCGAGTCCCCATGCGATTCCTCCGTGTGGTGGTGCTCCGAATTTTAGGGCGTCGAGTAGGAATCCGAATTTTTCTTTTTGTTCTTTTTTGTTGATACCTAGAACTTCGAAAACCTTTGATTGGATTTCTTCTTCATGGATTCTGATTGAGCCGCCGCCGATTTCGGTTCCGTTTAGGACGATGTCGTAGGCGATTGATTTTGCTGTCTTTGGATTTTTGTTGAAGGATTGCATTTCGGGGTGAGTGAATGGGTGGTGTGTTGCGATTAGTTTTCCTTTTTCTTCTGATTTGTCGAATGCGGGGAAATCAGTTACCCAGCAGAATGCGAATTCTTTTGGGTCGTTTTTGTTTTTTCTGAGGTCTGGTCTGTCGACGTTGTATTTTTTCATTGATTCGTCGTAGGTTAATTTTGGGAATGGTATTTTGATGTGGGTGTTTAGAGTTTCTTTCCAGATTTTTTGGAGGAGTCTTTCTGTTAGGTCGATTATGTCTTCTTGTGTGACGAATGACATTTCTAAATCGAGTTGTGTGAATTCTGGTTGTCGGTCTGAGCGAAGGTCTTCGTCGCGCATGCATTTTGCTATTTGGAAATATTTTTCGAAGCCTGCGACCATTAGAAGTTGTTTGAAGAGTTGCGGGGATTGTGGGAGGGCGAAGAATTTGCCGGGTTGGGTTCGGGATGGGACGACGTAGTCTCGTGCGCCTTCTGGTGTTGATTTTGCGAGGATTGGGGTTTCGAATTCAGAGAAGCCTTCCTTGTTTAGGAAGTCTCGGATTACTTTTATTATTTTGCTTCGGATGATTAGGTTGTTTTGCATTTCTGGTCTTCGTAAATCTAGGTATCTGTATTTTAGCCTGATGTCTTCGCTGGTGTCTTTGTTTTCGAGGTCGAATGGGAGGGCTGGGCATTTGTTGTAGATTTCGAGTTCTTCGATTTTTATTTCAACGTTTCCGGCTGGTGAGTTTTTGTTTTCGGTTCCCTTTGGTCTTGGGTTTATTTTCCCTTTGATTCGGATACAGGATTCTTTTGTTAGTGATTTTGCGGTTTTGAAATTTGGTTCGTCTTTTGCGGTTGTGATTGTTTGGACGGTTCCTGTGATGTCGCGGACTTCGAGGAAGATTAGTTTTCCGTGTTCTCGGATTGCGTTGACCCAGCCTTTGATTTCTACTTCTTTATTTGTTGATTTTTGGAGGTCTGCGATTAATGTTCTTTTCATAATGGCTTATGTTGGTTTGGGTTTATAAGAATTTGGTTGGGTTGGAAATTAGTAGGATGAATAGGATTTGGGGAGCTTTGGGAAGGGGGAATTTGGGACTAATTGTGTAATAGTGTATTGGTGTAATGGTTGGGGAATTTTGGGACAGGGGAATTTTGGGACAGGGGGAATTTAGAGAACCTTCGGTTCTCATATTTATAGGTCGGCCGTTGGCCGCCCTTGGGCGCGGAAGGTTTAAGTATTTGTTTGTATAAATATTGTTATGGAAAAGCTTGAGATTTTGATGTGGATTTTGGGGATTGGGGCAATCTTGGTTTTGATATTGAGGGCTGTTGGAGTACTTTAATGAGGTATAAGTCGATAGAAGTTCTTTCTCCTCTATTGAACTTCGGTGTAATATTTTTTATTGCATTTAGGAATGTTGGGACGGAGTGCTTGAGTTTTGGTGATATTAATTATTCAATTGGTGTTTTGATTATATCTATTATTGTTTAGGTTGTAAATTTTAAGAGGTAGGTTTTTATAGTTGGGCTATTTGTAATTATTATGAAGAGGAAAGAGTTTTGGCTTGGTGCGATTTCGGGGGCTGTTGGTGCTGGGTTTGGTTCGGCGTCGGGTTCTAATAGTTTGTTGGTTGTGATTTGTGTTGGGGTTGTGATTTCTTTGTTGGTGGCTTGGGGTTTGAGTGGGGTTTTGAAGTAGAAATTTTTCTTATGTTTTGATCCCATTATATAATAATTACACGTAGAAAGATTTAAATATCATTAAATTCATTTTTGGTTATGGATGAACAAGCGGGAGATCAAAGTTGTAAAGTTCAACTAGAGGAGCTTCTTGATGAGAAGAAACTTACTTCAGAAGAGAAATTGTTTCTTAGACTTATGTCTGTGCGCAAGAAAATTAGTGTTATAGCATCGAGAGTTAAGCCTGTGCTTGTTCCTTTGGATTATGACAAAAGGGAGTCATACTTATTGGATATTGTGAATGAATTTGAAGAAACGGCTGGGGTACTTGAGACAGAGATTGCATATGTAGCGGGAAATTTTGGAATATCTAAGCAGAGACAAAGGGATATTAGTGTTTATGCTTTTTTGAAAGATTGATTTTTGCATCTGATTTTTTTGTGATACGCATTTTATGTTAATTTCTTTAAAATATCTGCGACTTCTTTGCCAGAGACCTGACCTTTGAATTTATTCATGATGAGTCCCATATAGGCGCCTTGGGATAGTCTGGGTTTTTGTTTAATGATTTTTTGTGTTTCTTCTTTTAGGTTAATGTCGGATTTTTGTGATGCTTCTTCTAGGGATTTGCCCTCGGAGATTTTTTGCATGATTGTTTTAATTTGGTTTTCTGATATTGTTTTGTTATTTAGGTTCTCTAGGATTTCTTCTAATCTATCTATTTCGATTTCTTCTTTTAGTTGGAACAAGGTTAGCATTTTGGCGATGAGGTTAGGGTTGTTGTGTTCTTGAATCAGGATTTTGAAGTCTTCGACTTTGTTTTGTTTGAGGATTAGTTTTATTAGTTCGGGGTTGAGTCCGAATTCGTCGAGGTAAGATTTGTGTTCGGATATTAGTTTTGGTAGGTTCTTTTTTGTTTCGTCGATTAGTTGTCTTGAGATTTTTAATAATGGTACGTCGGTTTCGGGGTACATTCTTGCGGCGCCTGGCATTGGTCTTTGGAATTTTGATGAACCGTCGGGGAGTGCGCCTCGGACTTCGTTTTTGCAGGATTTGTTTTTGATGCATTCTTGTTGTCTTTCGATTTCTTTGTTGATTGTTGTTATCATCATTTTTGGGTCTTGGAATCCTTTGATTTCTACGCGCTTGCTTCCTTTGATTGAGATGTTGACGTCTTGGCGGATTGTTCCGATTCCTCGTTTGACTTTGCAGGCTCTTAATATTTCTCCGATTTTTAATGCGGCTTCTTTTATTTCTTCTGGGGTGTGTAAGTGTGGACCGGTTGCGATTTCGACTAGAGGGATTCCTAAACGATCTAATCTGAAGATTAGGTTGTTGGTTGTTGGTTGTTGGTTGTTGGTTACTTTCCGGGCTGAATCTTCTTCGAGCATGACGGCATCGATTGCGATTTTGTTTCCTGATTTTAATGTTATGTAGCCGTCGTGGGCGATTAGCATTGTTCGTTGGAAGCCGGTTGTGTTTGAGCCGTCGATTACTGTTTTTCGCATGACTTGGGTTATTGGGAATATTTTGCAGTTTAGTAGGTGTGCTATTTGTAGGGCGATTTTTAGTGCTTCTTGGTTGATTGTGTGTGGAGGTTCTTCGTCTAATTCGACTAGACAGTTTGTGTCGTAGACTTGGTATGTGAAGTTTTTGTTTTGTGTTGCTTCGTGGGCGACGGCGACGTCGATTTCTCCGGTTTCGCCGATGACTGGGTTTAGGGTTCTTTGGATTTCGTATTGTGGTTCGTCGGTTCTTAGTAGGCTTGGGCATTCACAGAAGAGTTTATGGGTGTCGAGTTGTTGGTGAATTTCTAGGCCGGATTTTAGTCCGATTTCTTTGTAGTCTGCGCTTCGCGAGCTTGTCGCTTGTCGCTTGTCGTTTTCTTTGGATGTAGGGGTTTTCATGTTTGTGAAAATACAATAAGGTTTAAATAAGTTAGTTTCTTTGTTTGCTTGGAGGTGAAAATGAAATTAACGAAGATAAAGTATAGCTCTGCTGTGTTTTTTGGTGTATCGGCTTTAGTGATGTATTTGCTTTTGGGTCTTTTGCAGTGGAGTTTGAAAGATGTTTTGTTGGCGAGTGGTATTCAGCTTACTGCACTTCAGACATTTGTTTATGCTCCAGTTATCGGGGGGATTGTTGCCTATGTTCTTGTTTTGCTGATGATTGCGATATATAACTCAGTTGCTAAGAAATATCCGATTGCTTGGGAAGTAGGCAAGAAGTAATTATTTTATTTATTTATTTTGTTAGATATTTTTCTGACATTTTTTGCTTGAGGTTCCATGTCTTGTGACCGAGAACCCAGCTGAGTTTTATGAGGGCGGTTTCTGACGTCATGTCTTCGAGGAAGATGATGCCGGTTTTTTGGAGGTCTCGTCCTGCGGAGTAAACGTTTGGGTTTAGTCGGCCGTAGATTGTTTGTGGGGTTGCGCAGATTGTGATTCCGGATTGGATTGCTTTTTTGATTTTTGGGAGCCAGTTGTTTTGGGACGCTTTTCCTGGGGCGTGGCCGAGTCCGGTTGTTTCTAGGATGATTCCTTTGTAGCCTTGTTGTTGATAGTAGTCTAAAATTGCTGGGTCTTGTCCGGGCGTGATTTTTATTGATACGACTTTTTCTGAGAATTTTGTGTCGAGTTTTGGTTTGAGGTTGTTTCTTGCGTTGAAGGTTTTTAGGATTGTGATTTTCTCGGGGGTTATTTCTGCGATTGGAGTGTCGTTGATTATTTTGAAGGCGTCTCGGCGGGAGGTGTGCATTTTTCGGACTTTTGTTGCGGGCATTGCGAGGCAGGTGTTGTCGTTTGTGTCCTTGTGTCCGATGAGTGCGACTTCGGCGATGTCTGATGTTGCGTATTTTGTGGCGCAGATTAGGTTTAGTGCAGCGTCGGTTGAGGCTCGGTCGATTGAACGTTGGGAGTAGGTTAGGGCGATGGGTTTGTTTGGGTTTTGGATGAAGAAAGATAGTGCGGCGGATGTGTAGTGGAGGAAGTCGGTGCCGTGTGTTATGATTATGCCTCGGATGTTTTTGTCGTTGAGATGTTTCTCGCAGATTTCGGCTAGTTTTTTCCAGTCTGGGAAGGACATGTCTTCGGATGCTTTCATAAATGGGGTTTCGATTATTGGGTTGCAGATTTTTTTTATTTCTGGTGCGATGTTGAGGATTTCGTCTTTGTCTGTCCAGGTTGTGCCGCCGGTTTTTGGGTCGAGTCTTGCGGAGATTGTGCCTCCAGTTATTATGATTGCGACGTTTGGTAGTTTTTGTAGACCGCCTTCGGCTTCCAGACCGCTTCGCTTCCAGACCGCTTCGCTTCCAGACCGCTTCGCTTCCAGAACGACTTTGGCGTCGAGGATTTCGTTTTCTCTTATTCCTATGTTGTAGCCGGATTTTAGTTTTAGGAGGATTACTTCTGTGTCGTGGGATTGGAGGGCGTTTCCTTCCCATGTTTTTGTTTTTGTTCTGAGTTTGACTTTGTCGCCTATGTTGAATGTTTTTGTTTTCATAGTTGTTGTAGTTTGTTTTCCCAATCTTTTAGTGTTAGTCTTTGCATGTTTTTATCATGGAGGATTTCTCCTGAGATTAATTTTAGTAAGAGATATGGGGCTGCGCATTGTTCGCATTTTGTTGAGCCGCCGAAGTGGCATCCGCCCTTTTCTTTCCAGAGCCTTAGACAGAATTTTAATTCTTTTGTTAGTTCTTGTTTATTCATATAATGGTTAGTTTGAGAAGATATAAAAAGGTTTGGAGGTGGACATTAGCATGATGGAAGGAGAGAATGAAGAAAAAAATTTAGAAGGGCTTGTTCCGATTTTGAGAGAGACATCATCTGATTCTTTTGACTTAGGAGATAGAGAAAAATATTTGCTTAGTTCTTTGTTCTATATGACTGATCCAGAGAGGATGGATTTGGCTATGTTATGGAATTAGAGATGTTTTCCTTATGTTTTTTTGTTAATTAGTTGGTCTCAATAACTTTTTATAGACTTTATTCTATTTATTTTTTATGATGAAAGCTTTTCCGGTGAAGATTGGTTTGGAGGTGCATGGGTATTTGGATACTCGGGAGAAGTTGTTTTGTATGTGCTCGGCGCGGAGCGCCGAGGTGACAGATGACAGAGGACAGGCGACAGGGGTGAATGATAGGATTTGTCCGATTTGTACGGGGACGCCGGGGTCGAAGCCGATGGGGGTGAATGCCGAGGCTGTTAGGAAGATGGTTGAGATTGCTTTGGTGCTTGGTTCTAAGATTAATGGGGAGGTGGTTTGGCAGAGGAAGCATTATTCGTGGGCGGATTTGCCGAAGGGTTATCAGACGACTATTTCTGGGGCGCATGCGAAGGTGAATGCTGAAGGGGGGAAGTTTCGTGGGATTAATATTACTGAGATGCATTTGGAGGAGGACCCGGCGCAGTGGAATCCTGATACGGGGAAGGTTAATTATAATCGGTCTGGACTTCCTTTGATTGAGATTGTGACGGAGCCGGAGTTCTCGAGTTCTGAACAGGTTGTTTCGTGGCTTAAGGATTTGGTTTTGTCTTTGTCATATATTAAGGCGGTGCGGAAAAATGCGGGGATTAAGGTGGATGTTAATGTTTCGACTTATGGGGAGCGGGTTGAGATGAAGAATTTGAATAGTCTTGAGAAGATTCGGAAGGCGATTGATTATGAGGTTGCGAGGCAATTGGAAATTGTCGAGAGAGCAGAGTACAGAGAGCAGAGGGCAGAGGAGCTGTTGCTGAGGGAGACGAGGATGTTTGATGAGAATATGGGGAAGACGATTAAGATGAGGTCGAAGGAGGGGGCTGCTGATTATCGGTTTATTCCGGAGCCGGATTTGCCGGTTTTGAAGATTTCTAAAACTATGGTTAGTGAGGTTAGGGCTGGTTTGCCTGAGATGCCTTCGGTGAAACTTGATAGGTTATTGAAGAGGTATAAGGTTTCTCCTGAGGATGCTCGGATTTTGACTCGTAATTTAGAACTCGTAGAGTTCTTTGAAGAGTTGACAAAATCAGATGACAGAGGACAGAGGACAGATGACAGGGTTCGGAGGATGTTGCCTTGGGTTACGGTTGAATTACTTAGGGTTCTTAATTATAATAGGAAGACGTTGGAGGATGAGGATGTTGATATTCGGGCGGAGCATTTGGCGGAGTTGATTGGGGCGGTTTGGGAGGGGAAGATTACTAAGTTGAAGGGGAAGCAGATTATGAATGATTTTGTGCCGGTTTCGTTTTCGATTGCTGGTGGTAAGGATATTGGGATGATTGGAGATGAGGCGGTTTTGAATTTGTGTAGGCAGGTTGTTTCGGAGAATGGGAAGGTTGTTGATGAGTATCGGGGCGGGAAGGTTGCGTCGTTGAATTATTTGATTGGTGAGGTTATGAGGTTGAGTGAGAGGCGGGCTGACTACAAGGAAACTACAGAGATGTTAAAGAAGATAATTGGAGGAGAGGAGTGATGGAGAGGTGGGCTGATTTTAAAAGTGTGACGGAAATTATAAAAAGGTTGGTTGGGGCGAGTGCAAATGGATAAAGTAATTTGTGTAATGAGGAAGGGAAATAATTTAGTTGTGGGGTATACTGCGTTGTCGGAATTAAGTGAGAGGCAGGATCCGGAGCGGGCGAAAGGTTTTTCTGTAAATGGTGGGATTGAGATGGCGGTTTCGATGGCTGTAGATTGGCTTAAAAAAGAAGGGGTTGTTCCGAGTAGGGTTAGGGATTATATTGATGATAGGGGTGGCATTGTTGAGGAGAAGTATAAGGAAATGTTGATGGAAGGATTTAGATGAGGATGGGAAAATGATTGTTAGGAGGGCGGTGGTGAAGGATTTGAAGAGGATTCAGGAGTTGAACCTTTTGCTTTTTGAGAAGGAGTTTGCGGAGTATGATAATTCGTTGAGTTTGGATTGGACCTTTGGGAAGGTGGGGAGTAAATATTTTAAGGATGCGATAACTAAGGAAGATTCTTGTGTTTTTGTTGTGGAGGATGGAGGGAAGGTTGTTGGGTATTTGGCGGGTGGGGAGTGTAGCGTTGAGGATTATAGGAAATTGTCTAAGGTTGCGGAGTTGAATGATATGCTTGTGTTGGAGGAGTTTCGAGGGAAGGGGGTTGGTAAGATGTTGTATTCGGCTTTTGTTGATTGGTGTAGGAAGCGAGGGGTTAAGAGAGTTAGGGTTGAGGCGACTGCTCAGAATAAAGAGGCGATTGAGTTTTATAGGAAGGTGGGGATTAAGGATTATAGTTTGGTTTTGGAGGGGGAGATATGAGGGGAGGGGGCAGTAACACGGATTGGGGACAGGATTTTATGGATTAACATGAATTTTTGTTTTGGGGGTTGATTAGTTGTGGGAAGTTTTTTATAGTTTGGATTGTTTAGGTTTGTATGAAGATTAATTGGGTTTTATTGATTGGGTTGATTATTGCTTGTAATTTGATTGGTGCGATGGGGGCTTTGTGGACTGCTTCGGATGGGACGTGGTATAAGGGAATTAATAAGCCGAGTTTTAATCCGCCGAGTTGGGTGTTTGGTCCGGTTTGGACTTTGTTGTTTTCGTTAATGGGGATTGCTTTGTATTTGGTTTGGGTTGCGCCGTCTTCGAAAATTAGAGCGGTTGCTTTGGTTTTGTTTGGCGTCCAGTTTGTGTTTAATGTTTTATGGAGCTATTTGTTTTTTGGGTTGAATAATCCTTTGTTGTCTTTGATAGAGATATTTGTTTTGTTATTTTTTATTTTATTGACGGGGATTTATTTTTATTTTGTTAATTCTTATTCTGGGTATTTGATGATTCCTTATTTTCTTTGGGTTTCGTTTGCGAGTTTTTTGAATTGGGCTATTTGGAATTTGAATAGGTAGGATAGGAAGAATTAATATTTTAGAACCAGCCCCAGATTTGCATTGCTCGGAATAGGATGTAGAACCAGCTTAGGGCACCGTGGAGTATTGAGTAGAGGATTGATGCTGAGCGTTCGTATGAGAGAATCATTGCAAGGGCTGAGCCGAATATCCAGCAGTTGCCGCATGGTTTCATTGTCGAGCACTTCTTCTTCTTTCTTACTTTATCGAGGTTTCTGATTTTGATGTCGACGTCGGGTTTTTTGTTTGACTTCTTTTTTGTTGGCATGATTGTACTAGGGGATAGTAGTATAAAAAGGTTTTGGATTTAGAACCAAAAGGTTTATATTCTAATGATGTACAAATTGTTATCTAAAATTGGAGGATACAAATATGAGTGATGATTGGGAAGACGATTCCGATGTGGATGAAGATCTCGGTGATTTTGAAAACGAGTAAGGGTTAGTTTTTATTTTATTTTTTATTTGTCGTTAGATTTAAATAGTTTTCTTGCTGTGTTTTGAGATGAAGAAGAAGAGGGTTGGAGAGGATTTGTTTTTGGTTTTTGGTTTGATTCAGATGGTTAGTTTGGGTTTTATTGTTTATTTTTTGCTTGGTTCTTTGAGTGCGATTGGGTTTGATAGTCGGGTTGTTTTGAGCTGTGTCTTTTCTTTGTTTACTTTGATTGTCGAGTATATGATTTATTCGAGGAGGTAAATATTTAAAGGAGGTTTGTTGTTTTGTCGGATGAGTGAGAAGTTGTTTGCTGGCGTTGTTTTGTTGGTTATTGGAGTATTGTTTCTCTTTGGTAATAAGGGAATAGGAGAAGGAGCATTTGAGTTTTATCGGGCGATTTATACTAAGAAAAATTTGATTGTTATGTTTAAGATTGCTGGGGTTATTTTGATTGTTGGTGGTTTGGTTTTGGTTTTTTTGGGATGATTAAATATTTAAACGATGTTTTCTTGTTGTTATAATGATAGAGGTGGTGGTGATTGCTGTTTTAGTTATTGTTTTTGTTGTGGGTGTTTTTGTTGTGATGGTTGCTAGAGAGAGAGGTGATTTGGTGAATAAAAAAGGGAAGTACCCTGAGGGGCATTTTGTTGCTTTGGGATTGGTGTTTGGGATTTGTGTTGGTTTGCCGTTCGGGGTTCTTGTTGGTAATGTTGCACTTGGTCCGTCGGTTGGTTTGGCTATTGGTTTGTTGGTTGGTGCTATGGTTGAGGATAAGTATAGGAGTCTTGGCAGAATGAGAATTTTGACAAAGAGGGAGCGAGGGAAGGAGGTTGGTCTTTTGAAGTTCATTCTTATTATGGTTCTTAGTATTTTGGTTATAGTTTCTGCCTTTGTGTTTATCCTTGGAATTAATTAAATAAAATAAAAAATAAAAATGTTTGAGTTTTTACTCAGTGTCTTCTTTTGATTTTTCTTCAAAGTCGTCTTCAGCGTTTTCTATTGCTGAGGGGTTTGCCATTGGGGCTTCATTTGAGCCTGTATTTTCTGATGGTGCCCTTGAAGAGCTGTCTCGCTGGACCATTGGTCGTGCCTCGCTAACTGTTAGCGGTCGGCCTTCGATGTCTTTTCCATTCATTTCAGAGATTGCCTTTTGAGCTGATTCATCGTCTGCAATTGTTACAAAACCGAAACCTTTTGATCTGCCTGAGTATTTGTCGGCAATAAGGGTTGCTTCTTCTACGTCGAATGCCGAGAAGAGTTTTTTTAGCCCGTTTTGGTCAATACTCCATGGTAGATTTCCTACATATAACTTCATTGTTTCCTCCTGTTGATTTAATAATTTAGAAATGTCATTTACTTATCTTGTCCTTACTTAGTTCCCTGGAAATGTGGGTATATAAAGTTAATGGATGAATTCGAGAAGGATGCCTGAGAGGAAGATGGTTGAGAGGAGGATTATAAGGAGCCAGTTGATTGGCATGTTGATTTCGGGGGGGTTCTTGGATTGTGTTGCTTTTTTTGCGCGTTTGTTGATTATGATTATTAGGATGCCGGTTAGTCCGCCGGAGATGACGCCGCCGATGCTGAGGATAGAGGAGAAGCCGAGGAGGTTGAATTTTGTGATTAGGATGTAGAGGGCGAGGGGAATGAGAGAGGTGAGAAGGATGTTGTTTTTTTTGTTGGTTTTGAAGTCGTATTTTATGGCGTCGTGGAGAGAGAAGGAGAGGACGAAGTAGGAGGTTAGCATTGTGAAGATACCGAGGATTGTCATGGTTGGGCCGAAGGATAGGGTTGCGACTTGGTCGATGTTTTTGCCGAGGACGCCGATGATTATTGCCGAGAATAGGATGTATAGTGCTATGGGGATGGTGCTTCCGAGAATGATTGCTTTTTTTAGGAGTTTTTCTTGGCCTCTGATTTCTTCGCGAAGTTCTGATATTGATGTGAATCCCATGAGTGCGAAGATGACTATACCGATTGGGAGTGAGATGTTTGCGTGGTTCCAGATTAGGAGGTTTGATGTTTGGATTTGTGGGAGGAATTTAATAAAGATGGTTATTACGATTGTGATGATTGCGAGGACGCCCCATGTTTCGATTTTTTTGAGACCTTTGAGCCCTTCTTTTATTAGGAGTGTCATGATTAGCCAGAAGCCGATGCCGAGGATTATGGGGTTTATGTTGCCGGGAAGAAGTTTTGATAGGGATTGTCCTTCGCCGATTAGGTAGGCGATGAGGGCGGAGTAGACTCCGAATATCATTGTGAAGAACATTGTGCGTTTGCCCCATTTGCCGAGGTATTTTTCGGCGTAGCCTGAAAGTTGATGTCTGCTTTTTGTTCTTAGGGTGATTTCACCGAGGCATAGATTGACGAACATCATTGTTGCGCCGATTGTGATTAGCCAGAAGAGACCGATGAGAAATCCTGATTTGGCGAAGACATATGGGAGTCCGAGTATTCCGGCTCCGATTATTGTTCCGCTTAGCGTGAATGTTGTTGCCCAGAATTTTTTGTTCACTTTATCACCTTTTGTTTTTAGGTTTAGGATATTTTTAAGGGTTTGGGGATAGATAGTCTTATAAAATTATAATCATTTGTTTTTATAGAGCCCGTAGTTTAAAGTAACATTAAATGTTTCATGAAAACAACGGACTTGAGAGCCCGTAGTTTAATGGATAGAATATCAGGTTTCGGCCCTGAAGATGGGAGTTCGATTCTCTCCGAGCTCGTTCTGGGGTGGTGGAGATAGGATGGATAAAGAATATAGGGAAGGATTGGCAGTGGATCTTGAGAGAATGTTCGGTATTGTTCTTGTTGAGAGAGCTTCTCCGTTTATTCAGGTAGAGAGTAGAGAGATTAGTGGTATTCTTGCTGATGCTCTTAGGCAGTTGAATCCTGTGGATTCGGGAATTGTTGTTGGTTATTATTTTCATGGTAAGAAATATAGAGAAATAAAGGAAAGATTGGGGTTGTCGATGACTATTAGTAATATTGCGCTTCGTAGGAATGCGGCGCTTCATAAATTAAAGGAAATCCTTTGGCAGAAGTACACTAAGAGTGATTTGTTGTGAGTCCGTTGGTTTTAAATATGGCGGTTGTTGCTGATTTTTATGATAAGGTTGTTTGAGGAGAATGTTTGGGTTGCTTGGTTGGCGGTTGTTTTGATTGGGGTTGGGATTTTTGTGATTTCTGCTATTCCTGAATATGGAGGTGGTTATGGTGGAGGTGGTTCTTTGGCGATTTATTATCATTTTGGGGCGTTTTTCTTTTTTGCGTTTTTCTTGATGATAGCTTGTGTTCGTGGAAGGGACAAGAAGTATTTTGTTTTTGTGATTTTGGTTAGTGTTTTGTATGGGGTTTTGGATGAGGTTCATCAGTTTTTTGTTCCGGGGAGGGCTTGTTCTTTTGGGGATGTTTTGATTGATAGCGTTGGGGTTTTGGTTGCTTTTGTTGTGTATTTTTTGATTATTGAGTTTTAGGGTTAGTTTTATATATTCTGATTGCGGAATGTTATTATGGGGAAAAAGACGACTTTTGATATTAGTAAGAAGGATAATTTTAGTGGGTGGTATTCGGAGATTTTGGCGAAGGCTGAGGTGACGGATTTGCGTTATGGGGTTAAGGGGTTTGTTGTGATTCGGCCGTGGGGTGCGCGGATTATTGATAAGATGTATCGGATTTATGAGTCGGCGATGAGAGCGACGGGGCATGAACCTGCGATTTTTCCGGCGGTGATTCCGGAGGGGAATTTTAAGAAGGAGGCGAGTCATGTTGATGGGTTTGCGCCTGATGTTTTTTGGTTGGAGAAAAAGCAGGGCGAGGAGAGGTTGGCTTTGCGGCCGACGAGCGAGACGGCGTTTTATGATTTGTATAAGATTTGGATTCGGAGTTATCGGGATTTGCCGTTGAAAATGTATCAGCGGGCGAATGTTTTTCGGAATGAGACGAAGGCGACGCGACCACTTATTAGGAGCAGGGAGTTTCATTGGATTGAGTCACATGATGCTTTCGCGACGAAAAAAGATGCGGAGGCACAGGTTCGGGATGATATTGTGATGACAGAGGAGGTTATGCATAAGATTTTTGGGGTGCCGTTTTTGGCGATGAAGAGGCCGGCTTGGGATAAGTTTCCGGGGGCGGAGTATACGATTGGGTCGGATTCGATTTTGCCTGATGGGAAAATTATTCAGCAGCCGTCGACGCATTTGATTAGTCAGCATTTTGTGAAGGCGTTTGATGTTAAGTTTAAGGACTCTAATGAAAAGGAGAAGTTTTGCTGGATGACTTGTTATGGGCCGTGTATGTCTCGGATGTTGGCTTCTATTATTAGTTTGCATGGGGATGATAGTGGTTTGGTTTTGCCGTATACTTTGGCGCCGGTTCAGGTTGTGATTGTTCCGATAGGGGATGTTGATGTTAGTGGGATTCGGGCGGATTTGATGAGGGAGTATATTGATGTTGATGTTGATGATTCGGATAAGAGGTTAGGCGAGAAGTTTTATTATTGGGAGATGAAGGGGGTGCCGTTTAGGGTTGAGGTTGGAGCGAAGGAGATTGAGAGTGGGGAGGTTACGGTTTTTATTCGGGATAGCCGGGAGAAGGTTTCGGTTAAGATGGATGAGTTGGCTGAGAGTATTAAGAATTTGGGGGCGGAGTATGATGAGAGGTTGATTGCTCGGGCTGATGAATTTTTTTCTAAGAGGGTTGTGGATTGTTCTTCGAAGGGTGATGTTAAGAAGGCTTTGGGGGCTGGGAAGGTTGCGCGATTTTCGTTTTGTTCTTGTGATAAGGGGGGGGCTAAGTGTGCGGAATTTATTGAGAAGGAGTTGTCAGCGAGGGTTATGGGCACTCTCGCGAGCGAGGTGTCAGGTGCCAGGTGCCAGGTGCCAGGTGAAAAGTTGGGGAAGTGTGTTGTTTGTGGGGCTAAGGCTGGTTGTGTTGTTTATGCGGGGAAAAGTTACTAAATCTTTATAAATTATAAATCTTTTTTTGGGTATAGGATATTGAGATGGAATTAAGTATTGAAGATTTTTTCGAGGGCGATTTTATTCCAAAGGATGTTATTGTAATTTGTGTGGCTGGGGGGTCTGGGAGTGGCAAAAGTTTTGTTGCTGAGCGGATTGCGGATAAAGTAGGTGCGAGGGTGTTGGCGATGGATGATTATATTCTTCCTAATAAGATAACGAGGGATAGTAATTGGGATTTGCCTGAGTGTTGGGATTTAGATTTGTTGAATGCGAATCTAAAGAGTTTTTTGGATGGGAGGGGTTTTAAAAAACCTGTTTATGATTTTAGGAATGGAGGTATTTCAAAGTATGAGGTTTTTGAGGCTGGGGGGAGGATTGTTGTTGAGGGGTTACATTCGTTGCATGATTTGGTCTTTTCTTATTCTGATTTTTCTGTTTTTGTTGAATCTCCTGAAAGTGTTCGGTTGGCGAGGGTTGTTAAAAGAGATTTTTCCGAGAGGGGTGGGTATAATGAGAGTAGAATTAAGGAGAGATGGAATAATACTATACAGTCGGCGTTTTTGAAGTATGTTGATTCACAGAAGTGGAAGGTGGATTTTATTGTTTTGAATTAGGTTGCAAATCTTTATAAATTATTGAAGTGTTTTTGTTTCATGGAAGAAGTTGGCTTGAAGATTGAGAAGCGGAGTAAGGCGATTGGGGAGTTGGGAGAGGGAGATAAAGTTTGGATTAATGGGAAGGAGATGGTTGTTGATAAGCAGTATTTGTTGCAGGATCATGGGGCGATGAAGGAGATGATTGTTGAGGTTTTTAATGTGGAGAATGAGCGGGAGTATCAGGTTCGGTATTTTGATGACCAGGTTGAGAGCTCGATTGAGGTTTATGAGTTGGTCGGGGATTTTCAGTATGTACGTAGAGAACCGAAGACGATTAGTTGGTAATTCTTATTTTCGCTGGTAATTTCTTGGTAAAATTCTCCTGACGTACGATTGTACGCGGCGTCTAATTTTACGCTGCGAAATTTCCTACCGAAAATAAGAATTAAGTATAATTACTAGTGATGGAAATATTCGAACAGGTTTTGTGGAAGTATCAGGAAATTTTGAGAAGTGTCCTGAATGTGAGAAAAAAACTTATGTAAGGTGCGGAACTGTTGTAAGATGTTATAATGAACTTTGTCCGAGTAATGATAATGGAGATTACCCTTAGTTAATTAGTGAAGCATTTGGCTACGATTAGTGGAAATAAAATTGTGGCGTCGCCGTATACTTTTACTGATTCGCATTCTTTTGTGAGTTTGCCCCATGAGACTGCTTCGTCTGGGAGTGCACCGGCGTCGGATGCGTCAAATTCTTGTGCGGTGTTTATGTAGACTGCGAAGTCTGCTCCGTTTCGGAACATGTTTGCGTTTAGAAGGTGGTGTTTGATTACTCCTGTTCCAAGGATGATTACTCCGGTTTTTTCTTTTCCGATTGTGCTATTGTTTATTTCGACTATGTCGTCGGATACATCGAGTTTGAAGTTTGGGTTTTTGTTTTTGAAGAAGTATACCATGTCTCCTAAACTTCCGTCGGTTATTGCTGGGCAGTATACCGGGATTTTGTTTTTTTGTGTCCAGTAGTAGATTGATTCTTCGTTGTTTATTTTTTCTCCGAGTAGGTTGATTAGTTTTGATGCTGGGATTGTTTCGTTTTTGTGTTGTTCTAATATTGGCATTATGAAGTCTTCGAATTTGCAGTATCTTGAATTTGGGACTAACATATTTCCTGTCCGGTTGATTCCTTTGTCTCGGAGTTCTGAGCCCTTTAGTTTGAAGTCGCCGAGTTTGAAGTCGCCGAGGCATTTTATTATGTCTTCTTCTATTCCTCCGGCTGTTGTTACTATTACGTCGACGAGTTTGTGTTTTGCTAAAAATCTGAAAATGTCTCTTAGTCCCGATGTGACCATGTTTGATGTGTATCCGAGGTAGATGAATGCTTTTTGTTCTCGCATTTTTTTGATTATTTTTATTGCTTGTGCGAGGTTTGATGCTTGTGCCCCGGTTGTTGCGTAGGAGTCGATTATTTTTTCGTAGTCTATTCCGTCGTCGAAGTTGTAGCCTTTTATTGGTATACCTTCGGCTTCGTCGCTTTCGCGGAGGATGTTTTCTCTTGCAATTTGTTCTTTGTTTATTGGGTTCATAGAAGAGTTGTGACTGGTTTAGTTAATTGGAATAGCTAATTTGTTAGTCATGTTTTGATGTGTGAGGTGTGGTATATAAATGTTTATAATGTTTGAGTTGAGGGTTGGTTTATGGGAGTTACATTTAAGGAGATTGTTATTTTTTTCTTAGGTATTCTTGGTTCGGTTATTTCTGGATTGTTGTTAGCTATTTTTTTTAATATAGATATTACTAGTTTGAAAGATTCTATTGCGACAATAACTATCATGATCATTCTTGCGGGAGTTCTTTTGTGGATTTTTCAAAAGAAGATTGATGAAGTGAATGTAGAATTGGAAGAAAGAGAGAACAGACAGAAGGAGTTGGAGAATGAATTGAAGAGGTTTGGGGACTTGATAGATGTCAAAGCGGAGAATAAATATATAAAGGATAAAATATTTAGACTAGAGAAGATGGTGGAAAAAAATGGTGGTTAAGAATGATCCGGCAGACATGCTTATTAACATAATAAAAATTGCAGCGATTGCGATAATTGGTTTTATAATTATTAGAGCGGTTTTGTCAGTTGTTTGATATTTTGTTTGAATTTATAGAGGCTGTCGACGGGTATCATTGCGCCGGTTGCGTTTTCGTGTCCGCCTCCGGTTGCGTCTTCTATGTTTGCGATTGCTTGTTTTGTTATTTTGAGTGCGTTTTCTCCGCGAATTGATATGTTTATTTTTTCGGGGCGTCGGAATGCGACGACGATTAGTTTGTCTTTGTGGTTGTGGTAAAGTTTGTTTGATATTTCTGATGACATTGATGTTTCGCCGGTGTAGGAAAAGAAAAGGGTTTTTGATTTTGGGTTGAATTCTGATTCGGCTTTTTCGATTTGTTTGTTGAAGAATTTATTGAGTTCGTTGTAGCGTTTGTGGAATTGTCTTGTGAAATGGTTTTCTTCGAGTATGTCGTGGGCGCTTGTTGCTTTGGATAGGTATTTGATTAGGGTGACGACGTTTGTGGTTGTGTCCATGAGTCCGAAGTTTAGCATGCGGATTATTTTTCCGATTTCTGTTGAGTGGAGGGTGTCGAATGGTTCGAGGTTTGGGTTTAGAAGTTCTGGGTTTTGTTTTGCGAAGTTTTTTGCGAAGTCTGGCATGTATACGTCGCCGATGCATCCGATTATTGCGAGCCAGAGGTCTTCGGGGCGGTTGAAGATTTTTTGTGCGATGTAGGTTGTTGGCTCGGCTGATGGGAGTGAGTTGTAGTAGAATGTTTTTTTTATTGTTTCTTGTGGGGTTTTTGTTTTATGGTGGTCTATCCAGATTATTGGGATGTTTTTTTGTTCGACTTGTTCTGCGAATTCTTTGCTGAGTTCGGCTTTGTCTAGGATTACTATTAGGTCTGGTTGGAGTTCTTCTACTTTTTTTATGTATTGTTCTTTTAGGTCTGGGAATGATTTGATTGCGATGCCTTTGCCTCGGTCGATTGCTCGTCGGAGAATTAGAAATGCGCATAATCCGTCGACGTCGTTGTCGAAAAAGAAAAGAGGGTTTTGTGAGGCTTCTAAGTGGGTTTTGATTTCTTGGAGTTGGGGTTGGGTTAGCATTAGCAAATAATTTTTCCGCTTAGGACCTGTTCTCTTAGGTTTCGGATTTCTTCGCATATTGTGTTGGCGCGGTTTTTTAGGGTTGTTTCAAGGTCGGTTGGATTTAGTTTTATGATGTTCTCGATGTTTTTGTATTGTTTGATTATTTGGGAGATTTCTTTTTCGGAGAGGGTGAGGTGGGACAAGAATCGGAATCCTTTTGGAGAGATTGTTTCTTCTGGGTTTTTGTCTATGATTAATCTTGCGATTGAGTCGAGGTCTTGGAGTCCGTCGAAGGTTAGGTTTGATACGAGGGTTTTTGAACGTTTTAGTGGGAGTGTTGAGTAGTCTCTTAGTATGTCGTTTTCGGTTTTTTCGACGTTTTTTAAAAGTTCTCGGTATCGCATGTGCATGATGCTGCCTTCTTTTCCGAGTTCGGTGAAATTACGTTTGACTGAGTTTGAGATTTTTTGAATCATTTCGGTTCTTTGGATGACTTGGCAAACGTCGCTGATTGAGACTAGTTCTGACATTTCGAGGAGGTTGAGGTTTGATATGTTTTCGTTGAGGAGTTCTCTTTGTTTTTCTAAGAGTTGAAGTGTTGAGCTTATGTTTCGGATTAGTTCGTCGGTGGATTTGAGGTAGTATCTGGATGAGCTGTAGTAGAGGGTTGTTTTTTTTCTTCGTTCGGAGATTGCGATGACGAAAGTGTTGGCTTGTTTCGCGGTTCGTTCGGCTGATTTGTGTCGTGTGCCGGTTTCGGTTGTGTGTATTGATGGGTCGGGGTTCATTGTGACATTTGCTTGAACGATTCGTTTGAGGTTTGGGGAGATTATTACGGCGGCGTCCATTTTACAGAGTTCGAAAAGTTTTTGTGGTGTAAAACGGCTATTAATTCGGAAGCCGCCTTCTGCTATGTTTTGAGAATATAATTCTGGTTTGTCGAAGACGATCATGCCGCCGAGGCCCGATCTAAGTAGGTCGTCTATCACGTTTCTTATTGCGGTTCCGGGTGAGACTAATTTTATGAAGTCTATTAGTGTTTTTTCTTTTTCTGGGGCCATGGCTTAGAATAGTTGTCCTAGTATTTATATTTTAGCCCAAGAGGATATCCTCTTCGGCTGTGTATCTCCTTATTTAAGCGAAATCTGATGATTTCGTATTTAATGCAAAATAAAATTTTTAACGGCTTTGTCATTGCTTCGCAACGACCCTGCGCCTAAAATTTTATTTTGCGGGATTGTGCAAACAATTTTTCTTAGGGAGTGGGTGGTTAATTTTATAAAAGGGAGGAATATTTAGTAGTATGAAATTTGGAGTTAAGACTTATTTTGATGCGGGGTTTGCTAAATATTTTGAGGATAAGGCGGATTTTTTGGAAGTGATGGCGATTTGTGGGGAGGATTATTCTTTTTTGGAAGGTTATTCTTTGCCGATTGTTATTCATGCTATGCATTCTGGTTTTGGTATTAATTTTGCCGATAAGGGTTTGGTTGAGAAAAATAGGGAGGCTGTTGATTTTGCGATTGAGCTTGCGGATAAGTGTGGGGCTGAGAAAATTATTGTGCATTCTGGTCG
>Ga0265595_1001249_pt1 | contig 20200 bp, 18 predicted proteins | sample saktaG_15_FD_190148 | JGI IMG/M metagenome (GOLD analysis project Ga0265595, IMG submission 190148) | Saline water microbial communities from Sakinaw Lake, British Columbia, Canada - sak_2013_06_06_50m | ecosystem: Environmental > Aquatic > Non-marine Saline and Alkaline > Saline ... | reverse complement strand
TACTGCGTTTTATTACCTTATCAACAAAGCAGAAAACTAATTGATAGTTTAGACTCTGTTGATGCATTATGGGTTATGCCTGATAATTCTCAAAATGCAACCGAAGGAATGAAAATACTATTAAAAAATATGGGCGGAGCGACTAATAATTGAGAATTGAAAGTGAAAATTTGAAAATTATTGATAAATACTATGCATTATTTTGCTCATTCTTTTTACCAATTCTTCACCTATAATACCTGTAATTAATCCTGTTGCAATTGAGGTTAACAACAATAAAGGAAGATAAGCAAATATACTAAAACTTTTTAATAAAATACAAGCCATTATTATTTGTCCAATATTATGAAAAGCGGCACCGGCAATACTAATGCCAATCATAGAAAATAAATTATTATATCCTTTTTTTAGAAATATCATAATTATTAATGCAAAAATTCCTCCTGTAATTGAAAAAGCAAATGAAGAAAATGACCCCACTAATATTGCAACTAAAATACATCGTAATATTACTATTGCAAATACAGAACGCAAATCAAGAAAAAACAATGCAAACAATGTAATTATATTTGGAAGACCTATTTTTATACCCGGAACTGGAGATATTAACTCAAATGGTATACCTCGTTCAACTATTGCTAATACTAAGGCTAACGATACTAATATTGCACAAACAGTTATTTTTTTCATATAAGCACCTCAAAAAAGCAACACTCAAGTTTTATTACAATTATTTTAGCATATTAATATAACTATTTCAATCATTTTTATAACCACCTTTCCTACGGTGCAAATGAATTGCACCTTGTAAAGACAAAATTTTATAAAATAAAATTTTTGTGGATAAAAATCTTATCTTATTGCACCGCCGAAATTTTGCTTCGCAAACGGCGATGTGCAAAGTCTTACAGAAATAAAATTTCTTTCAGACTTCTTCTATGCTATAAACAGTATAAATATTAAATTAAGGAGTTTTTTTATATGAAAAGAAAAATAGATTTAAGTATTAGTGGAATGGCCTGTGCATCTTGTGCGACAAGAATTGAAAAAACTCTTTTAAAGATAGAAGGAGTAATTTTTGCTTATGTTAATTTAGCATCTGAAAAAGCCACAGCCGAGTATGATGATAAGGTCATTTCCAACAATATGATAATTAAAGTTATAGATGATTTAGGGTATAAGGCAGTGCTTTTTTCTGAAACTAATAAGGACCAAGATAAAGCAAAAAAAGATAAACAATTAAAAATATTAATTATTAAGTTAATTATTTCTGCTGTTTTTTCAATACCACTTTTATATATTACTATGGGAAGAATGATAAGCAGTAATTTACCTTTACCTAATATAATTGATATGAATAATTTTCCATTGAATTTTGCTCTTGTCCAATTATTTTTGTGCTTACCTGTTATTATTGTTGGTTATAAATTTTATACAGTTGGATATAAATCTTTATTTAATAAAAGTCCAAATATGGATAGTCTTATTGCTATAGGAACTTGTGCCGCTTTTTTATACAGTGTTTTTTGCACAATTCAAATAGCAAATGGTAATTTTTTCTATGCTGAAAAAATGTATTTTGAATCCTCTGCAATTATTATCACACTTGTTTTGTTAGGTAAAACTCTTGAAGCATTAAGCAAAAATAAAGCAAGCGATTCAATAAAAGCATTAATGAGATTAACTCCAAAAACTGCATTAGTCATAAGAGATGGAAAAGAACTTGAACTTATGATAGATGATATTGTAGTTGGTGATATTATCATTGTAAAGCCCGGTTCTAAAATACCTGTTGACGGAGTGGTAAAAGAGGGAAATACTTTTATTGACGAAAGTATGCTAACAGGCGAAAGTATGCCTTTAGAAAAAAATATTGGTAATAATGTATTTGCTGGAAGCATTAATAAAAATGGGGTAATTAAATTCACTGCTACTAAGGTTAGAAATGACACTGCATTAGCAGGAATAATAAAATTAGTTGAGGAAGCCGCAAGTAGTAAAGCACCAATAGCAAAATTAGCAGATGTTATTTCTGAAAAATTTGTTCCTGTGGTTATTGTTATTGCATTAATTTCGGGAATTATCTGGTTTTTTGCAACAAATAATATTGAATTATCGCTAACAGTTTTTATTTCTGTTTTAGTAATTGCTTGCCCTTGTGCTTTGGGCTTAGCAACACCTACTGCTATAATGGTAGGAACCGGAAAGGGTGCATCTAATGGAGTATTATTTAAAAATGGAACTGCACTTGAAACTGCACATAAAATAAATGTTATAGTATTTGATAAAACAGGAACTATAACAAAAGGAACTCCACAAGTAACAGATATTATTACGAATAATATAAGTCAAGACGAGTTGTTATCGATAGTTTCTTCTGCTGAAAAAAATAGTGAACATCCATTAGGCGAAGCCATCGTAAACTATGCAAATAACAAAGGTTTAGATATTGTAAAATCCGATAGCTTTACGGCAATTCCCGGAAAGGGATTGTATGCAAAAGTGTTAGAAAAGGATGTTTTAATAGGAAATATAAATTTAATGAATGATAATAATATATCTACATTAGAATATATTAATCAATTTGAACAACTATCAAATAACGGAAAAACGCCTATGTTCATTGCTATTAATGGAGAATTTGCGGGAATTATTGCTGTTGCCGATGTTGTAAAGGAAGATAGCAAATCTGCTATTGAAGCTTTGCATAAAATGGGTATAAAAACAGCGATGCTTACAGGAGATAATAAAAAAACTGCCTCTGCAATTGCAAGGCAGGTTGGAATAGATATTGTAATTGCTGAGGTTTTACCTTCGGATAAATCAAATGAAATCGCACAACTACAAGAAATGGGAAATAAAGTTGCTATGGTTGGCGACGGAATAAATGATGCGATTGCTCTTACTAAGGCTGATGTTGGAATTGCTATTGGTAGCGGAACTGATGTTGCGATTGAAAGTGCTGATATTGTTTTAATGCGTTCTAATTTATCTGGTGTAGCATATGCTATTGCTTTGAGTAAAGCAACTATAAATAAAATAAAGCAAAATTTATTTTGGGCATTTATCTATAACATTTTAGGTATTCCAATTGCGGCAGGTATTCTTTTTCCATTCTTTGGTATAATGTTAAACCCAATTTTTGCGGCGACGGCTATGAGTATGTCTTCCGTTTCGGTAGTAACAAATACATTGTTTTTAAACAAATTCAAAGGATAAATATGGCTCTTACTGAACACTGATAACTGATTACTGAATCGTTCCTCCACCAACAACTATGTCCCCATCATAGAATACTACTGCTTGTCCTTTAGTAATTGCTCTTTGAGGCTGGTCAAATTCTACTAAAATTTTATCATTGTCTATTAATTGTATAGTTGCTTTTTGCTCTTTTTGTCGGTATCTTGTTTTTGCATATACTTTTAATTGACCTTGTAATTTATCGTTTACAATTAAATTAATATCACTTGCAATTAAGGTTTTGCTATATTGTTCTTTTTCAGTGCCAACAATAACGGTATTATTCTCAATATCCTTATTCAATACAAACAAAGGCTCACTATGGGCAATACCCAAGCCCTTTCGTTGACCTATTGTGTAATTAATTATTCCCTTATGCTGACCATAAATTTTTCCGCTTTTATCAACAAAGTTCCCTTTTTCAAATTTAATTCCTGTATAACTTTCAATAAAATCGCCATATTTGCCATCCTTTACAAAACAAATATCTTGACTATCGGGCTTTTTTGCATTATAAAGCCCGATTTTTTCTGCTATTTCCCTTACTTCACTTTTTTTGTAATCACCTAAAACAAATTTTGTTTTTGAAAGTTGCTCTTGTGTTAAAGCATATAAAACATAGGTTTGGTCTTTTGTTAAATCAACTGGTTTTTTAAGTAAATATCTTTTTGAAGCATTGTCGTATTCAATTTTTGCGTAATGTCCTGTTGCAATGAAATCATTTTCTAAGAGGGACGCCCTTGTTAACAACTCGCTAAATTTAATATATCTGTTACAATCTATGCAAGGATTTGGGGTTTCTCCATTTATATATCCTCTAACAAATCTTTCAATAACTTGCTCAATAAATCTATCTTTAAAATTAAAAACATAAAAAGGAAAACCTAAAGTTAACGCAACATTTCTCGCATCTTCAATATCTTTTACAGCACAGCAGGTTTTTTGTTTTTCACATATTCCAATTTCTTCATTGTCAAAAAGTTTTAAGGTAGCACCCGTTATTTCATAACCTTTATCCTTTAAAATTGCGGCGGCTACTGAGCTATCCACTCCCCCACTCATAGCAACCATTACTTTTTCTGCCATAGTTTCACCTCAAAATTATAATATAATTAATTATATATTATCATATTTAAGATATATTTACAATCAATTATAATCTATTTGACCTTTGGTTTGAAAATAATTGCAATTAAATAACCAAAAAATACTGCCGCTGAAATTCCTGCCGAAGTTGCTGTTACTCCACCTGAAAAAGCACCTGTTAAGCCATATTCCTTTACAGCCTTAATAGTGCCTTTTGCTAAGGCATAACCAAAACCGACTAAGGGAACAGTAGCCCCAGCACCACCAAAATTTACTACAAATTCATAAAGACCAAAAGCAGTTAATATTACTCCGCCCGTCACATATATAACCAATATTCGTGCTGGTGTTAATTTTGTTTTATCTATTAATATTTGACCAATAGCACATAAAATGCCTCCTACAATAAATGCTTTCAAATAATCCATATAATTCTCCTTAATTGGTAGTAAAATGCACCAAATGAGCAATTGAAGGTATGCTTTCCCCTTGCAAAATACTCGTTGGACTCATTAATGCTCCTGTTCCAATAAACAATACATTTTCAAGTTGTCCTGCTAACATTCTTGGAATAATATGTCCTGTTAAAACAACAGCACTACATCCACAACCAGACCCTCCACTATGCACATCTTGTTCTTTTTGGTTGTATATTAATATTCCACAATCATTATAATTTTCCTTTAAATCATATCCTTCATAAGAAAGAAGCTTTTTTAAAAGCAATGAGCCTGTTTGTGCTAAATCTCCCGTAACAATTAAATCATAGTTTTGAGGTTTTGTATTTGTATCTATAAAGAACTCACTTAGCGTTTGTGCCGCCGCAGGTGCCATTGCCGCACCCATATTATTAACATCTTTTATTCCCAAATCATTTATCTTTCCCACAGTGCAATGTGCAATTTTTACCCCTTTTCCACTATTTGAGACTACAACTGCTCCCGAGCCTGTTACCGTCCATTGAGCAGTTCCCGTTCTTTGCCCACCATATTCTAATGGAAAACGAAATTGTCTTTCAGCTGAACAAAAATGCGATGATGTTACCGCGATGCAATTTTTAGCAAATTCACCATTTACAGCCATAGCCGACAGCGAAATTGCCTCAGACATTGTAGAACAAGCACCATATAAACCAAAAAATTGTATGCCGAGTTCCCTTAATCCATAATTTGAACCTATGCATTGATTGAGTAAGTCCCCTGCAAAAATATAATTAATGTCTTTTGGTAAATATCCCGCTTTATTTAATGCAATATTTACTGCATCCTTTATCATTGCACTTTCTGCCTTTTCAAATGTAGTTTGCCCAAAGGTATCATCAGGTGATACAAAATCAAAACATCCTCCTAATGGTCCATCCCCTTCTTTTTTACCGACAACGGATGAAAAGCCTTTGATAATTGGAAGATTATTAAATACTATTGTTGATTTTCCTATTCTTTTTAGCACTATAATTCTCCCTTTTAAACAAGTTTAAATATATATATAATTAACCCATAAACTACTGAAACGACAATACCAAAAACTAAAACTGGTCCTGCAATTGCAAACATTTTTACTGCTAAACCTAATACAATTCCCTCGCTCTTAAATTCCATTGCAGGAGAAACAATTGCATTTGCAAAACCTGTAATTGGAACTAATGTTCCCGCACCTGCATATTTTGCTAATTTATCATAAATACCAATCCCTGTAAATAATGCTCCTAAAAATATCAGAACTATTGCTGTTGCTATTGAAGCCTCATCTTTATCTAAACCAAAAAGTTTAAAAAGATTTTGAACTGCCTGTCCAATAGTGCAAATTCCTCCACCAATTAAAAAAGCAAAGATGATATTTTTTATTATAGGTGATTTTATATTTTCTTTCTTAACCATTTTATTGTAAGTGATTTTTGTAATTTTTTTCACAACTTATACCTTCCTCATAAAAAAGCAACAATACTAATTTCATAAATTAGTATTGTTGCTTTTCTTGTTTATATTCAATTGATAAAATAATTAATTATTTTTGTTTCTTTTAAATGATATGATTAATAATATTTGTGAGAATAATAGTAATAAAATTCCTACTATCAAAGAAACCTTTGTATAACTTAGAGCTATAATTTTTAAGTATGAGGAGTTAAGTGCCGTGTTTTTTGTTACTATCGTCCAAAGTGCTAAACTATTAAATATAGATAAAATTAGTCCCGCCGCCGAAGTTGCATATAGAATATTTATAAAAGACTTAACTTTTTTTCTTTTGTTAAATAAAATCAAAAGCAGAAAAAATAATAATATCCCCAAAACCAAATAATACGGTAAAACTTTAATTGCCAAACTATATTTTTTTAGATAATTTACAAAGGTTCCAAACCCCAAAATAGGGACAACCGAATGAGAAAAATTTGCTTTTTCTAAATTTGCAAAGTTATTAATAGAATTTTCATTTATAGTATATTCTTCTTTTCCGAATTCTAAAGAATAATATTCCATTAATATTTCTTTTATAGAAATCTCAAATTTATTTGCAGTATTTGTAAATTCAATGATATTGGGAACTTTCCCTTCTATATAATCAAAAACTGAATTTAAATACTCTTTATTGTTCTTAATAATAATATCATCTGTAATTAAATCATTAAATAGTTCATATTTGACACCATTAGCATAGCAAACCGACTGCAAATCACTATTAAGTTTTGTCTTTTGCATACTTATGTAATCAGCATTAATATTTTTAATGAGGTTTTTCTTTATGAAAACTACATTAAAGTTTAAAATCAATACCAAAACCGTTAATAAAACGCAGATAATGGCACAAATAATTTTTTGTAATGAAAACTTAATATATTTCAAAATACCTAACCTCCGTTTGTATCTTCAAAAGGAATATTTATACCCTTTGGTCCTTTTGTTAATTCACTTGTAACCACAAATCTTTTTGTTTCCTTTCCCAATTCTTCTGCAGGTAAACAAATATATAAAATTAATCTTTCCTTAGAATCATCCGTTTGCATGACCGTATTGTTAATTGGGTCCACAATGTTAGTTTCGGTAACTTTATATTTATAGGTTCCATAAGTGGTTTTTAAAACAATTTCTATTCCTATCCTAATATTTATCAATCTTCTATATATGACTAAATGACCTGCAAGAACAATTTTACCGCCTTCCCCCGGATACCTAGAAAAAAATGACCGTCCCCAACCAAATTTTAATTGGGCATAATCATCGCAATTAAAAACCGAACCATTTTTATAATCCAAATCTTCAATAGTAAGTTCAGCAAACTTTACTCCAAATTCAGGATATTTTATTTCTACTTCGGTAGGCTCTTTTCCCTCTTCAATAGGATTTAATGTAACTATGGGTGTTATAGCTTGATTATATAAATTTTCATCACTTTCCGGCTCATAAAACACCAGCATATTTGTATAAGCATAGACTAAAGATATTTTTGAATTAAATAAAACAAATACAACTAAAACCACTCCGATAGTAATACATATCGGAGTGATTAAGCATTTCAATAAATATTTAATTAAAACCTTATAAACTTTAATAAATAACATAGACTAAATAGTAACTTCCTTTTTTGCAATTACCTTTTTTAAAACAACTGTTGCTATTGCTAAAAGCCCAATAATTAATAAAGAAAAATAAATATAATTATTTACAGATGCTAATGTCCCATCAGTATATTTAAGAACATTATACTTAGGTTGAACACTACCAATTTTCTTGCCTGCCTTATTATAAAATTCTACATAACGAATACTGTCGGCTCCTCTTGTAACTACAGCAGTTAATCCTAATGCTTCGGCACCTTTAATAACATATTCAATAATTTGGTCTTCTTCAGCATTTGTGAATTTGCTTTTATCAAACTTAGTTGAACCTTGAGTTATTACCTCGGGATTTTTTGCCATAGCAATTTCAAGCACATTATCAGTGTAAATCTTCAAAGAATCGAGTTGAGCTGAAGTATAATTATAAGACTTAAAATGATTTTGTGCATAAGTAATATACTCTTGAGCAAAATCATTTTGCTTTAAATAATCAATAAACTGAGTTTCTGTAATTGCTAAAACTTGAGAAGAAAATAATGAAACTGATATAATAATACCAAAGAAAATAGCTAACATTTTTTTCAAAGTTTTCACATCCTTAATAAAAATTTTATAATAATTTGCATTGTTTAGACAATTATACAATTAAATTATATCACAACTTTTTTAAAATGTAAATAGTTTTTTTGATTTTCTATTAAATTATTAAATTGCAATATAAAATGCCCAACTTTTTTAATTTAATATTTTAAAAGTGACGGAATAATAAGTTTTAAGATTGTCCCACATTTCTAATTTATATTTTTTAGTTTCCTTTAATTCATAATATTTATCTAATTCTATTTCTTGATCATTTAATGTTGCTTTTACATAAAATATATTTTCCTGTTCATTTAATGTTTGTTGTTTGCCAATATATAGATGAACGGGAGAATAATATTGTAATTGAGTATTCTTTACTCCTTGTAGTCCTATTCCAAAACGATTTATCTTGCTTTTTAAATTGTTTATTGCATCTATTGTTTTTTGGTCTGACATATTAATTAAATTGCTTTCAATATTTAATGAGTTTAAATTTTTCAAGTTTAATAAAGGAGAAATATCTTCTATGCTATTATACCACAAATAAAGTTCTTTTAAATTGTTAAGATTTGAAAGCGGAGAAATATCAGAAATTTTGTTATATGAAAAATATATAATTTCTAAACCTGTAAATTCCTTAGCTACTGAAATATCTGAGATTTTGTTATTATCTAAATTTAAAGATTTTAATTTTTTTAAATTAACAATAGGAGAAATATCAGTTATTTCATTTCCTGCTAAATGCAAAAAACTCAAATTTTTTAATTTTTCAATTCCTTTAATGTCTTTGATTTTTTCAGTATTAAATCCATAACTCAAAAAGGTTAAAGACAATGCTTCATTTTGAGTAAATTCTTCATCTTGAACTTTATCTAATGCTTTTAATATTGCTTTATAAAGCAAAGCATCAGGTATTCCTGAAGTATCATTTTTAATTATAGGAGAATTGTCTGCTGCTGATGAAAGCATTGTTGAAGAAATATTGCTTGAAGAACTTATTGATGAATTTATTGATGAAGAGGAAAACACAGAAAAATTTTTACTGCTTTGAAAATTCCAAGAAGATTGAGAAGCTTTTTTTGAAATAATATTACATCCAGACAAAATAGATGCAAAAATGAATAATGATAATATAATACCCGCCTTTTTTTTCATCACTTTCCCCTTCTTTAACCAAATATATATGAATATTATATCATTATTAAATTTTATTAACAAGACCTTTTTTTCTAAATGTTTGATTTAATTGTTCATTATTACGGGTCGCCGAAGGCGGCGACACCCTACAAGAAAATTAATTGTCAATTTTCAATCTTTTCCTGCTTTATCTGTCCTCTGCTCTCTCTGAATTTTCCCGGTGGAACACCGGTAACCTTTTTAAACACTTTTGAAAAATAGCTTTGGTCTTCAAAGCCAACCTCTGCTGAAATATTGGTTAAATTAACCTTATCCGACAAAAGCAACATCTTGCTTTTTTCAATTCTAACCCTGTTTAAGTAAATGTTGAAATTGCAATTCATTTCATCTTTAAAAATCTTGCTAAAATATGAAGGAGATAAGAAAACCTTGCTTGCAACTTCATCTAAAGAGATTTTATTTTGATAGTTTCTTTTAATATAGTCCACAGCTTTAAAAATAACATCAGTATGCTTAACATCCACAAAAGTAAATACTGATTTAGTAAAACGAACCATAATATTTGATAACCAATACGACATTTCATCAATCGTTTTTAAAGCATTAATCTCTTTTAAATACATATAATTTAAGCCGAATATTTGCTCAATATCTGCTCCGCCTTCTAAAGCTGCCCTCGAAAGAAGCACAACAAGTTCCAAAATTCTCGCCTTTATAATACTGAAATTGCCACCTGAAGCAAAGAAAATATGCCCTAAAATTTCATTTAATAGGCGACCTGAATCTTGCTTATCTCCAGCAGAAATGGCGGTTAAAAGTTCTTTTTCTTTGTTAATGGGGTAGGAAGATGGGCTTTCATCAACCGAAGTGTTGATTTTTAATTCATGAATATATTGGCTTATTTTATTTTGCTGTTCATCAAAATCCCCAGAATTAAATAGTTTATAAGACTCAACTCCGCAAATATATGAAGCCAATATAAATAACATATTAGATAAACGGCTTAGTCTATCAGGCTCTTGAGTTTCAATTTTACTAAGTTTTTTGTATAATTCATCTTTTTGTTGTTTGGACAATTTATATTTTTCTCCAAGGTCAAACTCAACAAATTCATTTTTTTCAATTATCAATAAAGGTCCTCCAGTTAGATAGGCAATACACTTAGCATCAATAACCAATGGGGAGCAAAAATGTGCTAATCCCATAGGACAAAAATAAATATATTTGCCAGAAAATCGTTCGCTTTGCCTTGCTCCATAAATATGTGCCTTTTCGCAAGAAAAACTTTCGCCAATAATTTCACTTAAATAATCACAAAATTCACAAGAATTTAATTTGTTTGAATTACAATATATTTTGTTACCCTCATTATCAAACATTGAACAAGACACATTTGTTGAAGAGACAAATGTGTCTACATTTTCGGTTATAAAATCGTAGGGAATATTATTTTTTATCATAAAAATCCCATCCTTTTTTATTTTTGGCAATAATCTAAAAGCCATTAACTAAAGAATCATAAAATTCAATATAATCTGTCCTTTTTTCTTTCATAAAGTCAATTGCTGCCTTAGGGTGCAAATTTAACTGTCCTGTAATCATATAAGGAATATCAAAGCCCCAAGAATATTCTTGTTTCATAGGTAAAACATGTTCCATAATAAATTTTAAAATAGGTCTTGTGTGGTATTTTGGATTTTTCAAAAATCCCAATAACAATTCCATAGGACAGTTACCGGCACCTCTACCGAGGCCAGAAACAGTTGCATCTAAATAACTAACCCCTAAAACAAGAGCTTCAATAGTATTTGCATATGCTAATTGTTGATTATTATGAGCGTGAAATCCAATTGTTTTTCCACAACCTTCAGCAACCTTTAAATATTTACCGGCTAATGCTCTAATTTGTTCAGAATACAAAGCACCAAAACTATCAACTAAATAAATAGTGTCAACTTCAGTTTTTGCTAAAACATCTAAAGCTTCATCTAATTCAAATTCACTAACAAGAGAAATAGACATTAAATTTAATGATGTTTCATACCCTTTACTGTGTGCGTCTTTAATCATTTCAATAGCAGTAGGAATTTGATGAATATAAGTTGCAATACGAACTAAATCAACAACACTGTTTTCTTTTGGCAGAATATCTTGATGATAATCAGTTCGTTCTGCATCTGCCATAACTGATATTTTTAATGTAAAAGATGGTTCTGTAATAATATTTCTAATGTCTTCTTCAGTAGTAAATTTCCACTTGCCATTTGTTGAGGGCGAAAAAATCTTTTTATCTGCTTTATATCCAAATTCCATATAGTCAACACCTGCTTTTTCACAGGTTTTATATAAAGTTAAAATAAATTCATTAGTAAAATCAAAATTATTTACTAAACCACCATCTCTAATAGTGCAATCGAGCACCTTAATATCCGGTCTATATGTCAGCCAAGTCCCTCTTTTTTCTATTTTTTCTAAAATACTCATTATAAGTTTCAACCCTTTCATTTTCCAATAGATAAATTTAATTAATATTCGTGGTATAACTACAATATAATTATACTTGAAAAGTGTAACACTTTTATTATAATGATTTTTTTCAAATAGTCAACTCTTTAATTTTTTTAAGTTTCCCCATTTTTTAAAGGACAAATAACAGCAAACCATGGGAAACAGTGGGGAAGAAAGTATTTTGGGGATGAAATTATCAACAATTTTTATAAAACTGTGGAAAACTTTGTGATTTTTTTAAATTTTCTTAGTTAATTGAATAAAAAAGTGAAAACCCAAGTGATTTGTGATATAATAAAGTAATTAGAAGCAATATTTTAATTGACATTTTATTAGTTTTAATATATTATTCAAACTAATAAATTGTTTTTATTTATAAAGGAAAAAATTATGAAAATCAGATTGCTATTTGTCTTATTTTGCATTTGTATTTTGTTTTCAGCCTGTAATAATGCTACAAAAAATGAAAACTCAAATATAAATAGCAAAGTTAATAATATTAGTTCGGCAGTAATTTCTTCAAAAGTAAATAGCAGTAGTATTTCAAGTGTTGCAGTAAGTAGCAGTTTAGATGAAGTTAATAAAATTATTTATCAAGCAAAGGAAAATTATTATGCTACTAAATATAATGAGGCAATAAAGCTATGCGATTCTGCTTTAGAATTAGACCAAAATTCTTATGAAGCGTATACTGTTAAAGGTATCTCGCTTAGTAGACTTTATAGGTTGACCGAAGGAGAAAAGTTATTAAAAAAAGCCCTTGAAATAAAAAGTGATTACACCTATGGGATTTACTCAATGGCTATGTATTATAAAATAAAAGGGGATAAAGACAAATGTTTAGAATGGTTTTATAAAGCATTGGAAACAGATGAGAATGATGTTTGGAGCATTTACGGAGCCGCTACAATTTATGCAGATAGATATGAGGTGGATAAAGCTCTTGAAATGTTAGAGCGGTCAATAAAATTAGAACCAGAAATAAAAAAAATAGCACAACAACAATATGCACTTCATTGGGAAAAATTTAGAAATAATGAAAAGTTTATAGAATTAGTCAACTAAATAAAAAAAGGGGCTAAAATATTGGAAAATCAGATTTCGGAATTCTTTAATTTAATAAATTCAGCACCAATGTGGACTGTAGTAATTTTTATATTTTTTTCGGCATGCATTCAGCAAGTTTTTCCTCCATATCCTTCGGATACTCTTGTATTAATAATAGGTGTGTTGGCAGGGCAGGCGGCAAGTGGTTGGTATTTCTTAATTATTACATTTTTTTTAGGCACAATTTTTTCATCAATAATGCTTTATGAAATAGGCTACAAATATGGGGAAAAGGTGTTATCCTTTAAATTAGTTAAAAAATTAGTGGACGATAAATCTATTGAAAAGGCAAAAAAGTTCGCCCAGAAAGCAGAAGGATTTGCATTCGTAATTAGTCGATTTGCCCCAGGAATGTTTACCGTTATGCTTATAATTGGAGGGCTAATTCAGTTAAAGAGAAAATCCTCTTGGCTTTTTATTTGTTTAGCAAGTTTGATAGGCTGTGCAATTTATTTTTTTGCAGGTTTATTTGTGGGCAAAAATATGGAAATGCTTATAATGTTTGCAAAGAGTATGGGCATTTTGGGCATTGTTATAATTGTTGCTTTTGTAGTTTTTGGAATGCTTATTTATAAATTTAATAAAGTAAAACAGGAGAATAATTAACGATTAGGTTGGAATTAAGAAATATTAAAAGATAGCTTTTTGGCTATCTTTTTTTGTGGGGGAATTATATATTTTAAAGAAAAATAGAATATATTGACGAGTTTTAGGCTAAATAAGTTGATTATTTGAAAAGAATATTATATAATCATTTTAAATTATTTACTTTTTTGTTGTAGAATAGTATTAAAAATAATATTTTTTGTTATTTTGTTTTCATAGTCCATACAATGGGACAGTTGATGTGATAAAATAAAAGTATGCAATTATTATTTAGAAAAATAATGACAAAAAACAAAAATGGAGGAGTCAAAATGAAAAACAATTTTAATGAATTTGTAGGTATGTATTCACTTAGCAAAACACTTAGGTTTGAGTTAATTCCTCAAGGGAAAACACTTGAAAACATTCAAAAAAAAGGTATTATTGCAACCGATACGGCTCGTAATGAAAGTTACAAAGAAATGAAAAAAACAATTGATGAATATCATAAGGATTTTATTAATCAAGCATTAAGCGAAGCAAAATTAAATAAATTAGATGAATACTATCAGTTGTATAACTTAAATGCCGAAAAGAAAAAAGATGAAAACTTTAAGAAAAAATTTGATGATGTTAAAAAGGAACTTAGAAAAGAAATAGCGAATAGTTTTAAAAGCGGTGCAGTAAAAGGAATATTTGAAAGGATAGATAAAAAAGAATTAATTAAAGAAGACTTAGAAAATTGGATTAATGAAAATAATAATAATAAATATTTTGATAAAGATTTTAAAACCTTTACTACATATTTTAAAGGTTACCACGAAAATAGAAAGAATATGTATAGTGATGAAGAAAAGTCAACTGCAATAGCATATAGATTAATTAACGAAAATCTGCCAAAGTTTATAGATAATTTAAATATATTTGAAAAAGTAAAAAACTCACAGGTAGCAGAAAATTTTGAAGCAATTTATAAAGACCTTGAGGCAATTTTAAATGTAAATTCAATTCAAGACATTTTTACTTTAAATTATTTTAATGAGGTATTAACACAACCACAAATTGAAGCTTACAATGCAGTTATTGGTGGCAAATCAGAAAACGAATTAAAAATCAAAGGGTTAAATGAATATATTAACTTGTTTAACCAAAAGCAAACTGAAAAAAGCGATAAAATACCAAAGTTAAAACCCCTATTCAAGCAGATTTTAAGTGAAAAATTACATATTTCATTTTTGCCTGAAGCCTTTGAAAGCACTGATGAAATGCTGACTGCAATTGAAAAATATTATAAAAACAATTTAATTTTATGTGATATTAATAACAATGGAAAACAACTTAACATACTTTGCGAAATTCAAAAAATACTTGCAGACTTAAAGGAATATGATTTAGCAAAAATTTATTTAAGAAACGATACAAAAATTACAAATATCTCACAAAAAATATTTGGAAATTACAATATCATAGGAGAAGCTTTAAGCAATTATTATGATAAAATAATAAAACCTGATTTTGAGAATTTATATCAAAAAGCAGATGAAAAGAAAAGAGAAAAATTAGATAAGAAAAGAGAAAAATTAGATAAGGAAAAAGAAAAGTTTGCAAAAAAAGATTATATAGCAATTGAAGAACTGCAAAAATCAATAGATTTATATATTGCTGATTTTGATAATAGCGATGAAAACAAAAGTGTAAAAGAAAGATATTCAAAGACTTGTATAGCCGATTATTTCAAAAATCATTTCTTTGCTGAAACAAAAGAAGAAAAAGGTAAATCATTTGATTTTATTTCAAATATTTCAGCTAAATATAATTGCGTAAAAGGTATATTAAATATTTCATTTAACAACAGCGATTTAACAATGGAACAAAAATATAATATTAAATTATTTTTAGATAGCATAATGGAAATGCTTCATTTTGTTAAACCTATATATTTAAAGTCTGATGAAATATCCCAAAAGGATGAGAATTTTTATTCCACCTTTGACCCATTATTTGAACAGTTAAGCCTTGTAACAAAGCTATATGATAAGGTTAGGAATTTTGTGACCAAAAAGCCGTATAGCATAGAAAAGGTTAAATTAAATTTTGATTGCTCAACATTAATGGATGGTTGGGATGAAAACAAGGAATCTTCGAACTCATCGATATTGTTTATGAAGGGTGGGAGTTATTATATAGGGATAATGGATAAAAGAAACACCCATATTTTTGAGGATATTGAAGAAACCTTTGAAGAAAATAATTATGCCAAAATTGTTTACAAACTATTACCTGGACCAAACAAAATGTTGCCAAAAGTATTTTTTTCAAAATCAAGAATTGATGAATTTGCCCCATCAAATGAAATATTAGAAATTTATGAAAAAGAATCATTCAAAAAAGGACAAGAATTTAATATAAATGATTGTCGCAAATTAATTGGCTTTTTTAAAGATTCAATTCAAAAGCATAGCGATTGGAAGAAATTTAATTTTGTTTTTTCTGATACTTCCCAATATAATGATATTAGTGAATTCTACAAAGAAATTTCTCAACAAGGATATAAAATAACTATTAAGTATATTTCAAATAAATATATTGAACAAATGATAAATGACGGCAAACTCTATTTATTCCAAATATATAACAAGGATTTTTCATCATACAGCAAAGGCAAACCAAATATGCACACACTTTATTGGAAAGCTTTATTTGATGAAGAAAATCTAAAAAATGTTGTTTATAAATTAAATGGTCAAGCCGAAATTTTTTATCGCAAAGCATCTATTGAAGAAAAAAATAAAACAACTCACAAGGCAAATAAACCTATTAATGCAAAAAATCCAAAAACTCCGAACAAAACAAATATTTTTGAATATGACATTGTAAAGGATAAACGATATACTATTGAAAAATTTCAATTTCATTGTCCAATAACAATAAATTTCAAAGCAAACGAAAATCCAAAAGTAAACAGCAAAGTGTTTGAATACTTAAAAAATAATCCAGATGTTAATATTATAGGTATTGATAGAGGGGAAAGACATTTGCTATACATTTCCGTAATAGACCAAAAAGGAAATGTATTAAAAGATAAAAATGGAAAAAGTATTCAATATACATTAAATGAAATAGTTGGGCAATATAAAAATAGCAAGGGCGAAACTGTTGACTTTAAAACTCCATATCATACTTTGCTTGATATAAAGGAAAACGAAAAAGCAAAGGCTCGTGAAAATTGGTCAACCATTGAAAATATTAAGGAATTAAAAGAGGGTTATATTAGTCAGGTTGTGCATTTGATTTCAAAATTAATGCTTGAGTATAACGCAATTGTTGTAATGGAGGATTTAAACTTTGGTTTTAAAAGAGGTCGTTTTAAGGTTGAAAAACAGGTTTATCAAAAATTTGAAAAAATGCTTATTAATAAACTTAACTATTTAGTATTTAAGGATAAAGCCCCAAATGAAATTGGCGGTCTATATAAAGCAATGCAACTGACAAATCAATTTAAAAGTTTTAAAGAAATGGGAAAACAAAATGGCTTTATTTTCTATGTTCCAGCTTGGAATACAAGTAAAATTGACCCAACCACAGGTTTTGTTGACTTTTTAAAGCCCCATTACAAAAGCATTGAAGACTCAAGAGAATTTATAAACAAATTTGATAGTATTCGCTATAACAAAGAAAAGGATTATTTTGAATTTGCGTTTGATTATGATAACTTTACAACAAAAGCAGAGGGAACAAGGACTCAGTGGACAGTATGCACCTATGATATAGAAAGATATGCTTGGAATAAAAGTTTAAATCAAAATAAAGGCGATTACGAAAAAATAAATGTTACTCAAAAAATTAAAGAGTTATTTACAGAAAACAACATTGAATTTTCAAGTGGAAATGATTTAAAAAGGTTAATTACAAATATTAACAATTCAAAATTTTACAGCAAATTATTAAAGTATTTAAGTGTAACTTTATCAATGAGATATAGTTCAAGTAAAGACGGTAAGGATTTTATTTTATCTCCTGTAATAAATAGCAATAATGAATTTTACTATTCTGAAAATGCAAGTAAGGAATTGCCACAAGATGCTGATGCAAACGGAGCATATCATATTGCATTGAAAGGATTATGGGTATTAAATGAAATTAACAATACCGATGATTTTAAAAAGTTAAGAATAGCTATAAGCAATAAAGAGTGGCTAAATTTTGCCCAAGATATTGCCAAGAGGAAATAAAAATGGAAGCTACAATTCCCATTTCTATATTAAATGATTTCATTTTTTGTCCTATGTCAATTTACTTTCATAATCTTTACAGTGGTGAAGAAATACTGTATCAGAATTTATCCCAAATAGAGGGAAAGCAAGCTCATAAGTCTATTGATACAAAAACTTATAGCACGAAAAAATCTGTTTTGCAGGGTTTAGAGGTATTTTCCCACAAATATAATCTTTGTGGGAAAATAGACATTTATTATTTAGAGGAGAAAACACTTGTTGAACGAAAAAGAAAAATTTCACAAATTTATGACGGATATATTTTTCAATTGTATGCTCAATATTTTTGTATGTTAGAAATGGGATATGAAATAGAAAATCTTAAATTATATAGTTATGAAAACAATAAATCATATCAAGTTTCACTCCCAAAAGATGATGAAAGAATGTTTAATAAATTTGAGGCCTTAATAACTTCATTAAATAACTTTGAACCCAAAAATTTTGTAATGACAAATGGCAACAAATGCAAAAATTGCATATATTCGCCATTATGTGATAGGACAGCCTATGATGAGTAATAAAGATTTTGTACAAAAACAAATAATATTTATTTTTTCTGCTCAAAAGGAAAAGTTATCTTTTTTAAATGATAATATTATTGTTAAAGATGAAGAAAATAAAATAAAATTTCAAACGAGCTGTTATAGGATTTTTGCAGTATTTGTTATAGGGCATATATCTATAACATCGGCATTAATACAAAAATCAAAGAAATTTGGTTTTTCAATAGTTTTGATGACTACAACAACAAAAGTATATGAAAGCTTTTGTTGTGAAACAAGAGGAAATACTTTGCTAAGAGAAAAGCAGTATAAATATGCAGGTTATGATATTGGAAGATATATTGCGGTATGCAAAATAAAAAATCAAATTTTTGCTTTAAAAAAAGTTCATAAAGACTATTCATTGCTTAAAAGTGAAATTATAAAATTAGAGGGATATATTTATAAACTTTTCAATTCCGATTTACAAACGCAGTCAATAATGGGCTTTGAGGGTTCAGCATCAAGACTTTACTTTCAATATGTCTTTACAAATGTTGCGTGGAACGGGCGACGACCAAGGGTTAAGGATAATATGATAAATGCTGTTTTGGATATTGGATATACATTGATATTCAATTTTATTGAAGCACTACTAAATTTATATGGTTTTGATTTATATGTTGGAGTTTTGCATAAACAATTCTATATGAGAAAATCTTTAGTTTGTGATTTAGTTGAGCCACTAAGACCTCTTGTTGATATTACTGTTAATAAAGCAATTGGGCTAAAACAGTTTAAAGAATCGGATTTTATTATTATTAATAATAGATATTTGCTTAAATATGAAAATAATTCTAAATACATTAAAACATTAATGGAGCCAATACTTGAATATAAAGAAAAAATATTTTTATATATTCAAAATTATTATCGTTCATTTATGAAAGGGAAATCAGGAGAACAATTTATAATGCTAATAATGGAGGATTTATATGGTAATAATTAGTTATGATATAGAAAGCAATAAACTGCGAAATAAACTTGCAAAATTTATAAAAAAATTTGGTTTTAGGTTGCAATATTCAGTTTATGAAATTGTAAACAGCGAAAGGGTTTTAAATAATATTATTTCAGAGTTAACTAACAATTTTGAAAATAAATTTTCTCAAGCTGATTCAGTAATTATTTTTCAACTTAGTAATAGTTGCAAAATTACACGATTTGGCTTTGCAAAAAACATTGAAACAAATTTTATTATTGTTGAATAAACTTATTGTATTAATTTAATTTTTATAGTATAATTCTAATATACGGGGGTATTATTATGTTTAAAAGTATCAAGTATTTTAATTTTCATATTAACATTTTTGTTTAATATGTATATTTAGGGGTTTAATACCCCTATTTAATTTCTACTATTGTAGATTCAAGTTCGTTAGCCTGTCGCATTGCAGTTTAATACCCCTATTTAATTTCTACTATTGTAGATAATCTCTTGCCTTTCAACTCTCCAACCGTTTAATACCCCTATTTAATTTCTACTATTGTAGATCTGTAAAGTTTGCTACTGGATAAGAGTTTAATACCCCTATTTAATTTCTACTATTGTAGATTTAGGAGGTTTTATTAATGTTAGGTGG
>Ga0265595_1001247_pt1 | contig 20242 bp, 20 predicted proteins | sample saktaG_15_FD_190148 | JGI IMG/M metagenome (GOLD analysis project Ga0265595, IMG submission 190148) | Saline water microbial communities from Sakinaw Lake, British Columbia, Canada - sak_2013_06_06_50m | ecosystem: Environmental > Aquatic > Non-marine Saline and Alkaline > Saline ... | reverse complement strand
GAGCCGCCACCGGAATGGAAATCATTCCAGTTACCGCTGTGTCCTCCCATGCTTCCCAATAACCAGAAAGCGGTCCAGAAAGGGATGTTTTTGCCAACCGAATGGGACCGGGCGCGACTGGACCGGATCAGGAAAAATACAACCATCATGATCAGGATCGGGATCAGGAATGCATAGGGGCTTTTCTGGCTTCTTTTCACATACTGGTCTGCTGTGAATTCTCCTGATGCAAGCTCCATCAGGGTTGTCGTTGCCGCATCGAGTCCACCGAAATAGTTTTTCTCATTGAAGTTCGGGATCATCTCCAACTGCACAATTCGTTCCCCGATGGCATCGGGGATCACCCCTTCCAGCCCATAGCCGGTTGCAATAAATACCTGCCCACGTTCATTCCCGTATTTTGGTTTGACCAGCACCACAATGCCATTGTTTTTTCCTTTCTGCCCAACACCCCACTGCTCACCAATCTTGAATGCGAAATCAGCTTTGTCGTATCCATTGAGGGATTTTACAGTAACTACAGTGATTTGGGTAGAGGTCGTATCATTGAAATTTACGAGCTTACGTTCGAGGAGCTGAACCTGTTCCGGTGTAAGCACTCCCGCCAAATCGTTTACCAGCCGTGGAGGCTCGGGGCGGGGAGGGATCTCCTGAGAGAACCCCTGAAACCCTAGGATATGAATCAAGACCGTTAGAATCGAGAATGTTATTTTGTTTTTCACTTTCAGGAAATTCGAAATTTGAAATTAGAAATTCAATTACGTCTCATGTCTTACGTCTTACGTCTTACCAAATGATATCTCATCCGCCAGCTCATTCACATCATCTGTCTGATACGGGAAATGTTTTTTCAAATGCTTCCCTGCCTGCAGAATGCCTTCGGCCAGCCCTGGAGCAAAATTTCCTTCACGAAATTTAGCAGCCATCACCTCCTTGATCTCATCCCAGAATGAGGGAGGAACCTGTTGATTGATTCCCATATCACCGAGAATGGCGAACTTATGATCGTGGGCCGAAAGATAAAAAAGTACTCCATTCCGAAGCTTGGTTCGGTGCATGTTTAGTTGTTTGAAGATGTATGCAGCCCGGTCGAGAACATCTCCTTTGCAGCTGTTCTCAATATGTACACGGATTTCACCCGATGTGTCAAGTTCGGCATCACGAATCGACCGGGTGATCTCCTGTTGCTCCTGTTGGGTAAAAAAGTATCTGGCTGGTATCGACATGATGTTGGAAATTAGAAATTGGAAATTCGTCTCACCTCCTTAGAACTCCACCTTTGGCGCTACCTCTGCACCCTCCTGAGCTTCAAATGGGGTTTTCTTTTCAAATCTGAAAACACCGGCGAAAATGGCAGCAGGGAAACTACGGATATAAGTGTTGTAGGTTTGAACAGTTTCATTGAATTTCATGCGTTCAACCGAGATCCGGTTCTCCGTTCCTTCCAGTTGGGCCTGCAGTTCCAGGAAGTTCTGCGTCGCTTTCAGCTCGGGATAACGTTCTACGACGACCATCAGGCGGGAGAGAGCGGAACTCAGTCCGTCTTGTGCTGCCTGGAATTGTTGGATGGATTGCGCGTTCAGGTTTTTCGGGTCAATGGTAACAGATGTTGCTTTGGCCCGTGCTTCAATGACATCGGTGAGGGTCGACTTTTCAAAGTCGGCTACTCCCTTGACCGTGGCTACCAGGTTTGGGATCAGGTCGGCCCGACGCTGGTAGACATTCTCAACATTGGCCCAGGCTTTTCCCACATTTTCATCCTGGGCAACCATTTTATTATAAATCCCGGTACCCCAGCCGACCAGGATTACGATGATAGCGACCACCACGATGAGGATGATCCAGCCTTTTGAGATTTTCATGTTCGTTTGAGTTTAAATTTTATGTAAAGATATAAAAATCGTAAGACGTAAGACGTAAGACGTAAGACGTATTTCTTTTGTCAAGAGGTATAACCTTTTCGTTTTTTTTCGGATTAATGGTCAAACCAATAAAAATTTATGTTTATGAAAAATTACGCAAAAAATGTAAGAGAGTTGGTGGTGTATAAGCTTTCATTTCAGGCTGCAATGGAGATCTTTGAATTATCGAAGAAGTTTCCAAAGGAGGAACGATATTCTTTGACTGATCAGGTACGACGAGCCTCTCGGTCCATTTGTTGTAACCTAGCTGAAAGCTGGCACAAACGCAGATACATTGCAATGTTCATTAATAAGCTAACCGATTGCCAAACGGAGACTGCTGAAACACAAACCTGGCTGGATTTTATTTTAGCTTGTAATTATTGTGAGAAAGAAGAGTATGATCAATTATTCGAAAAATATGATCACATCATGGCTCAATTAAAAACTATGGAATCCCGGGCGGATTCATTTTGCAGTCCACGTTAAAATTTCAATCACACGTCAAAACTCACGTCTCACGTCTCACGTCTTACGTCTTACGTCTTACGTCTCACGTCTTACGTCTCACGTCTCACGTCTCACGTCTCACGTCTCACGTCTCACGTCTCACGTCTCACGTCTCACGTCTCACGTCTCACTTGACAAGCTCCGTGCTCCTTTTAATAAACTCCGCCAGCTCCTTCCCTTTCAATAGTCCCTGAGCCAGCAGGGCGAGGTCGAAGAGTTGCTTGATGGTAGCTGTTTGTTTCGCTCCGTCGGGTTCCAAAAGCAGCTTGCCAATGATGGAATTATTGGAGTTGACCACCAGGTTGAAGTGGTCGGGGAGTTCGCCCATATACCCCATGCCACCTCCCAGAGCCGACATATCTTTCATGCGGCGCATAAATTCCGGCTGAGTAAGCATTAGGGGCGTGTCTTTTTCACTCAGGCTTTCAAACGCGATCGAGTATTTTTTGGAGTCGATCTGCTTTTCCATCAGCTCTTTCAGCGACTTCTGCTGATCTTCGTTGAGCTTTGAAGGCTGGGCATCCTCCTTTTTGATCAGTTTCTCAACCGTATCGGCATCCACCCGGGTGAAGTGTGATTTTTCAAACTTCTGCTCCAGGGTGTTGATGAAATGAGGATCAATTACCCCATCGAGTTGAAGCACATCGTACCCTCGTTCATTGACGGACTGGATATAGCTGTACTGCTCCTCCAGGTTGGTTGCATAAAGGTAGATCAGGTTTCCCTCTTTGTCTTTCTGGGCAGACTCAATGTGTTTCTTATACTCTTCGAAGGTAAAATACTTTCCGTCAGTGTTTTTGAACAAGCAGAACTTGCTGGCCTTGTCGTAAAAGTTGGCTTCCGAGATGATGCCATATTCAATGAATACCTTGATGTCGTCCCACTTCTTTTCGAAATTCTTCCGGTCCTCCTTGAAAAGCTCTTCCAGCTTATCAGCAACCTTTTTCATGATATGGTTAGAGATCTTCTTCACATTGGGATCGCTTTGCAGGTAGCTGCGGGATACATTCAACGGGATATCCGGTGAGTCAAGCACACCGTGTAGCAGCGTCAGAAAGTCGGGTACAATGCCCTCCACCGAATCGGTCACAAACACCTGGTTGCAATAGAGCTGGATCTTGTCTTTCTGGATCTCCATCGTCCGCTTGACCTTCGGGAAATAAAGGATCCCGGTGAGGTTGAAGGGAAAATCCACATTGAGGTGAATATGGAAAAGAGGTTCGTCAAAACTGTATGGATAGAGCTTCCGGTAAAACGTCTTGTAATCCTCATCCTTCAATTCAGATGGTTTCTGTTTCCACAGCGGACTGGTATCATTGATGATCCTTGGCTTCTCAACCTCTTTGGTCTTCGGTTCCTTCTCTTCGTCCTTCTTCCCTTCGTCCTTCGTCCCTCGTCCTTCGTCCTCAACCGGCTCCCACACCTTCTCCATTCCAAACTGGATCGGTACCGGCAGGAAGCGGCAATATTTGTTCAGGATCTCCAGCACCCGGTGGTCTTCCAGGTATTCAGACGAGTCATCGGCGATGTGCAGGGTCACTTCGGTTCCTCTCTCTTTTTTCTTGGAGGCATCCATCGTATACTCCGGGCTGCCATCGCACTCCCACTTCACAGCCTCAGCTCCCTCACCGGTCTGGTAACTCCTGGTATCAATAACCACTTTATCGGAAACCATGAATGAGGAGTAAAAGCCCAGGCCAAAATGACCGATGATGGCATTCATCTCGGCTTCCGACTTAGTTTTGAACTGACTGATAAACTCTTCGGCACTGGAGAGGGCAATCTGGTTGATGAACTTGTTCACCTCGTCGGCTGTCATCCCGATGCCATGGTCGATGACCGAGAGGGTCTTCTTCTTCTTGTTAACCTTCACCTGGATGGTGAGATCACCCAGCTTTCCTTTAAATTTTCCAAGGGATGCCAGGGTCTTCAGCTTCTGTGTTGCATCTACCGCATTGGAGATCAGTTCCCGAAGGAAGATCTCATGTTCTGAATAGAGGAATTTCTTGATAATCGGGAAAATATTCTCCGTCTGGACGTTGATCTTTCCTGTTTGCATAGTCGTTCAGTTTTTGGTTATTCGTTGTCGGGGGATTGACAAAGAGGGTGCCAGAGGGGGAGGGCTGACAAAATGACGTAGGACGAAGGACGAGGGACGAAGGACGAGGGACGAGGGACGAGGGACGGAATGGGAAGTGTTAAAAAAATATAAAATTCGCTTGTTATGTTATTCACATTACAATATATTAAAGATAAGCCCTATTTTGGCGGATTATTTCATTGTTTTCAGATCCGTATCGATAAACGAAATTATGACCGAAATCAAACGAGATGCACTATTGAAGGAGCTTTCGCGTAAGCTTGAGGACCAGGTTATTCATCAATCCAGCGGAGTTTTCCACACAATTCCCGATGCTTCCGGGGTTATCAGGACTAAAACCTGGCGAAAAAATCGTATTCTCATGGAACGTTCAAGGAATTTAGCAGAAACCCTTGTTCCAAATCCTAAATAATAAGTCTGAAATCCGGTCGGAAAATACTATAGTCTCTTGCCTGAAAGGGTATAATCCACGATCACTATTTCTCGACCACAAAAATGTAGGGGCAATTCATGAATTGCCCCTACATTTTTTTCCCATTTCCCACTGCCCATTTCCCACTGCCCATTTCCCACTGCCCATTTCCCACTGCCCATTTCCCACTGCCCACTGCCCTTCCTGACCTCTGACCATTCACTTAATATTCCAAAAATTTGTTAATAGTTTTTCCGGATTTGTGTATAACCTTTTAGCCCTGAACCGGATTAAGGGATAAAACTAGGTTGAAGAAGTTGGGATATGCCTGGAAAAAGAATATGTCTGCCAGAGAAGTCATCACCATGTTAGAAAACAATGGTTGGATCTTTATACGGCAGCGGGGGAGCCATATATTGTATGAAAAGAATGGAATGGTATGCACGATTCCAAATCACCGAATTTTAGCAAGAGGAACCTTGAAGAGTATTGAAAAAAGTGTTAATTTAGCAGAAGGAAAAAAAACATAATGGATACGTTAACACTGACATACAAATTGATTCCGGAAGAAAAGGGATTCTCCGTCGTTTGTATGGATTGGGATTGTGCTTATACTCAAGGGAAGACCATTGAGGAGTGTCGGAAAAACGCCATAGAAGTTACTGAATTGCTTCTTGAATCATTTCTTAACAATGAACTTTCGAAGGATCAATTGCCTAAGATTACACGGCGCCTTGCCTCTCCTCATACATTCCAGCTATCATTCGATATCGCAAGTGGTACCTACATTGACCTCCATAGAATCCCAGCGAAGATAAAATTTAAACGTATCTCTAACCTCGCCTCTTTCTTATAAGTCCTCAGTCTCCAGTTGGCAGTTTGCAGTCTATTGGCCTATTTCGTCCCTCGTCCCTCGTCCCTCGTCCCACTGCCCACTTTTTATTGTATATTTGTATAACATAATTTCACCATTTCACCATTTCACCATGCTTCCATGCCAAAACCACCCCCTAAAAAAAAATCCACTACCCAACGGGCTCCGGCTTCGAAGCAGTTCCCCATCGTAGCTCTGGGCGCTTCGGCCGGAGGGCTGGAAGCCTTTACCCAGTTTTTCAAAACATGTCCTGCCGATACCGGGATGGCTTTTATCGTTGTGGCACACCTCGACCCAACCCACATCAGCCTGCTTCCCGAACTGCTGCAGAAACAAACGGCAATGCCAGTCTGCCAGGTAACCGACAACCAGAAGATCCTCGCCAATACGGTTTATGTAATTCCTCCCAACAAAGATCTGAGTATCCTGAACCGCGTCCTATATCTCCTTCCGCCTCCTCTTTCACGCGGGATGAACCTTCCGATCGACTCACTATTCCGCTCCCTGGCTCAGGACCTGGGCCAACATGCCGCCGCCATCGTTCTCTCCGGAACCGGATCCGACGGGAGTCATGGAGTGAAAGCTGTCAAGGAGGCCGGCGGGGTGGTGCTGGTTCAGGATGAAGCCTCTGCCGTGTACAACGGAATGCCGAATAGTGCTTCAGTTACGGGAGTGGTCGATTATACGCTTCCTCCCGACAAGATGCCGGAAAAGTTGATCAGCTATTTCGGCTTTGTCAGGAAGAATAAATCCACCGTTACCCCAACCGAGAACATCAAATTTACCGATGTCCTGCCCAAAATACTGGTCATCCTTCGCGACCGTACCGGGCATGATTTCTCCCTCTACAAGCAAAATACCCTTCACCGGCGTGTTGAACGACGCCTGAATGTCCACCATATTGAACATATCTCCAGCTACGTCGAGTTCCTGCAGAAGAGCCAAACAGAGCCATCCCTGCTTTTCAAGGACCTGTTGATCGGGGTCACCTCCTTCTTCCGCGACACGGAAGCCTTTGAGATCCTGAAGCACAAGATCCTCCCCGAATACCTTGCCGGGAAAGCCGATGAATCGATGATCAGGGTGTGGGTGACAGGATGCAGCACCGGGGAGGAGGTCTACTCCCTGGCCATGCTTTTCGATGAGGTGATGGACTCGATGATGCGGCATTTCAACCTGCAGTTCTTTGGGACCGATATCGATGAAGATGCTATCGAATTTGCCCGGGCGGGGGTGTATCCTCCCGGAATTCAGTTAGATGTAAGTGAAGAGCGGCTCAAACGCTACTTCGTGAAGGAGGAAAACGGCTTCTTCTCCATCAAGAAAGTGGTAAGGGAGAAGATCGTATTTGCGGTACAGAATCTGATCAAAGACCCTCCCTTTACAAAACTCGATATGATCTCCTGCCGCAACCTGCTGATCTATCTCACGGCAGAACTGCAGAAGAAACTGCTTCCGGTATTCAGGTACAGCTTGAAGCCAAACGGGATCCTGTTTCTTGGAAGCTCAGAAACCATTGGAACCTCACAGGATCTTTTTACCGCTGCTGAGAGAAAATGGAAAATCTATCATCAGGTACCCGACCTGTTAGCCCAACCAGCCTTTATTTACTTGCCTACACATGTACCCATGGAGCAGAAACAAACAAAAGCCAAACAAGCGATCCCTTCCACGAGGGAAGAGATCAGCGAACTGCACATCGTAGAAACCATCCTGCAGCAAAGCGAGATCCCTTCGGGTGTGGTGATTGATGAAACCGGGCAGATCCATTATATCCATGGCCATACCGGAAAATTCCTGGAACCAGCCACTGGAGTCCCCCGATTGAATATCTTTGACATGGCACGGCAGGGGCTGAAACAAGAGGTAGCCCCTGCGCTGCATGAAGCTATGGCTGACCTGAATGAGGTAACCCGACGTGGTATCAAGGTGATATCCAATGGCGATGAATCGCTGATCAACCTGATTGTGAGGCCCCTCATTGTACCCAAACTCACAGTGAAACTTTTCCTCCTGCTGTTTGAACCCAGGGGGATCAAAGAAAAGCCTAAAACAAAAGTTGCAAGCGGTGGGCCAAAGGGAAAAAGTATCGAATCTCTGGAGCAGGATCTCAACCGTACACGGCATACGCTTTACACTACCATCGAAGAACTGGAAACTACCAATGAGGAGCTCAAGTCGACCAATGAAGAGCTTCAGTCAACCAACGAAGAGATGCAGTCGGCCAACGAAGAGCTGGAGACATCCCGGGAGGAGCTGCAGTCGATGAATGAGGAGTCGGTCACTATCAACGTGGAGCTTCAATGCCGGATCGATGAGCTTTCCAAAGACAACGACGACATGAAGAACCTGTTGGACAGTACCGAAATTGCGATCATCTTTTTAGATAAAAATTTGAATATCAGGAAGTTTACACCTCGCATAACCGACATGATCCCGTTGACTCTCACCGATATCGGGCGACCTATCCGGCATTTTGCCTCCACGTTAAACAACATCGATCTTGAACTTCTTTCCAAAGAGGTACTTCAGAACCTGGCTACCAAAGAGGCCGAAGCAGAAAGCTCGGGCGGGTATACTTACAATTTACGCATCAGGCCTTACCGAACCATGAACAACGTGATTGATGGGGTAGTGATCACACTGGAAAAAATCAATACGAAGAAAGTAGCACCGAAAAGGAAAGAATCATGACGAATCTGAATAAACCTTCGAAAGAGATGCAATTGCTGCGGAAACGGGCAGAAGCTGAATTGAAAAACAGGGTAGAGCAGCTTCCTGAGATGCCCATCGACCAGATCCAAAAACTTGTTCATGAGCTTCACACCCATCAGATCGAGCTGGAGATGCAGAATGGAGAGCTTCGACTGGCACAGGAGAAACTGGCGGAGGAGCAAGAAAAGTATGTGGCTTTGTATGATTTTGCTCCGGTTGGATATTTCGCCCTCAACGAGGAGGGGATCATCGTTGAGGCCAATCTCACTGGCGCCGGCTTGCTTGGAGTGGAGCGGCGTAACCTGCTGAAAAAGCCGTTATCCAATTTTATCCTGAACGACGATCAGGATATCTTCTACAGGCATCGGCAGAAACTGTTGGATACACGAAAACCCCAATCCTGCGAACTCCGGATCAGGAGAAAGGACCGGACTGTTTTCTGGACCCTGTTCGAATGTGTCATTTCAACTCCTAAACAGGCTGAGGGGAAAATCCGGTTCAACTTGACCATGACGGATATTTCAGAGAAGAAGAGAGAGGAAGAGCTCCTCCGAAATACCGTCCACGAACTCAACCAATTCAATCAGTTTATGGTCAACCGCGAAACCCGGATGATTGAGCTGAAAAAACAAATCAACGAACTACTGAAGAGGCTGGGGGAGGAAGCGGAGTTTCCCGTGTGAACGAGGGACGAGGGACGAGAGACGAGGGACGAGGGACGAGAGAGGTAATTAGGGCGAAGTGATTTTTATTGACTAATTTCGAATTTCCAATTTCTAATTTTTTCTTACAATGACCGAACCCATTCGAATCCTGTTTGTCGAAGATATTCCTGACGATATGGAGCTTGCCAGTATTGAGCTGCAGAAAGACGGAATCGCTGTTGTGTCAATGCGTGTGGATAAGGAGAACGAGCTGATCCAGGCACTGGATTCGTTCCTGCCCGACCTTGTCATCAGCGACTACTCCATGCCTGGGTTTGATGGGATGGAAGCTCTCAGGATCATACAACAACATGATCAAAACCTGCCTGTCATAATGTTTACCGGAAGCATCAACGAAGAGGTGGCAGTAGAATGCATGAAACAAGGAGCTTCTGATTATATTCTTAAGGACAAAATCGCCCGGTTGCCATATGCCGTTAAGGAGGTGCTGGTAACGAAAAAGCTTTGGGAAGCACGGGAAAAGAACATGGCCGAGAAAAAGGGCTACATTGAAGAACTTGAAAAACTGAATACCGAACTGGCCGCTGCCCGCCAGGCATCCCTGAACGTTATGGAGGACCTCATTGCAGAGATCGAACAAAAAGAGATTGTTAGCAAAGAATTGGCTGAAAGCGAGAATAAATTCAGGGGAATTGCCCAGCAGATTTCCGACCTGATCTACATCACGGATACGGAGGGGTTGATTGAGTTCATCTCACCCTCTTCCATACAACTATTTGGCTACGTGCCCGAAGAGATGGTTGGGAAGCATTTCATGCAGTTTTTAGAAGAATCTCAGATACCACTGGCTCAAAAGAAGTTCCAGGCAGCTATCGAAACCGGGAAAAGGGAAAAGGAACTTATATTTACCATGAAGAGGAAAGATGGAACGTTGTTCCAGGGGGAACTCCAGGCAACGGTTTTCATCCAGGACAACGAGCGTGTGGGGACTCTCGGGCTCATCCGGGATATTACCGACCGGTTGATGGCAGAGAAAGAGATAAAAGAGACGGCTCAGAAACTGCGTAACCTCACAACCCATATCCAGGAAGTGCGTGAGGAGGAGCGCAAGGAGATTGCGCAGAATTTGCACGATGACCTGGGCCAAAAACTCACGGCACTGAATATCGACCTGGCATGGCTTGCCGGCCGGATTCCGGTTGACCTGCCGGAACTTTCGGAGAAGATCAACGGAATGCATGGTCTGATAATGGAAACGGCCACAAGGATCAAGCAAATTTCCTCCCAGTTGCGACCGAGCATCCTGGATGACCTGGGTATCTCGGCAGCTCTCATCTGGCAGACCAATGAATTTTCAGCCCGAACCGAAACGCCTTGTAAGGTAAGTATTATCCCGGAAGATATGACGATGTCTGAAGAAGCCGGAACGCAGGTTTTCCGTATCGTGCAGGAGGCTTTAACAAACATCATGCGACATGCCGAGGCATCGAATGTTGTGATCAACCTCATCGAGAAAGAGAATAAATGGCGGTTGCGGATCAAGGATAACGGAAAAGGGATCTCTGAGGAAGATCGTGAAGAGAGTCATTCGTTTGGACTCGCCGGGATGGAAGAACGGGCCCACTTGTGTGGTGGCACATTCACCATCAAAGGAGCCCCTGGGAAAGGGACGGAGATTGTGGTGGAGGTCCCGATATCATGATCAAAGTCCTCATAACCGATGACCACCCCGTGGTTCGACAGGGAATCCGGCAGATTCTGGCAGAGTACTCCGATATTGAACAGGTGGATGAAGCTGAAGATGGCCGTGAGTTACTTGAAAAAGCAGGAGAGACACGGTTCGATGTAATCTTGCTTGATATATCCATGCCGGGGAAGAGCGGCCTGGAGTTATTGAAAGATCTGAAAGTGTTACGACCCGAAACGGCGGTACTGATCCTGAGCGTCCATCCCGAAGAGCAATATGCCATCCGGGCATTGAAATCAGGCGCTTCCGGCTATCTCCCAAAATCGACCCTTCCTGATGAGCTGATCAAGGCTGTAAGAAGGGCAGCAGCCGGAAAGAAATACATCACCTCCTCCCTGGCAGAGACTATTGCAACCGATTTCGGCCAGCCCGATGATAAACCGGTTTATCAAAGCCTCTCCGACCGTGAATTTGAAGTGCTCTGTCAGCTTGCTTCCGGGAAATCGATCAAAGAGATCGGGGAAGATCTCCACCTGAGTTCCAAAACCGTTAGCACCTACCGCGAACGGATCCTGGAGAAACTGAGCCTGAAGACCACCGCCGATATTATCCGGTTCGCGATCCAGGAGGGACTTGTCGATTGACGATTGACGAGGGACGAAGGACGAGGGACGAGGGACGAGGGACGAGAATGGAGTGTTGAAAACTTTTTGGATAGGGATATAACCTTTTGGCTCGTTTTCTGATTAATCTGAAACTTTTTATTTCACATTAAAATCAGAAATCATGGGCACTACTAGTAGAAATTTCAGAGAGTTATCGGTATATCGGTTGGCCTTCAATACTGCGATGGAGATATTCAATTTAACGAAGGAATTTCCCAAAGAAGAGAAATACTCCTTAACCGATCAGATACGCAGGGCATCACGTTCTGTCTGCAGCAACCTGGCCGAAGGCTGGTATAAGAGAAGATATCCCGCAGCTTTTATTTGCAAGTTGACTGACTCAATGACAGAAGCAGCTGAAACTCAATCATGGCTGGAATTTTCCCTGCAATGCTTGTTTATCATTGCTTTCAATAAAGCCATATTGACAGGTTTTGAAATATAATCATTACATCCTGCCGCTATTGCTTTTTCCCTGTCACCCGAAAGCCCAAAGGCTGTTTGTGCTATAATGACCACCTCTTTATTAAACTGTCTGATTTGTCTGGTGGCTTCATATCCGTCCATACCAGGCATTCTGATATCCATCAGCACCAAGTCCAGGTCTGGATTGTTTCGACAAATGTTAACTGCTTCGATGCCTGTTGTCGCAGTTAATATTTCCCTGCAATACAATTCGAGTGCCTCTGATAGGAATAATTCCGAAGACTCATCATCTTCCACGATCAATAGTTTCAGATCTTTTCGCTGTTGTTCATTATTCAAGCCAGAAGAGTCATCTTTCGACAGAGATTCTTTTTCTGATTCAACATGGTAAGGAATTGAGAAATAAAATACTGAACCTTTTCCCAATTCGCTCTCTAACCAGATCCTCCCACCCAGCATTTCAACATAGGCTTTTGCAATGGATAAGCCCAATCCGGCGCCTTCATAGTTCCGGGTCATGGATTCACTTCCTTGTCTGAACCGGTCAAAAATGAGTTCCAGTTTATCATCTGGGATGCCATCACCTGTATCTTTCACAAAAAAGACAAGGTGTTTATCCTTCTGCTCGTAACCAAGTTCAATGGAGCCATGGTCGGTGAATTTGAGTGCATTATCGACAAGATTAGTTAGAATGGTGAAGATTTTTTCACAGTCTGTTTGAATAATGGATTCACTTGATGATAAAGTTGCTCTTACTGAAAACTGCAACCCTTTTCGCTCTGCATCAGGACTAATAGTGGTATAAATTTTTTCTATTTGCTGGTTCAAATTCGTTTTTGAAAGTGAAACTTCCATTTGCCCCGATTCAATTTTTGAGATAATGACAATATTGGTAATGATGTTGAGCATACGGTCGCTGCTTTTCTCGACTTGTTTGATATACTGTTTCTTTTCTTCACTCGTTAAATCAGGTTCTTTTAGTAATTGGGCAAAACCCAGAATGCCGTTCATAGGTGTTCTGATCTCGTGGCTCATATTGGCAAGAAAAGCAGATTTCAGGCGGTCGCTCTCTTCGGCTTTTTCTTTGGCTTTGATTAATTCCTTTTCCACCTGCTTACGTTCGGTAATGTCCTGATTGGCTCCGAAAGTCTTAATCGTTCGTCCCTGACTATCTTTCACAATGAAGAACCGGACAGAGATATGACCTGTTGTTCCATCCGGGTAAATAATACGATGTTCAAACGTACGGTTGAAATCCGGATCGGGGGTTTCAAAGGCTTTCTTCATTTCAGCAGCGACTACAGGTTTATCATCGGGATGTAAGAATCGCTCAGCATATTGAGCAGGAGACATTTTATAGCCCCCGACTTTTTCAGTAGTCGTGTGAAAAATATTGTAGAAGTGATCATTGAACGTAAATAGGTCATCGTCGACATCATACTCCCAATAACCAAGCTTAGCTATCATCATGGCATTTGATAATTGGGCTTCACTTGTTTTCAGCGCTTCTTCCGCTTTTTTTCTGGCATCGATCTCTGCTTTTCTTTCCAACGCTGATTTGACGGCCGAACCAAGGCGGCCGAGATTTTCCTTGAGAATATAATCTATTGCACCGGCCTTCATACATGCAACGGCGGTTTCCTCATTGATCGTTCCGGTAACAATGATAAAAGGCACATCTGACGAGATCTCTTTTGCAATGGTTAAAGCTTCCTTCCCGGTGAATTGCGGGAGCCTGTAATCAGAAAGGACAAGATCGGGCTTAAATTCGGTCAATCCTTTTTTAAAACCTTCTTTAGATTCAACATGCAGATGGTTAAAGTTGATTTTGGCTTTTTCCAATTCAAGAAGGATTAATTCAAGATCCGAAAGCAGATCTTCGAGAATTAAAATGTTAATTTTCTTTTCCATCATTCGTTATCTAGGGAATGAAAAATAAAACGTTGCTCCATTGTTTACTTCTGCTTCCGCCCACACTTTTCCGCTATGTCTCTGGATGATTTTTTGAACAATGGCCAGACCCACACCAGATCCTTCAAATTCGTTAATGCTATGGAGTCGTTGAAAAACCTTGAATAATTGATCGGCATAGTTCATGTCAAAACCGACTCCGTTATCTCTGACAAAGTAAATCTGTTCTTTATCCTCTTCCCGTGTCCCGATAGTTATAGTCCTGGAAGATTTGCCGGAAGAAAATTTCAAAGCATTGCTGATCAGATTTATCCATACTTGTCTGATCAACGAGGGATCCCCCAAAGATTGGGGCAATTGCATGACATTGAATTGAATTTTTTCCTTTTCCGGGTCAGGGACAAGTTCATTGCAAATGCCTCTAACCATGCTGTTCATATCAATTGTCGTATAGTTGATATTCTGTCGGCCAACGCGTGAAAACGTGAGAAGATCCTCAATCAGCCTATTCATTTTTATAACATTCGCTGGGATTAGATGCAGTAATCGCTGACCTTCCGGATCAATTTCAGAAGAATAATTTTCAATAATTGCGTTGGCGAAACCGCCTAATGCCCTGAGAGGTGCGCGTAAATCGTGAGATACGGAATAGCTGAAGGCGTTGAGATCATCATTGGCTAACCTGAGAGATTCTTCTGTTTTTTCACGCTCCTGTATCTCTTTTTTTAAGCGTTTATTGCTTTTATTTTTCAATAAATACCGGAAATAAATAAAAACAATGAAGATGAACAACAGGATCAACCCAAAATAGAGACGGTTCTTTTGCAGGCTCTGTTTTTCAATTTGCAATTTATAAATCTCATTTTCTGTCTCTGTTTTTTCTGTTTCATATTTAATCTGCATTTCTGCAATGCGATCTTTTGATTCTTTGCTGAAAATAGAGTCTTTGATTGCTACGAAGGATTTGTAATTCTCCAGCGCTTGCCGATAATCTCCAATTCGTTCGTAATGCTGAGAAATGGAAATGTACCCATTCTTAATAAATTCATTAGCTTTAATTTCTTTGGCTAAGGTTAATCCCTTTTCAAGATTGACCAGCGCCGAATCATAGTTTTTCAACTTCGACTGCAATAACCCTATATTAATCAATGTGTTGGCGGCTTCAAATTTATCATTGATCTCTTCGCTTACCTTAAGTGATCGTTGAAAATATTGCAGTGCCTTTTCAGACTCATTGAAGAAATCATCATATAAAAACCCAATATTATTCAATGTTCGGTTAAGCTGGGATTTTTTGCCGATCTCTTCTGCAATTTTGGCCGATCTTAATAAATATTCTAATCCTTTTTCAAGTTTCTTGGTTCGAATAGAAATCAACCCTAAGTTATTCAATGAACCAATAACTTCCTCCTGTAAACCAAGCTTTTCTCTTATTGCGAGGGCCATTTCCTGGTATTCAAAGGCTTTTTCAAGATCGCCCTTGATAGCGTAGATAATGCTGATGGTGTTCAGGGCATTATGATTTTTCTCTTTATTGAATTGCAATGAATTCAATGAATAGTCCAGGGCCAGATCTAATTTGCCCGTTTTCCGGTAGCATCGCCCAAGATTATAATAGGCGGTTGAAATGCCCATACTATCATTCAGCTGTTCATATAATTCCAGGGCCTGGTTGTAATGATCAATCGCTTGCTCCAGGTCGGGTTTCATAAAACATGTCAGCCCCAGTTCAATTTCAGTGGATGCGATCATGGTATCATTATTATTCCCCTGAAATATTCTGAAGGCATTCTGATTGTATTTTAAGGCTGTGTCAAATTCGTCCGAGGCCAGGTAAATTTTCCCCAAATAAAAAGCTGCCAACCCTTCACCATGTCTATAGTTTATCTGACCAGCCAATTTCGCTGCCTGTAAACAGAAGACCAGCGCTTTTTCTGAGGAATCGACTAGTTGCAGCTTTGCCAGCGCCAGCAGGGTATCTACTTTTTTGGTGCCTGATAAGGATTCCAATCCCTCTTCTAAAGCGGCTGGCGGTAAAGCACTAACTGAAGCTATATGAGTTAAAAATAATAGTATAAATACAATATATATCCGGTTCATTTTGCTGGTTATATAATTTGGGGTAAAGTTACGATGATCCCCTTAGTGGATGCTATAGGGAAAACACTGAAAGTTTTGTAGGGGAATCCCTACAAAGACGAAGGACGCGGGACGAAGGACGAATTCGCAGTAGGGGCAATTCATGAATTGCCCCTACTGCCCCTACTGCCCCTACTGCCCACTGCCTACTGCCCCTACTGCCCACTGCCCACTAACTACTAATTATAGTTTAACGTTTTACAATTATCATTACCTTCGTGGCATGTCTGGAAAAACAAAACCAATTTTTAACAAACGTATCTTTTGGGATGTAAATTTTGAGCAAATGGACCTGGATCTGCGGGCTGCATTTGTCATAGAGCGTGTATTTGAACGGGGCGATGTTGACGATATCCGTCAGTGCCGCAGGTATTACGGCGATGAAAAGGTTACCCAGGTTTTATTGAATGCAAAATTTCTACCTGAACACCGGATGTATCTGGCAAGTGCAGTTATTGATAAACCATTGAATGAATTCAGATGTTACATGCTGAGACAGTTGAACCCGGAACTTTTTCCTTACTAAAGCGGTTGATGACACTGCCATCGCTTAAGCCATTTTCCCTGGTTGGAGGAACAGCTTTGTCACTTCGTTATGGCCATCGGAGTTCAGTGGATATTGATTTATTTTTTCATGAAAAATCAAATCAAGATCAGATCGAAAAGGAGTTAATAAAGACATTTGGAAGTAATTTCGATTATGAGAGTGGGCATAAACAGTTTGGAATTTTCTGTTTCATTGAAAAAATTAAAGTAGATATCGTTTTCTACCCTCATTTACCTATTGCTGAAATTGAAGTGAATGATGATATTAGAATGTACAGCAGTTCTGATATTAGCGCAATGAAAATTCAAGCCATCCTGGGCAGGGCCCGTAAAAAAGATTTTTGGGATTTGTATGAGCTGTTGCAACATTATCAACTGGAACAAATCATCCACTGGCACAAGAAAAAATTTCCTGGCCAAATGCTGGACATCAGTATCCCCAATGCGATTACATACTTTGTCGATGCGGAGGAAACAGAAGAACCGGTCAGCTTTAAAGACCAAACATGGCCAGGCGTAAAAAAAGGAATCCAGCAAGCGGTTCGGGATTACCTGAAATAAACCGAATGCCCACTGCTAACTGACGAGGGAAGAGGGAAGAGGGGAATTGGTAGATTATGAGTTGCCATTTAGTTCTTTTCTAATGGTCAATTTAGCAGTTCCAGTGATTCTGAGCAATTCCTCACAATTAGCGAGCATCGAATCAGCAAGTTCCTTTGTGATGATTTCAGATTCCTTCAGAAGCAGAAGCCAGTATCTTTCATGTTTTTTCCTCATTAATCGGGAAAAACCTAAAAGGTTATATGTTTCTTGAAAATAATTTCTAATCTTCTTCCCTCTTCCTTCTTCCCTCATCCTTCCGGCAACGTTATCCCAAACCTACTCCCTTTCCCCTCTTCACTTTCAGCCTGGATAGTACCCCCGTGTTTCTCCACAAACTCCTTGCATAACAGCAATCCCAACCCGGTGCTGGGTTCGCCTTCCGTCCCCTTTTGGGTAGGATGTTTCGTGAGGTTAAACAAATTTCCCAGGGACTCACGACTCATTCCTATTCCCTGGTCAGTTACGGCAAGTTCAACGGTGTTGGAAGAGCCCTTTGAGGCTGATAGTTGAATCTTTCCGCCCCGTTGGGAGAACTTCAGTGCATTGGAGATCAGATTCCGCAATGTAGATTCGATCATAGACGGATCTACTTTCACAACAACATCTTCGGGTACCTCTATATGAATTTCCATATCTTTCTGTTTCGCAAGTTCGGAAAGACTTGCGACACTGGCCTTCACCACATCACTCAGAGGCTGTATCTCCGGATTAAATTCCATCACTCCCCGTTGCATCCTGGACCAGTCGAGCAGATTGCCTAGCAGGTTGTACAAATTCGTAGCCGATCGCTGCATGGCATTCGCTATTTTCTGGATCTCTTCCTCTGTCATTTCATGCAATTCTTCGGCAAGAATCCTTGTAAAACCCAGAAATGAGTTAAACGGGCTTCTCAGATCGTGGGCAATGATGGAGAAAAACTTGTCTTTCTGTCTGTTGATCTCCTCCAGCTGTTCGTTTTTCCGGATGACCTCTTCTTCCGCCTGCTTCAACCCGGTGATGTTGGTCAAGGCAATGCGGCATACAGGCATTCCTTCCCGATCCCTGGTGGCAGTCGCTTCCAGCCGTGCCCAGAAAACATCATGGCTTTTTTCCAGGAGGCGCAACTCGCACGATTGGGGTTCACCTGATTTAAAAAGACGGTTCCGATGCTGATAATAGATATCCTGATCGCCGGGATGAATAAAACTGGTAATTGATTTCCTGACCAACGCGCTTTTTGAAATACCTAACAGAGAGGCAGCAGTAAGGTTTGCTTCCAGGATTACCCCCTTGTCGCTAAGAGTGCAGTAACCCACAGGAGCCAGGTTGTAGAGCTCAAAATACCGTAAATTCGACTCTTCCAGCTCATCAAGAGTCCTGTGCAATTCTTCGTTTTGCATTTCCAGCTCGATCTGATGGACCTGCAATTCATGAAGGATGCTTCGGATCTCTTCCCCTGAATACTTATGAATGGAGAAGTCTTCCACTTTCCCTGCTTTTTGTTCAGCAAGTTTTCGGAGTTCCTGGTTTGTTCGTTTTGTCATGATGAAATTAGAAATTAGAAATTGGAAATTAATCATTCTACATTATCGTCCCTCGTCCTTCGTCCTTCTTCCCTCGTCCTTTTCGTGCATAAGCTCCCCCACGGCGTACAGGGGATAAGCTTTAACTTTGCCGTAGGATGAATAGTTTTCGAGTGAAAAGCGAATCCCAAATGGCCTGTTTTTTTCAGTCAGGAACAGGAACAAACTTTGCATGGAGCCTTTGGTACCAGCTTTTACCTCAACAGGAATAATTTCCTGTTCAATTTGTACGAGATAATCGACCTCGGCACTGCTGTTCAATGCTTCCCGTTGCCAATAATAGAGTTGTTGCTGCTGAAAGCAAGATGAGGTTCTGATGAGTTCCAGTCCTACAAACAACTCGGCAATAGATCCTTTGTTGACGAGGTTAAAATTGTCCTGAAAAAGAACATCGGATATCTCAAGTCCAAGCAATCGTTGAAAGATGCCGGTATCGAAGATAAGCATCTTCCTTTTCTTTTCATTGCGCTCTGCTCCCAGAGGTATTCCATTGCCGGATGAGTGGGTGACAGGAATTACTAACCCAGCCATAATAAGGAGTTCAAGCGCTTCTTTTAGTTGTTTATGATTCGCCTCGGCGGATGCCTGGGTGTAGATGAATTTAGAGCCGGTTTGCCTGGTCACCGATCCAAAAACCTCTGATAACCGGGAGGGTGGCACTCTTTTCTTATATTTTGTAAAATCTGCTTTCAGGGAGATGAGAAGGTCGTCAAGAATCTTCTGGCAAGCCAACGTATCATGAGTTTGGGAATATCTCGCTATCACTTCCGGCATCCCTCCAAGTACTAGGAAACGTTTAAGATAGTTAAGCAATTTTTGATGTATAACGTCGGTTAGGGGTTTTTCCGCTGATGCTTTCTGCTTGGTTTGCAGAAGTGGCTCTTCGTTCATGGCCAGGAGGAATTCATCAAAGGAAAATGGATAAAGAAACATCGTACGAACTCTTCCCACACCAAACGAAGGCAGCTCCTCCAGTGCGAACTCAAGGAGTGAGCCAGCTGCAATCAAATGGAGTTCAGGTATTTTTTCATAGAAAAACCGCAAGGATGTTATAGCTGGGCTACATGCTTGAATTTCATCGAAAAACAACAATGTTTTTCCTTGAACGACTGGTACTTTATACAACGCCGAGAGGTTATCACACAAGGCCGAAGGGGCGAGGTCGCCGGTGAATAACGTATGTACTTGCTTTTGCTCCTCAAAATTAATCTCAAGGAAAAAGTCAAATTGCCGGGCCAGTTCTCTTACTGCCGAAGATTTGCCTACTTGCCGTGCCCCTCTTAACAATAGGGGCTTACGGTAAGGATCATTTTTCCACTGCTGAAGATCGCTATCTATACTTCTTCTCAAATACATATTTTCCATTTTTCAAAGGCAAATATAAGGAAAATATTACAAATATCAAAGGCAATATATGATAAAATATTCCATTAATCAAGAGCTAATAGCATTACCTGCCTCGTCCCTCGTCCCTCGTCCTTGTAAGGAATCCCCTACAAAACTTTCAGTGTTTTCCCTATAGCAT
>Ga0265595_1001245_pt1 | contig 20248 bp, 15 predicted proteins | sample saktaG_15_FD_190148 | JGI IMG/M metagenome (GOLD analysis project Ga0265595, IMG submission 190148) | Saline water microbial communities from Sakinaw Lake, British Columbia, Canada - sak_2013_06_06_50m | ecosystem: Environmental > Aquatic > Non-marine Saline and Alkaline > Saline ... | reverse complement strand
CAGATTACAATATTAAATTTACTTAAAATTATAAATATAAAAATTTATTTAAGTAAAATATTTTACGTATTATATTAGATATACAACATAACTTTTAAAAGTCCTTCTTTTTTGAGAAAATAATTTATTAAGTGAGGGGGAGGGATAGATTCCCGCTTTCGCGGGAATGACATAAAGGAGAATGGGAATACAAAAGAAGTCAGTGTGCCCTATTTTATTCAATGTTAGCCTCAGCTGCATTCTCACCATTTACTTTTTTCCAATAGATAACTATCAAACACTACATCAAAAGTACTATCCATTGGACTGCAAGCATAGATACCTACATTTAATTCATTAAACTTACCATGTAAGTGTGCAATTCTAAGCTGCTTCCATGAAATTCCATCATCAGAATATTCGATTATGAAATCATTTTTTTTGCTTTGTATACGATACCACATTTTATTAATTTTTGAATTGATATCAATTGTTGCCCAATCAGAATATCCTAAATTTGTAACTACTGAGCCGAGACGTGAATAAGCAGTGCCCATTATCTCTTTTAAACCCATAATAAGTTTTTTGCCAAAAATCAGTTTTTGGAGATGTTGACATATATAACTTATGATTTTTTATTTCATAAGTTGGTTGGTTGAGCCAGAAATAGTTTTGATCAATTTTGTTGTTTTTATCAATCATTTATCTTCTCTCTGTCTTTATAAGAAATATTACGCGGTAAGTCTTCACAAGTTCACAAAAAAGTTATAATATCACTTTTCATATTCTTTTTCGATTTTTTCAATGCTTCTGCTCAGGGCCTATTATTTATAATGTTTCTTCATCTCTTTATTAAATGGTAAGGCAAGTAACTCATCTATAACTGCTTCTGCCTGCTCAAAAGATTTGGTCCTTGGATCTCTTATCAGTATTTCTTGAAGCATCATTTTATCACCGGTTACGAATGCTTCCAAGGCCCACTCCATCCTTAACATCCTTGGGGCGAGATACATATTCATTATCCGCTTTGGTATTGGAGGATTTATCTCTTCCGGATGAATGCCTTTCTTATTTACTATTACCGGTACTTCTACTACTACATCTTCGGGAATATCCGTGATGATTGGCCCTTTATTGGTAATATTTAGCATAAATCTTTCTTGGTGTCCGTTAGTCAATGCATCGATAAATTGAATATGTTGTTCTCCACTCTTAACCTCAGGGGGAAATTCTTTCAGAAGATTAACAGATTTATCTAAGGCAAGCTTAAAACTTTTATCTGTTGACGCCTTCAAATAATTCTGATACCAGTCCCAACCTAAGTCAGAATCTGCTCCACCCCAAGGCTCTCCATACCACTTTTTCTTGGTCTCCGGATTGTAATGATATTTCCAACTTCCATTCCTAACGCTATCTCCTATGGGCATTCTTCCATAAAATTTATACATATCTATCGCCGCAGGACTCATTTGGTCATCAAAAGGATCTTTGGGTTTCCATTCCCTCGCTTCCTCTTCTATCCACTGATCTACAAGCGGATAGGCATCCTTGTCTTTATAAAGAAAACGGGTAAGCCAGATATTGTGGTTAAATCCTGCAACCTGCCAGTTCACTTCTCTTATATCTAATCCCAAACTTCTTGCCAAAACTTCCACACCATTATGTCCATGACAAAAACCTACAACCTTAATATTAGAATATCTGGATATCAAGGTCGTACCTTCAAATACAGGATTAGCCGACTGAAGAAGCCAAGCATTCGGGCATATCTCTTCCATACTGTGAGCTACCTCTAAAAAATATTCGAGTTGTTTATAATTGCTTAAGGTGTGGTAATCAGAAATCATATTGAATTCTTGGCTATCTATGCCTCTTTTATACCCATGCTTTTCTCCTGCTTTTCTACTGGCATCCAGTTGTTCATGACTACCTACAAGCGCAGTGTTAACTACAAAATCTGCGCCCTCGATTGAGCGTTTCATATCGGTTGTTTTTTCGAACTTTAAATTAGCTCCCAATGCAGCAGCATACCTCGTTGCTAAAATATGTACTGAATTTAGACGCTTTTCATTAATATCCATAAGCGAAACAGAGCTTCCGGATAAACCTTTTGTTTTACAAAGGTCTCCTACTAATCTTAAAGAAAAGATAGCACTTCCTGCTCCTATAATACTTAGTTTGATACCTGACATTAAATTCCTCCAATTTGTACTTAATTTATAACACTTCAAAAATAATTGTCTTTATCTCTTTCGGTCTAAGTGTTATTTTAACTCCATCCTCATAGTGTAATTCCTCTTTATAACTTTCATCCAACCTACCCAGATAGACCTTATGGATAGCAAATCCTAATTTAATCTTTCCAGTGGTCTCTCTATTAGCAGGATTATAAACTCGAACTACCAATTTATCTTCAAATTCATTCTTTTTAATGGCACTAATCTCTAAATACTCACTTTCTAATCCTATAAAGCTATATTTATCTGCGAGATTTCCTGGTTGATTCTTTAGTTGTTTAGTTAATATTTTTGTCTTGTACTGTCTTGTCTTCTGAGAAATACAGGCATCATCCCAATTACCCTTATGAGGTATAAGGGCATAATAAAAAATATTCTCTCCTAAACATTGAGCTTCTGGTGTTGGGAAGGAAGGACCAGCATTTTCCTTCCTATATTCCAAATCGCCTCTGGATAACCAACATACGCTGCGAAGCAAAGTTAAGGCTACGGTATTATTGTCAGGTATTATCTCGTACTCAGGTAATCCTTTATTCAGAATTGCCATTCCATATTTTCCATTATTAATATCTACAAATCCCGAATTATGAGCAGTTTTATAAGCCTTTTCCACCCAGCCTTCACTGTCAGGCAACTTAATAGATCGTTTTACTACATCAAAATGACCCTCAGCATAAGCATAATCCGTTTTAATATTTGTAGGAAACTCTACTTGTAAACAATGGTCATGACATTTGTTATCAAATGTGGTTTTGAATTCTATTCTCTGAACTTCACTAAATAATTTTATTTTAGATTCAACCGGACACTCTAACTTCTTGTCTGTTCGGGATTTTCTATCAGGTTTTAATCCGACTGGTAATATCATCTTTCCCGATAAATTTAAAGTGGCTTCAGCTGGGCCTATATCTTGAATGCTAATATTATCTAATCGACTAACTATTATTTTATTATTCAAAGGCGGAGAATAAGTATATTCATCACCTGCATCCCCACCATCTACAAATCTATTGCAATTTTTAAAGATTTTATCATTTAATTTGTCCATAATAGTTAATGTTCCATTAGTTTCAGCACTTATTTTATAATATTTATTTTCAATATAATCTCTACCGGCTCTTATATCAGTCTCATACTCTTTAAAAATCTTTACCTCATTAATTGCTTTAATGATAAAAGTATTATAACCACAGGCAGGAATATTTTTGGCAGTAAAAGATAGGTCGATATAATTAACTTCCGGAAATTGGGGGTTACCAAAAGGACTAAAAATAATTTTATAATCTAAACCATACCCTTTTAATTGATAAGGAATCTCATCTCCTTCTATAGTTAAAATCTTCACCCGGTTTAAGTTAATCTCCTTAGGAAATTTAACCCTTGCCTCTACATTCTCATTAATGGGATAAGGCAGAGGATTGAAGACCACCAGGGCTAACTCATCTTTATTCAAATAATCGATCTTAATCTTTTCTGTAATATAATTTAAACTCTTATTAATTACTTCCCGGGCAATCTGTCCGGACCAATCGAAACGGGTTAGCATCTCTTTATGCACTTGATCGATACTACAGCCACAAATACTATCATGAGGGTGATTCTTCAATAACCATCTCCAGCTCGTCCAGATTAGATTCCCTGGATAATCTCTACCCAATAACCAGGCCAGAGAAGCTGTCGGTTCCACCCAATTTTCTAAAAGGTTTTCACACCTTTCATTGGCCTGTTTGATATACATCCTGGACGAATATACACTCTGTAGAATTGGAGCATCTTTACCTGATCTAAATTCACCGGTAACCTTATTAAGATTAGGTTTTGCAGTCTCTTTGGCATAGTCTATATATTCTGTTAAATTTCCTTGTTTTATCTCAATCTCTGTAAAGCGTTTATTTAGCTCTTTTGCCAAATGAGGGATATGGGGCTGAGCATGCAAATGATCACTTCCATTTAATAATAACAATGATTTTGAAGTTTCCCTACTTAATAAATCATCAATTGCGCCCTTTATTAGTTTATAAGCTTGATTTACGTCTTCTGATAAACTCTGAGCATTACCATAACCGAATTTGGGTAGATGAACGGCAAAAAGTTCTGTTCCGTCAGGGCCTTGCCAGATAAATTCATTTCCTTGGGTCTGATTACATTCTATGCCCCGCCAGAAAATAATATTATCAATTCCAAAACCTCTTAAGATCTGAGGCATCTGGGATATATGACCAAAAGGATCCGGTATATAACCGACTTTCATTACTCTGCCAAACTCAGAGGCAATTTTATGGCCTAAGAGTAAATTTCTTACCATTGATTCCGCACTCACCAGAAATTCATCAGGAAGAATATACCAGGGACCGACATGAATCCTGCCTTCAGTGATATATTTTTTTAGAATTTCCTTTCTTTCGGGATGGACTTCTAAATAATCCTCCAGAACAATGGTCTGGCCATCTAAGGTAAAATCGCTAAATGTTTTATCATTTTTTAAAATATCAATTAAGTTATTTATGAGATCAATTAATCTAACCCTAAATTGTTGAAATGTTTGATACCATTCTCTATCCCAATGGGTATGAGGCACAATGAATGCCTTATATGGCTTTTTATCAATATTAGTCATTTTAAGATTCTCTCCTTTTTCGCCCTTTCAAAATAATATCCCTATTCACGTCATGTCTTAATGACAAATTATGAAAATTGGATTGGTTAAACCTACAATACACTTTCTCTGGTCAAGCAACCTCAAGTAATACCAACAATTTTTAATTACTTTGTCTGACCAATCAAGTTCTATGTGTTCCGAAAAAGAGTCATAAGAATTGAAGACCAACCCATTTTTAATTAATTCAATATGAAGTTTTTTCTTGGTTTTTTTGTTCTCAATATTAATTAATAGCTTAACACTCGTATTGCAATCAACTTCTAATTCTTCTCCTAACGAAACAAAAACATCTTTACCCGTCATCAGTTGGAAATTTATTTTAGGACCACTGGTAATATAAACCTTTCCTTTCTTTAATCCCTCCATAATCCCCTCTCTGGTTTTTGACTTGGCCCATACATAAGTCCGACCATAGTCTTTCTTGTAGGGTTCCAGTTGATGAATATCCGAACCACTTACGGCGATTACTTTCAACCCCTGGTTCAGCAGATTTTCCCATTTCTTTAAAGTTTTTATATTTTCAGCCCTTCTTTCAGACCAAGAACCGGCCCAGACCTCCATTATATCTGCTGTTCCCCAGCAAAAATTGGGGTAATCCCACCTGCATCCCGTACAGATTGGGTCACCAATACATTCCGGATGTGCTACAGAAAGAAGAGCTCCCTTCTTTTTTATCTCCGCTGCAATATTTTCAAAGGTACTTTTTCGTTCAAGTGAAAACCAATTGATATCACCGATCCAGTTGATAAGCACAAAATGTCCAAAAAAAGTAGAAATTTCTATACCTGGAATAACCAAGATTTTTGATAAATATTTCTCTTTCCATCCCAAAGTGGTATTATGATCGGCCAGAACAAAAAAGTCCAGACCTTTTCCCTGTAAATAGGTCATTAATTCATAAACTGAGTGATTGCCATCACTGTGGTGAGAATGTATATGAAAATCTCCTCCAAACCATCCAGAGCTTTCCCGTTCTTCTCTAAAAAGAGGTTCTTTCCTATCAAGATCTCGGAGTTCTGCCTGGCACTTTTCTGTGGTTTTGATTCCTGGCGTAAATTCTTGGTTCAGATTCACCTCAATGCTTAATATCACTAACTCAGATATGATGGCATGAGCCTCAACTATCAATCTCCATTCTCCTGCCGGTAATGCACCGGATACACATCCGATACTGGCTTTTTCTTTATTAATTTGCATTGTCTCAAAAAAATTGTTGTTCCCCCTGGCACGGACAATGCCATTCGGATCAATCAAAGTATAATTAAAGAGGTTACGAATCGGAGAAAACAATTTAATAGCATTTTTTTTATAATTATCCTGGTAATAGTCCCAATTAGGTCCAAAGAAAATAGAATCTTTCCAATCAAATCTTAGGTATTCATATACAGCCTGATATATTAAGTTATTAGTTGCTTTGATATCATTTACTATCTTGGGGTGATAGTCACCTTTTAACAATATCTCTTTAGTCCCTTTAATTATCGGTACAATAAATTCAGTATAGGTTTTGTTTTCACTCGGTGCAAATGTCTTGGTATAAACGGGCATTTCTCGACTTCTCCAATCCTATATGATAATTTTTCCGTCTTCTTTCTTGTAGATATGAACACTATTTAAGTCTACCTTGAGCCAAATCGTATCTCCCATATTTATATTTGGTTCGCTAAAATCTCTTACTATGAGTATTAAATTTCCTATTTTTACGTGTATGATAGTTTCGGGGCCTAATCTTTCTACAACAAATACTTCACCTTTTATACTATTTGGCGCTACATCCTTATATTCTATCTTAATGTCTTCCGGTCTGATTCCAAATACTATAACCTCTTCATTATTTACTTTTTCCCTTACTAAATCTCTTATGGGAGAAATGTCTAATTTAAACTGTAAAAAATCTAACACTGTTTTATTTTGGTTATATTTTATAGAGCAATCGAGAAGGTTCATTGGAGGGTCCCCGATAAACCCAGCTACAAACACATTTTCTGGATTTTTATAGACCTCTTTTGGGGTTCCTATCTGCATGATAACCCCTTTATCTAATATCGCAATTCTATCGGATATAGCCATGGCCTCTTTCTGGTCATGTGTAACATAGATTGCGGTTGTTTTCATCTCTTTTTGTATATGTTTTAGGAAACTTCGCGCCTCTGTTCGTAGTTTTGCATCTAAATTACTCAGCGGTTCATCGAATAGAAACACATTTGGTTCTTGCACCATAGCTCTACCTAGAGCCACTCTTTGCTGCTGTCCACCACTGATTTGATTGGGTTTTCTGCTTAATAGCTCCTCGGTTTGGAGATTTTTTGCTATTTCAGTAACCTTATGTATTATTTCCTTTTGGGGCTGTTTCCGAATTTTTAAAGGGTAGGCAATATTGTCAAAAACGTTCATATGTGGAAAAAGTGCGTAATTTTGAAATACCATACCTATATTACGGTCTTTTGGTAATAATTTCTCTACATTCTTGCCTTTTATGTAAATATTACCTGATTGGGGTATCTCTAATCCGGCTATTAGTCTTAAGGTCGTAGTCTTTCCGCAACCCGAAGGACCTAATAGGGTAAATAATTCACCCTTGTTGACTTGAAAGCTAATATTATTAACCGCAACAACTTTTCCAAATTTTTTTGTAACTTTTTCAAATGCTACATCGTGCATTATAATGCCTCCTTTTTATCCTTTTAGTCCACCATGAAATCCAAAGCCAAACTTTCTATTGATAATAATATAAAGTACAATTACTGGAAGAGAATATAATAATGAATAAGCTGAAAGAAGCCCTAACAAGGGAAGGCCCTCTTGGGTAAAAAAAGTGTATATTGCCACTGATACGGGATATTTATTAACACTTCTCAATAAGATAAAAGGCATCAAAAAACTTCCCCAGGTATTCATGAAAATATACAAGGCTATAACCACCATGCCTTGTTGAGAAAGCGGTAGAATTATTCGAAAGAATCCCTGTGAAGGGGTACTTCCAGCTACCATTGCTGCCTCTTCATAATCTTTGGGTATGGCATCAAAAAAATCTTTTATGATAAAAATACTTACTGGTAAAAATCCACCAATAAACACAAATATAACACTTAAATAAGAGTCAATTAATCCAAGTCGTAAATTTAGAACAAATAAAGGTACCATAGCTGCTATCCCAGTCACCACTGTTGAAAATAGCAACAAAGCATATAACAAAGTACTACGCCATTTAAAATCTGTCCGAGATAAGGCATAAGCAGCCAGCATAGAAGTAATAGCAACGATTACTGTGGATGAAAATGATATAATAAAGCTATTTTTAAAAGCTAACATAGCAATTTTATTTTTAAAGAGCTCTCTGAAATTATTTAAACTTGGTAAGGTTATCTTTACTGCTAAACTAGCTTTAGAACTAAATGGTGCAACCACCAACCAAATCATAGGCAGGAGAAAGAATAATACAAGGGTAAACAAGATCAAATATATCCAAAAATTATTCCACAAATTTGTTCGTTGTTTAAACATCATATTACTTCACTTCCTTTTTAACATTTTTAGGTATATAAGAGCTAAAGTTAAGTTAATCAAAAGTATTATTGTAGATATAGCCGCTCCCTGGCCAATCCTGCATGTGCCCATAAAAGCAACTCTGTAAGTATAGATAGGTAAAATCTCTGTCATATGAGCAGGTCCACCTTTGGTGAGGATAAAAGGAGTAAAAACATTAAATGTCCACAAAGTCAGCAATATAAGATCGGTTAATATTTGAGGTTTAATTAATGGTAAAATTATATCTCTAAGTTTACACCAACCTGAGGCTCCTATAACATCTGCAGTCTCAAGATAAGAAGGAGGAATCGATTGTAGGGCAGCCATAAACAAAAGCATGGAAAAAGCCGTTCCACGCCATGTATTAAATATTATAATAACACCAACCGGTAGTGTATGGAACCAATTCACCCTGGCAAAACCCAATATTTCTAAAATAGAATTAAGTAAACCAAAGTCTTTGTCTAAAAAAGCTACCCAGAGATAAGCCACCACTACCCCTGGTATAATCCAAGCTATAATAACAATATTGCTGACCAGTTCTTTTATGATGCCCTTTTTATTGTTCAGTAATAGAGCCAGCAATAATCCTAAACCAGCTTGTCCCACCAATGATCCAAAAACAAATTTAAAGCTAATCTGAAGCGAACTACGAAACCATGGATCTTTAAAGGCTTTTATAAAATTATCAAACCAAACAAATTGATGATTTAACCCAAAGATACCAGTCAATGCCTCGTTAGTTAGTCCTATATAAATCGCCCAAATAGCCGGGAATATTAAAAAAACGGTAACAAAAGCCAATGCAGGCAATATAAATAAAAACGCTCTTTTTTTAGAAAGGATTATCCCGCCTTCAAACATATATTTATCCTACACCTCCTTAGGACTCTTTAGTGTTTGTTAAAAAAATGGTAATCGGGTTTAAAAATAAACCCGATTACCTCTTGTAACAAAACACTTATTTAAAACTAACAAGCAAGCCAAGTTCTATTTTAATTTCTCAACGTTCTCTTCTCCTACTATAGAGATTACCCCTTGACCATAATTTTCTAATGCTTTTTCGGGTGATACGCCCATGACAATTTCTTCGGTTAGCAATTGTGCCTGATAGGAGATTTCTGGATATTCCGATTTAGCGGGTCTAATAGTAGTATACGGCATTAGGGCTTTGCTGGTATCAGCAATAAACTTATTTTCTTTAACTTCTGGAAGATCGACAAATTCTTGGTAAATCGGGGAAAATGGTTTCTTTTTAAATAGCTCTACCAAAACATCTGGTCTTAAGGCAGTCTTTATTAACTCAAATGCTAACTCAGCATTTTTAGTGTTTGGATTAACCGCGAAACCTGTTCCACCAGATATACAGGCAAAGGTAGGTGTTCCCAAAGTGCCTTTTCCTGGCATAGCTGCCCAACCAATCCGTTCATCACGATCTGGTATCGGTACACTTCCGTTAGGTGCTATCACAGATGAATAGAACCACGTACCTTCAACTAACATAGCCATCTTTTCTTGTTGAAAAGCTTCAAAGGTTTTGTTTCGAGATTGAGCCGTTACTTGCATTTCAGCATCTCCCAGCTTCTCATCGATATAAACTTTCTTGTAGAAGTCAACGGTATCCCTTAACATAGGACTATCTACTATCCACTTATTGGTATCCCAGTCATAAAGTCGTCCACCTGAACCCAGAAGCACCATATATAAGCCTTGCATGGTGGTAGCCTCACCCATGTCCGTGCCAGCGTTTATCTGTAGTGGGATAACACCGGGCAGTTTCTCTTTAATAATTCGAGCAGTTGTCAGTAAACCATCCCAGCTATAGGGTTGCCATGGAATAGCTATACCCGCTTTTTTAAACAACTCTTTATTATAGTATATCATCCTCACATCTGAACCGTACATAATAGCATACACATCGTCTTTATGACTCCCCGCTATCTTTGCAGGATCATAGAACTCATCCCAAATTGACCATGCCTCAACATACTTATTTAAAGGCAGTATTAATTTTGCTTCTGCAAATTCTGGTACCCAGAATAAATCTATCCAGGCTACGTCCGGACCAATCCCACCTTTCACATCCAATACAAACTGCATCTTCCAATCTTCCGGAGAAACTCCACTTGGCAGATTCTTTACCTCAACATCTATGCCTTTATCTTTCATATCCTTTTCAAATTGGGGAATAACGATATCTTCAACCCATTCGGCCGACTGAGAACCCCTTCCATCTCTTATTGAGTTGTAGGAAAATGAAATGGAAACCTTTTGAGCAAAAATAGAAGTCGACATAGCCACTAAGAAAACAGCTAATGTAAGAGCTAACACCGATATCACAATAATTCTTTTCATTTCTCTTTAACCTCCTTTAATTCTCAGGTGCTATAAAACACCTTATTATTTGACTACAGCCTGACTTTCAAGAAAGATTTTATCAGCTATGTAACTAATAAAACTTTTACTACTAATTTTCGTCCTCCTCCCACCTCCTTTCGGCGCTCGCATGCTCAATGCTCCTTTTCTCCAGCTATTTTGTAGTTGCATGAATAGCTGCACCAATGGATAGTGTATCTATATTACTCTCCAGAGTTCTGTCCGGTAACGGTCTTTTTGCCTGAAAGTTTAGATACTTTTCGTATCTTGCCTCTTCGGCTCCTTTTCTTTTTTGATGAGAAGAAAAAGACTCTCCTGTTACCTTCATCCAGAATACAATATTTAATTTTAAGTTAAGTAATGATAGAAGATTAATGGTTAAATGATTAGTATATTTAGGAAGTGTTACTTAGTGGGTCTCTTGGGATAATGAAAGAATGCAATTCTTATAATAAATCTTAGATAATAGTGCTTTTTATTTTATTACAATATTACTACATATATTCTGCTTATATTAAAATACACTATTCAATTTTTTGGTCATTATTTTATATATACTATACAACTTAAGAAAAATCCTTCTTTTTAAAGAAAATAGTTTATAAAAATAAAAAAGCCCTTCAGTAAATGCTAAAGGGCTTGATAATATTTTACCTGTCTCCCCGGGTGGCTGTCCTAGAACGTGCTTTTAATAGAAAGCATTGCCATTGCTAAAGGTTATATTTTTATTCTAGTAACTTTTACTATAATTCCAGAATCAGTCGGATCTATACACCGAACAAACTCTGTTGTTATACCATCGAGATTAAATTCTTTTTCATATGGCGTTCCTTTATACTCCCAAGGTAATGTACCACCAAACTTAAGTACATGAATAATTCCGCTAAGGCTGTCTAACAACCAAGGGCATAATTTCCCAACATCTTCAGGATAAATAAATTTTTGTCCAACTTGATAACTTTTACATCCATCTCCACGATACATCCAAGCACAAATACCTTCTTTCTCAAGTTCCGGATAGATTATTTTATCACCTTCTTTACAAAGCTTCCCACCTTTTCCTTCAAATATTTCTATTTCAATTTTATAATTTTGCATTTGTTCTCCTACTTTTCATTTAAATTTTTTGCCTAATAATTAAAATAGGGACATCCTATTTTTTCTATAGTTTAGCTTTCCATTTTTCGAGGTCTTCCTTTAGGACGTCTATCTATTATAGTAATATATAAAGCCTCAACCATCCGGTCAGGAAGTTTCTAAGATCTAATAGGTTTTCTCAGCTAAAAAGTTACCGAATTATTGACTTGGGACACCTTCCCTATTTCTCTAGTTTAAAAGTAAAATATTAATTGTCTAAGAAAATGGATTGTCCCTATTTTCCAATTAATAAATTCACAATACACTTAACTAATATATATTTTCAGTATCGTTATTATCAACTACTAAAACATTATCCTTTATTTAAAGCTTATAAGATTTCGAGTTCTCTAAAATACATACCTCTTTGGGCAGAATTGTTATTTTACCCGAAACAACATCTCCATTTAGCAAACTGTTATACTTTCCTTCAGGTAAAGTTAAGGTAACTTTCTCACTGTTATGATTAAGTATGAATGTAAAAATTTTATCAACTTTTACTCGCTGAGTTATTTCCACTCCTTTCTGGGGTTTTATAAAGGAACGGAGGGCTTTCTCATTACAATAGTGTTTCATTAAATCCCTTATAAAATCATCTTCGGGATCAGTTGCTACATATATTGCTTTACCCTTTCCATAGCTATTCTCAGTTAAAGATGGATAACCTGTATAATAATCTTTATCAAAGATAGCTAAGGTTTTTGCTCCTTCGGTGTGTGCAATATCACATATGAGTTTGCAGTCATATTCTCCTTTCAGTTCTGAGAATTTTTCTTTCATAACTATTTTATTACTCATATCCGGATAAAGAGCATCAATTTCCTCAACCCATAAGCCGAGCACTTTTCTAAATGCACCAGGATAACCTCCTAAAATTACAAGATCATTCTCATCCACCAATCCACTAAAGAAAGTGGTTATAAAAGTTCCTCCACCATAAACAAATTTCTCTATACTCTCGGCTACATTTTCCTTAACCATATACAGTACTGGTGCAATTACGATGTCATACTTAGATAAATCACCAGAAGGATTAATTATGTCTACAGGAATATTTAAATCATATAATGCTTTGTAATACTTTTCTACTTGATTAATATATTTAAGGTCTATACTTGGGCCACAAGAATACTCTACTGCCCACCAGTTTGACCAATCAAACATTATGGCTACTTTTGAGTTGGTACCTGAACCCACAATTTTATCGCCAAGTTTCTCAAGCTCTTGCCCCAGTTTAGCTAATTCCCTGCCGACACGAGTGTTTTCGTGACCGGCATGAGATACCATTGCGGAATGATACTTCTCGCAAGCTCCCCTTGATTGCCTCCACTGGAAAAATAATATAGAATCTCCACCATGTGCTATAGCCTGATAGCTTAACAATCTCATTGCCCCTGGACGTTTCAATGGACTGTATGGCTGCCAGTTCACCTGATTTGTTGCTTGCTCCATAAGTAAGAATGGTTGTCCGTTTTTTAATCCTCTCATCAGATCGTGGCGCATGGCAGTATTGCTTACGGGAATATCATTGGTCGGATAGTTATCCCACGATATTATATCGATATATTTCGCCCACCTAAAGTAATCCAGTGGCTTGTACGACCCCATTAAATTAGTAGTTATAGGAATATTAGGGGTGTACTTTCTAATAACATCGGCTTCGTTACGGTAACAGTCCAGTATGCTATCTGACATGAACCGGTTATAATCTATTGCCATGCCTTGGAAAATAGCACTATCCCTTTCACCTAATCGGCCCGGTAACAGCTCAGTCAGGTAGGACGGCGGTTCTATTTCCTCCCAACTATAATATGTATGCCCCCAAAAATTTGTATACCAGCACTTGTTTAATTCTTCAAGACTTCCATAACATTTTTTAAGCCATATTCTAAAAGCCTCGGCGCAGTTTTCACAATAACAATAGCTTCTATACTCATTATTTACATGCCACATAATAAGGTTGGGAAGATCTTTGTATCTCATTACCATCTTCTCTGCTATCAAGCGTGACAGCCTTCTATAATCAAGGTTATTGGGGCAAAAATTAGAACGCCCTCCATGCTTATGTTTATGTCCTTCTACATTTGTAACCAACATTTCAGGATATTTTTTTGACATCCAGGCTGGCTGTGCTGCTGTTGGGGTTGCCATAATAATAAATATATCATTTTTACGCAATAAACCTGTTACCCTATCCAGCCAAGAAAAATTAAAAATATCTTCAGAAGGTTGTAGTTTAGCCCATGAAAAAACCGGTAAAGTCACCGTATTTGCTCTTAAAATCTTCATTAGTTTAATATCTTCTTCCCATACGTTTTCATCCCACTGGTCAGGATTATAGTCTCCTCCGAAAAATATTTTTGGTAATTTTTCAAACATATTATTTGCCTCCGTTTATGTAAAATTATTTAATTGAATTAATTACTTTGATTATTTCATCTCAAAAACAAGTACCTAGACACTTTTAACTTCCCTCTAACCTTTAACTGCTCCAAAGGTAATTCCAGTGGTAAACCTTCTTTGAAAGATCAGGAAGATGATAATCAAAGGAGTTATGCTTATAACTGAGACAGCCATTTGAAGAGTGTACATGTTGGTGCCTGCTAGACCTGTTAAGGTTGCTATCATAACAGGCAGGGTTTGGTTTTCCGGAGTTTTGAGAATAACTAGGGGCCACATAAAGTCATTCCAGACTTGCATAAAGAAGATAAGCCCAAGACTGACTAGACCGGGAGTTACTATAGGTAAGATCACTCGAACATATATGCTAAACTCTGAGCAGCCATCAATACGAGCTGCATCTAACAGCTCATCAGGTATAGATCTTATGTACTGACGCATAAAAAAGATACCAAAGGCACTTGCCGCTCCCGGTATCACCAGTGGCAGAATGGTATCTACCCAATGGAAGTTGACCATCATGATGTAGAGAGGAACCACAGTGACAGCAAAAGGAACAATCATGCTAGCAATAAGCACTGAAAAAAGGATATCACGACCAGGAAAACGAAACTTGGCAAAGCCATAGCCAGCAAGGGAGCAAAAGAACAATCTGAGGACAGTAGCTGTAAAAGAAATAAAAAAGGTATTCCATAACCTTATCCAAACCCCCTTATCAATAACAACCTTGAAGTTATCTAGGCTCATATTGTGTGAGAAAATGATCATGGGAACATTAAACACTTCCGCCATTGTCTTAAGAGATGTGATCAACATCCAGAAGAAAGGAAGCATCATAAAGATGCATGTGGGGATTAGTAACAGGTAGACAAATATCCTCTTGTCTAGTGTCTTAGTTTTAATTAATGTACTCTCTGTTATAACCGCCATTTGACTTTTAATACTCCCTTCCAAAGTACCTGAGTTGCAATAATGTCAGAACAAAGATAATTACAAAGTAAATGCAAGATACAGCTGAAGCATAGCTGAAATTATAATTTCGAAAAGCCTGCTGATAAATGTACACCAGGGGTGTAATTGTAGCATACATGGGTCCCCCTGGCACATCCCCCACAGTGGTCAGAGTGTAGACCTCATTAAAAAGACCAAAGCTCCCTATGGTAGATAGAATCACGCTGAACAGTATTATGGGTCTCATAAGGGGCACTGTTATACGAAAAAATGCTTGCGCCGGGTTCGCCCCGTCTATTGTTGCAGCCTCTACCAGGTCTTTGGGGATAGTTTGCAGACCGGCAAGCATTATCACCATATTGTAGCCCAGCCAGGCCCACATAATTAAGAGACTGATTGATACCCTTGCCCACCAGACGTTATCCAGCCATGGGACCGGGGAAATGCCTATTGAGGTTAGTACCATATTAAACAAGCCATACTTCGTATTCATCATTATGCGGAAGACATATCCAACTGCAATCATGGTGGTAACATATGGAACAAAGAGCATTGTCCGAAAAATCCGAAAAAATCTGACAAACTTGGCGTTGAGGATGACTGCCAGAACCAGAGCTAAAAAGGTCATAATTGGTACATATAGAAAGAAGATAATGACACCATTTCTAATAGACTGCCAAAAAATAGGATCCCCAAATAATCTTCTGTAATTCGCCAGGCCCACAAAGACCTTAGGTCCCATACCCTTCCATTTTGTAAAACTCAGATAGATAGAAAATATAATAGGGTACATACTGAATATAGCAAAAAGAATATAAAATGGAGATATGAATATGTAAGCCCACCTCTTCTTCTTAACCTCGCCCCAGCTCTCCTTCATTCTTTTTAATACCCTTGTATCTATTGCCATAGTTTTTGAAAACCTTTCCTGGTTATTTCGTTGATTAGAGAAAAAGTAGGTAAACACCTGAGCACTTACCTACTTTTTTCTTCTTTTTACCTCATTACTTTCTTACACCATTACCCTTATTTTCTTCCTGTAGCTGCCCTGATAGCTGCAGCAGCATTATCCAGAGCTTCCTGAGCACTCTGCTTTCCGGTTAAGTATTTTGCAATCTCTGGTACTGTGAGACTACTCATCTCTGCATACTCTGCTGTATATATATTTGCTTTAGGTATATTCAGCATAATGTCATTGAACATAGTACCAATGACCTGGCCAGCATAGAAGGGATCCTTAACTTTGAATACATCTGAATCATAACTAGTCACCAGCGATGGTGTATAATCACCGGCAACAAAGCAATTTATGACGCTCTGATCTCTTAATAGAGCGTACTCAATCAGAGCCCAAGCTGCCTCAGGATTCTGGCACTGCTCTGTTATAATAAGACTCGAACCTCCATCAGCGCTCGCTCTCACGCCACCTTCTTCATAGGCAGGCATGTGTACTATACCCCACAGGCCACTGGTTTCAGGGGCAAGCCATGATTTGAAAATACCACTCATCCACGAAGCTTCAATATAAGAAGCCACCGGCTTATCCAGACTTTTAAACTCAGCGTACCACCCGTCGGTCCAATCTACTTCATCAGAGTACAATCCCTCAGACGTCATCTTTCCTATAAATTCTAAGGTCTCAACAACCTCGGGGCTGTTAATTGAAACTTTTCCTTCATCATCAATGTAACCCAGGCCACGCTCCCAGAGAAGCATCTCTAAGAGTCGACCGTTGTTGTTAGCTTTGGTGCAAGCCTGCATATAGAGACCAGTCTCCTCCTTGATAGTCTTTGCTACTTCGTAGTACTTATCCCACGTACTTACCAGTTCTTCTACAGACTCGGGATCTGTTGGAAGGCCGGCTTTTTCAAAGACATCACGCCGGTAATACATAGCTACAGGAGAACCGTCCCAGGGCACAGCATAGTATTTTTCATCCTTTCTGCACTCTTTCAGCTTGTATGTGGCCAAATTATCGATGTAGGGTTGAATCTTCTCTGTTATATCTAGAAGACCACCCATCTCAACTATCGAACTCAGGTGGCTGTTCTCTATCAGACAAATATCAGGAGCGCCCTTACCTGCCGTAAGAGCCAGAGGTAAGTTCACATAGACATCACCTGTTCCATATGATACATGCTCCCACTCGATATCTGGATATTCCTCCTTAAAACCATCCAGAGATGCATCCAGCCAAAGTTCGTTTGGTGCCCAGCTCCAGATCACAAGCTTACCGGAAGGCAGCGGAGCTTCCTCTGCTGGTGCCACTTCTGAAAAAACTGCAACCATTGATATGCTTAATATCAGCACTAGTATCAATAATAATGATTTTTTCATTTTTAAATCCTTCCTTTCTTTATAAAACTTTCAATCACAGGAAATATATAATTATTCCTATAAATCACCTCCTCTAATGCTTTGCTTTTTACATTATCTTTTACACAAAATCTGCTTCTAAAATATTTACGCAGATTTTATTCCAAATTCATCCAATAATCATCTAATCATCTTGTTTTCAGGATGAATCTGTAAATCTCTATTCAAATTCCACCATTTTCTTCACTTATTTTCAAGAAAAATTTAGTTTTTTGTTCCTTCACCGTTAACAACGTTAAAACCATTAAACTATCTACAGATGGTTTAATTAAAGCTTTCTTTATCCACAATTTCTAACCTCGTTACAGTTTTTTACTGAAACAATTTTTTATAGGGATACCCTTCCAGAAGCTTCAATATAGTCTGCCTTGCAGTCCTTATAATCTTACTCGCCACAAATCAAAATTTTCAAGTGGTTTATCTTTATTGCTTCTGTTCTTTTATTATCAAAGACCAACATTTCATCAAGTTCTTGAAATATCCTTTGCTCCTCTGTATGATTAGGGAGTAGCAAAACTCCTACATTTGAGGTAAAATTTTTGCTGTGAATTCAATTTTATCAATCAGGCCATTAAGTGCCCCTTTTCCTTTATTTTTAGTAGGCTCAACACCACTAATCAAACCACTTTGAGGCCACTTTTTGTATATATTTGCTTCACCTTTTGGGTGAAAAGTTTAATTCTTTGTGAGCCTTATATATCAATGGGTTAAGCCTGTTTTCCTAAAGGTTCACGCAGTTTCTCGGTTATATATATTTACTGCTTACCTCACATCATTATTATTTATAGTGCCTTTCACAGACTCTGAAACCCTTTTCTTGCAATGCTTTTAGCACACCTCTATTTTATTCTTCACCTCCACCCTTGAAACCCTTATCAAAGAGCGAGTTTTCTGAAAGCCTATCTAATTTTTAATATTTTCTTACCCATTTTTTATCTTTCCACTTACATAGTTTTATTATTAAAAACAAAAAAGACAGAATAGGAAAATAATTATATTACTCTCTTACTCTGTCCTTTTACCTGAAAGATTCTTCCTAAGAAATTAGGAAATATTTCTTTTAGTAAACTCTGTAAGACCTTTCCTAGTGTTTAGGAATTGCCTCTTCGGTGCTTTTTAGTATAAAGCTCTCCAGAGTTCTGTCTGGCAACAGTCCTTTTACCTGAAAGTTTCAATACTTTTGGTATCTTACTTCTTCGGATCCTTTTCTTTCTTTTGAAAAGAAAAGATTTCTCCTGTTACCTTCATACAGGTTACGATATTAAATTTTATATATTTAAAAAATCAATTGTTTATTTTATAGTTGCTTATGACAAAATTTGCCTGTATTTATTATATACGACATAATTTTTGAAAATCCTTCTTTTTTGGGAAAAATATTTTATAAAAATGAAAAAGCCCTTCAGCTTTATTGCCAAAGAGCCTGGAATGCCTGCTTCCCCAGACAGGACGAGCATGGAATAATTAATACCTTATAATCCTTAAGAGATGAGGCATAACCTAAATTGACTGCTGTCGTAGTTTTCCCGGTTCCACCCTTAAAATTTAATATTGCTATTTTTCACATAAATATTCCTTTATAATGCTCTTTTTTATTATGGCATTTAAAAGATTCTTTAAGTCATTTTTCGATAAAAATATTTATCATATATCTCTGAAACTTTTAATGCCTCTGATAATCGGCCTAACTTTTTCAAAATAACCATTAATCGCGTGAAATTTGCCGGTGCATCTGTGCCATTAGTGGAAATATTTGTCCAATATAATTCAGCAGCTTCTTCTAACTTGCCAGCTTTTTCCTTTTTTTCTGCTTCTGCATAGACATGATAATAAACTATTACGTCTTCTCGAGTTAATTTTTGTGCTTCTTCAAACTTACCGGACTCAACTAATTTTTCAGCTTTTATTAAGTTCTCATGAAATTTCCTTCTATTTGATATTCTTTTATTCTTTATATTTTCAACAATTTCTTCAACTGAACTAGTTTTTAGATCGAATATTTTTGTTTCTTCTTTTTCTTCTTTGTTTGAGATAAATTCAAAAGGCTTGTCTTTATTCTCCCTTTTTTTAATGTAGGGATTGTCCTCAGAATATCTTTGTTTAGAAAGAGGCTCATTACAATTTTTACAAAATTTACTTCCTTCTTCATTTTCAAAATCACACAATGGACATTTCGGTTTCATAATTTAAGCCCTCAATCGATATAACCGCGAAAATTATCAAGGTGAATTTCAATATTTTTACATTATCGTCTTGAGCCATTACATTTCACTTCCTTCCTTCTTACTAGTATAAACGGGCCAAAATAGCGTCTAACGATTAAGATTGCTTCCGAAGTTGGAGCACAGATGAAGCTAAGGTTTTTGATTTTAATGTTACCTATGCTCAATTTCGGAAGCAATTCGGTTGAACGAAGCCGCTCCGCTGTGGCTATGGGAATTCAATCCAGCGATTTCGTCCGTTAAATTGCTATTGAAACTCTCCCTAATGACCTGCTTAGGAAGAACTAAAGTAAATTCAAGGGTCCGGGAAATATCTTTCTCAAGGCGGTGTTCATAATAGAGTTGATTTCCTGAAAAAAGAGCGTTCTTCCCCCTTAACCCTC
>Ga0265595_1001241_pt1 | contig 20306 bp, 30 predicted proteins | sample saktaG_15_FD_190148 | JGI IMG/M metagenome (GOLD analysis project Ga0265595, IMG submission 190148) | Saline water microbial communities from Sakinaw Lake, British Columbia, Canada - sak_2013_06_06_50m | ecosystem: Environmental > Aquatic > Non-marine Saline and Alkaline > Saline ... | reverse complement strand
ATTAAATCCATCCCCCCACCCGGAACCGATTAAAAGTGTTCAATACTGAAGAATTATTATCTTACAAAAGATTCTGTATTCAACATCTCTAATATAATTTTTCTTTCAAAGTTCCTAAGTTCCTCATAAGAAGGAGCTTTAGATTTATTAAAGAATGGTGTTATTTTTTCTACGTCAATATCATTATATCCATCAACACAATTTATTATTTTCCGCTTCTTTAAATCTCTAGATAAAAAATAATGATACGCATGATGGTATTCATGAACACAATCGGATATTTCGCTCGAATCTCTTACAAACTTTCTAACCCCCCTATACTTAGGTAAGATTACTAAAACTCCACCCTCTTCCTTCCCGCCTTCTTCTGAAACCTCCACTCCTAACAACTTTCCTACCTCCCCCTTATCTAATTGATAAACTGACGAAATCGTCCCACCAATTACAGGATACAATAAAGGATAAAGGGTTACTCCTAAAATTGAATCTACTAAGTTTGTTAAATCTGTCAAAAGAAATGAAAATTTTCCTTTAAACACTTCTCCTACCAAGCGTCCAACTTCATCATAATGAAGTTTTGTCGTTTTACACATACCTATCTTTGTAATTAAAGTTCTCAAGCCCAACATCTCTCCATACCTTCTCACAAAATCAAAGAAATAATCTGGATTTAAACCAGAATTGTCATATGGCATACCTGAAATTAAATCGTCTTTCTCCAATAATCTTTCTAATTTTTTCATACACATAAAATTAAACTACCAAAACAATTTATAAACCTTTCTATTTTGTTGCCCCTATCAAATAACAAATAATATCATCCCCCCACCCAGAATCGAACTGGGACATCGCGGGCTCTGCAGCCACGATACGGACTAAAGCGCTATCATTCTTATGTACTTTAGCACAACGTCAAGCGCACTTCTACAGCCACGTGTTCTACCATTGAACTATGAGGGGCAATCTATCTTAATAAATTATCCTTATAAAGTTTTAGCAACAACAAAGACTTATAAACAATAAAACAATAAACAGTCAAGAGGAAAATGAGAACAAAATTTTTATTACTTGCATCAACAATAATTCTACTAGTATCAATAGCAATCGCCGCCCACACAATCACCCCGACATCCTACAGCACCAACGAAACAATACAAACAACATTCAATATCTCCATAAACAACACAAACGCAGAACAAACAGCAAATATCACATCGGTAAACATCACACTCCCATCCACCTTCACATTCACAGCAGGAACAAACGGCTCAAACGCAACAGCATCGCTATTCACAAACGCGAGCAACACATTAAGCTGGACAAACACAACAGGATACATAATCAATGGAAGCGAAACAATGCTCTTCTGGTTCAACGCAACCGCATCAACACCAGGAAGCTACAACATTTCAGTAAGCACAACAAACATCACAGGCTCATATGCCTCAAACATCACAGTAGAAATAAACGACACAACGGCAACAACGGCAACATTCGGCACAATCCCAATCAATGCCTACAACAGCTCAAGCCCGAACGTAACATTCGGATTAAAATGCACCGACGCCGACAGCTCACCAGACACAATACAACTGTGGGGAAACTGGAGCGGGACATGGACAGCAAATAACACAAACTCATCACCAGTCAATAACACTTTCTCAAACATTAGCATAACAGGACTCTCGGATGGAACATACAAATGGGCAATCTATTGCAACGATAGCGCAAGCAACAGCGATTGGACAAACACAAACCGGACATTAATCATCGACACAACAAACCCAACAGCGTCAGCATCATGTATACCAAGAGACCTCAGAAATGGAGAACCAACAACATGCACCTGCTCTGGAACAGATGCAACTTCAGGAGTAAGCACAAGAACAGCTACATCAACACCAAACACAGCATCACTATCAGGAACCCAGACATACACTTGCATAGTAACAGACTACGCAGGCAACTCCGCATCAGCCACAGCAACATATGTAGTCACCGACGGAGGAGGAAGCTCATCATCAAGTAGCGGAGACAGCACAACATTCTGGACAGCAGGAACACATGCAGTAACCAACGAACAATTCCAAAATTCATTTACAAGAGAAATATCAGTAAAACAAAGATTTAAAATACAAATAAATTCACAAGATCACCACGTCGGAGTAACCGGAATAACAGCTACGACAGCAACAATCGAAATCGCATCCGACCCACAAACAGCGACGCTATCAATAGGCGACGAAAGAAAATTCGAAGTAACAGATGACAATTATTACGACATCTTTGTAAAACTAAACTCAATCACAAACAACAAAGCCAATATAACAATCAAATCAATAAATGAACTAATCACCGAACAATCAATAATAGAAGAAAAAACAAAAGAAAACACAGCAATAGAATACAACAACACAGCAACAACACCTTCATCAAAAACATACTTATGGACTACAGGAATTATTGTTGCTATAGTTATAGTAGTTATCCTAATTATCTACCCAAAGAAAAAGAAATCAAAAAAATAATTATCTCAACCCAATCTTCCCCTTCTGCCAATCCTCAATAATCCTAATCGCCGTCCTATTCTCGTCAACCTCCCCACCCTTCACTAAATAACCACACTTTCTACCAATCGCTTCAAAAATCACATCAACAGCATCCCCCCTAACCTTATAAAATTTCTTAATAGACTCAACAACTCTACTCCCCCCACCCAAAAGAAAAAAGGCGACCTTTTCAGGATTCTTTATCTTATGCGGGTCCTTAGCCACAGCCATCCCCGCCCGAATCCTACCATCACCAAACGGAATAACCCCCGGCGAATCCATAATCCTCAGCCTGCCAGACCGAACCCACTGAGTCTTCTTAGTAGTCCCGGACACCGACGACACCTTCACCCCAGCACCAGGTGCCAAAAAATTAATCAAAGTCGACTTCCCCACATTCGGATAACCAACAACACCGACACGCAAACTAGCCCTCGACCACCCCTCAGCCATATTCTCCAAAGCCAACTTCAATTCCTTAACACCAATCTTCTTCGTCACCGAAACAAAAACCCCCTTAGGATACTCCTCACGCAACTTCTCAACATCCTTCCGCCCAACCAAATCAATCTTATTAAAAACATAAATCAACCTCTTGCCCTCCCTAATCTTATTAACAATCTCAGAATTCCGAGCAACCTTCGGCATCCTCGCGTCAACTACCAACAACACAACATCCGAATTTCGCAACACATTCAAAACCACTGGCCAAAATCCCATCCCAAACAAAACAAAAATAGAATTATAAATCTACCTAAAAATAAAAACCTCCGCGCGCGCATGCGGAGTATTTACTTAAGCTCGTACGCAACCGAAACTCTTCCCTGAACCGTCCTCTCTCCAGCCTGAATCTCAGTCTCTACCTTCGCGCCCCTAACACTATCGCTACCAGCCGAAGCAGTCTCATAAGCCAACCAAGGATAATAGTCAAAATCAGAACTACTCGTCGAAACAACATCGCCCAACTTCATACCAAGCCCACTAGCAATCGCTTCAGCCTTAACCCTCGCATCCTGCGCCGCCAACTTCAAAGCCTCCGCCTTATACTGATTTTCAAGCTCACGACTCAACCCAAAATTAATGTAGCTCAACATAGCCCCCGCATCAATCCCAGCATCAATCACATCCCCAATCTCACCATCTGTCGAAAGCTCAACCTTTATCGAATGCGTCGCCTTGAAACCCAAAGAAGTTCTCCCGCCGTCACTCCAATCAAAGTCCTCATAAACATTGAAATTCTCAGTCGTAATCTCATCACGAGCAAACCCTTCCTTCAACAAAGCAGTAACGACCCTATCAACAATCACAGCATTAGCATCCTTCGCCGTCTTCGCATTGTCACCAGTAGTCTCAACATTAAAGTAAACGCTCACCAAATCTGGCACAACCTTAACTTCAGCAACACCATTAGAAGAAACAGTCTCACCAGAAACCGTCGTCGAAAAAGCCCAAAACCCCAAAAGCGCCACAACCAAAATCGCACCAACAATCATCCCGGCAATCTTCACCGAATTATCTGTCTTCATCTCCTATACCTCCTTTCAAAAAACCTAAAACAAAAAACAAAACAACAGCAAACCACGCACCAAACAAAAACCAAGTCCAAGGACTAATCTCAGAAATAACCAACCAACCTCCAGCCCCACCAACACTTCTCATCGGCTCATCAATCAACTTCTCAGCAAAATAAACACCTTCATCAGCAACACCCAAAACAACATCCTTAGCCGGCTTCATCAACTCCCTCAAGGTCAAGGCAGCCAACCCCGTCAACCCAGCAACCCAAACAAAAACATTAGCAACAACTTTCTTCGGCGAAATAATTATCTTCCTATTTGAAACCTTATACACCGGCATCTTCTTCCCCTTCGAACTCCACCAATGCGACGACTTCTCAATCAACCCCGCGCCAACCAACTTTTTCACATTATAATCCACCGTATTCAACGGTATCTTCAACTTCCGAGAAATATCACTCACCGTCCCACTCTCAGCGACGAGAAAATCCAAAATCCTATTACAAGTCTTGTTCCCAATTATCTCCCCAATCTGCCTAACCCGACTATCCCCAAGCGACACAAAAATATGTTTCTCATCCATCCATAAACATAAACTTTTTACTATTTAAATAAATTGATAACTCCAATCCCACTTGAAGTAATCACCCCAAACCTCCCGCCACTCCTCCGAAATTAACCTACACCACTACAAAGTCAAACGACTTATAAATCAAATTATCCTCCCAAATATACATCCAACCCCATATTTCTATATAAACAAAAACCACCAACATAATCTGTAATCTTATTAAGAGGTGTGGCTCCGCTCTAAAACTCGGCACGGCGCACCTCTTTTAATTTTTTATTCTCCCCAATCCCACATCAAACCAACCCCTTAGGCAACTCCAACAAACTCTTAACAACGCTCTCGGGATTGTCCCTAATCATCTCCTTCAACTCCTCAATAGAAAACCACCTAATCTCAGCAACTTCCTTTTTCCGAATCTTAAAAAAATCAACAGGCTCATCAACCACTACAACAAACCACTGCGTAAAATGATTATACTTCCCACTCATCTTCACCTTCGGCCCCTTCTCAAAATCAACACCAGTCAAACCAATCTCCTCCCTATCCTCCTTAACAATATTATCCTCATAACTCTCTCCTTCATCAACAGTCCCCGCAACTGCCGGCCCCCATCGCCCAGGATAATGCATCTTCGTAAAAGCCCTCCTCGCCAAAAGCACCTCACCCAAAGAATTCTTCAACCACAACCCAGAAACCCTATACCGCAACCCCTTCTCATCAACAACAGACCTCACCTCAACCCCAACAATATTATCATCCTCATCTACAACAACTATCTTTTCATTCTTTATTTTATCTTCCCTTCCTGCCAATCCCTCAAAATCAGCCTCGCCGTCCTATCAATATCAACAACCCCACCCTTCCCCAGAAACCCCTTCTTCCTCCCCAATTCCTCAATCAACCTATCAACATCACCATCTACTTTAATCCCATAAAACTTTTCTATCCGACTTTCTGACACCTGACACCTGACACCTGACACCTGTTGCTTTTCTTCTAAAAGAAGAAAAGCAACCGCCCCCTCCGGGTCCCGCACATCCGAATAAGTCCTCGCCCCAACTTTCACATCCTTCGCAAAACTCTCACTCTCACTCGAATATCTATCCCCCGAAATCACCCCCGGCGTATCTAAAACCAAAATCTCATCATTCATCCTAATCTTCTGCATCCCCTTAGTAAACCCAGCCTGCTTCCCAACCCCGGCAACCCCACGCTTCGTAATCATATTAATCACCGAACTCTTCCCCGCATTCGGATAACCAATCACCCCAACATGCACCCGCTTAACCCCCCTCATCCCATTCACAATCTCCTTACCTTTATCCTTAATGTCCCATACCCCCATACCCTCAACACCCATACCCCCAGAAAATCCTTTCAGGATTTTCTTCGCCTCCATCTTAATCCTCGCCCTCAAATCTCTAATCCCAATCCCCTTCGTCGCAGAAATAAAAACAAAAGGCCTAATATCCTTCGCCAACCTCTTCTCAATATCCCTCCTTGAAACCAAATCACATTTATTCAAAACATAAACCAACTTCTTCCCCTTCTTTAAAACATCCGCCTCAACCTCAGCATTCCTCATCTCATCGACAAACCTCGCATCCAAAACCTCCAACACAATATCCGAAATCCTCACTACATCCCGCATCACATCCGGATACTTCCCTCGCTGTTTCCCAATATTCGCAATCCTCCCAGTATGCCGCGACCCAAAACTATAACGAACTCTTACCATAAAAACAAACAACATTAAAATTACTTAAACCTTTCTTATAATCAATCTACAAGAAAAATTTCAAAGAAATTTTTTGTTCTACAAGGGAACAAAGTTTCCGTTCTACCAAAAGGCAAAGCCTTTTGTCTACAAGGCGTAGCCGCTCTACCTCTCCAACTCATCAATCTTCTCATCAAGTTCCATCCTACCAAGAGATTTCAACTCAGACTTCGCACCACTCTTGTAAGCCATCTTAATCATAATAAACAAAAACACAAAAAACAAAAGAAAAAAAACAACCCCAATAGAATAATACTTAAAATTCCTACCAACCTCAATTATAGAATTCCCAGTCGTTTCAACAACATCTCCAACAAACTCTCCCGTCTCATTACTCAACTCATTAACAACACTCTCATTAACTTCCTCACTAACAACCTCCACTACAACAGGCTCCCTCAAATCAACCACAAAAGTATCATTACTAAAATCAACCGACTCTTTCTCAATTTCCATAACAGGCTCCCCATCCTTCATAAGCAAAATCAACAAATCCACCTCAGAAAGAGAAGTCTCAACATCAAACTTCAAAACCCCCGCATCATAATAATTCTCAGAAGGATAAATCTTCTCCCCATACTCACTAGAAGAAATAGGAGACTTAATTTTAAGAATAGCACCAGAAAAAGAATCGGGCTCATCAATAACCGTTACCTCAACAGCGACGACAAAAGACAACAAAAAAACAGACAACAAAAAAACAGACAACAAAAAAACACCAACCTCTTTTTTCATATGAACTCATAACTTCTATATTTATAAAACTAATGTTTCTTTTTCAGTTTCCAAATCCGCCTAACCAACAACCCAGCCAAAACCAAAAACACAATAAGTATAATTCCTATATAAGAAAAATCACTACCCAAAATCAAAGAAACAAAACCAGTAAACCCCCTACTCCCACTATAAACAAAATCCTCCTCGACAAAACTAACATCTCCATCAGAAATCGCAATCCTCAACATCCCTCCGCCAGTATTACCAACATCCATCACAACACTCCCCTCATAAACCTCACCCAAAACCAACTCTATTTCTTCGCTAACCTCATTAACAACATTCCCCTCCGAATCCAAAATCCTAAAATACAAAACACTTACAGAATCCCCCGTCGGCTCAACACTATAATCAACCTTCAACTCATCATTAGAACTAAAACTAATTCCCAGAATAGAAACACTCAAACTTGGATTCAAAACCTCAATACTCAGAGGAATAATCTGACTAACATTATCCAAACACTTCACTCTCATCTCCAAATCCTCAACACCAGCCAAAGCCCGAAGAACAAAACTAAAATCAACAATCTCCCCAGCCCCAATATTAAAAACATCTTTCGAAACAACAAAATCCCCACCAACCAAACTACATTTATTCACCGAAGTACTTCCAATATTTTTAACCCCAACCAAAAGACTCTTCTCTTCCCCTAATGATACAATCACATCAATCGCCTCAATCTCCAGCCTCATAACAACCGAGTCAACAAAATAACCTCCGCCACCGCCAGAACCCCCACCACTCGGCGAATTAACAACAATAGTACCTCCAGAAGTATCAACCGAAAAATTAGAACTATCCGACGCAAAACTCCCATAACTATTATTCACAAACAAATTCAAAATATAATCTCCGTCGGCAGAAACACCAAAATTTGAACCACTACAATTCACTAAACTTGTATTACCAATTACACTCCCACCAATCGAAGTCTTAACATTATACCAACAACTAACACCAACACCATCCACACTATAAACAATCCCAATCCCACTCCTCGAACTTTTCTCCCCAATCGGCTCACTAATATTAACATCAACGCCCTCGACATCAACAATAAACGAAACCGAATCATTCGATTCCAACCCGTCACTATCATTCGCATAAACAGTCAAAACATAACCACCGCTCCCACCAACACTAAACGTCCCATTTGCACAACCAACCAAACTAACATTAACAACACCATCAATATTATACCAACAAGAATCCAAATTATCATCACTATCCAAAGCAACAAAATTCAAAACAAGAGACTCATTGTAATCATAAAGACTCCCACCCACAGGAGAGAAAACATTTACCGTCGGAGGAACATTATCAGTTAAAGTCACCGTCCTCGCAGATGTCTGAGCTTCATTGTCATAAACATCTTTAACATAAGAATAAAAATCATATACCCCATAATCCAAATTCGTAAAATTACGAGAATAAGAACCTGCATTATAAAGAGCAGAAACTTCATCAGTAGACAAAACCCTATTAAAAATAATCACCTCATCGATATCCCCATCAAAAACACGACTCGCAGCATATCCCTCCCCAGCTCCAATCGTTAATATATCTACCGTAATATTTGTTACAGGAGTTAAATTAACATTCTCCCCATCAAGATTCCCATTAACGTAAATTTTTAAATTCTGCCCATTTAGTACTGCAACAACATGATACCACTCCCCTAAAACTATATCAGTTGTACTAATTACACTAGAGCCACCCCCCGTCGTCTGTGCATAAAAAACCCCAGTACTATAACTTTGAAGAAAAAATCTTTTACCTAAATTCTCTCCAGCATTTCTCATAACTATAATATCCTTAAGCGTAGTCTTATTTTCTGGCTTTATCCAAGCAGCAACTGTAACCGTCGTTGATTCATTAATTTGAGGGATCCCACTGGAAAAATTAATATAATCACTAACTCCATCAAAACCCAATGCTTTCCCAAATTTCCCCGCAACTCGATAATCAACACCAATATTTACCCCATCATTTCCATAACCAGAATAATCAATTATATTCCCCGAACTTTCATTCATCTTCCAAAAACCAACCAAAGAATTATTCAAATTAATAAAACTATAAATCTGACTATCATCGCTAACATCAACACCCACATTAATCCAATCCTGATTATACTCTCCATTCTCTGTTGTCTGAGAAGAAAAAGAAATTTGAGGAAGCGCCGAATCCAATAACTCATAACCAACATCAACACTTTCCAAAACGGGACTAACAGAACCAGAACTCACAAACTCAACCTTATACTGAAAATACCTATTGTCAGACACCCCTAAATCCAAGGGATTATTTACTACAGACCAACTCTCCCCAGAACACAAATTATCATCACAACTCCGAGTAGTCAAATTTAATTTCAAAGCGCCCCTTTTATAAATATTCGCAATTTCCATCGCTGATAAACTCCTATTCCAAACGGACAATTCGTCAATTGTTCCATCAAAATAATGAGAAGTTTGCCATCTCCCTATTTCTAAAGAAGTAATCGTACTATCAATTAAACCATTTGTAAAATTTACCGACTTACTAAATTCACCATTAATATAAAGTTTTACAGTATTTCCCGTCGTCGTATCATAACTAACAGCAACATGACTCCACGTTCCCGTTGGAATATTTACATCAGTAGAAAGAATACTGAACTTCCCATAGCCCATATTAGGGTCATTAATATTAAAACGCGAAAAAGTTAATTTTTTAGCATTTGACACAAAAAACCAATAACCAAGAGATTTACTGAGTATGGAATTTTGATTTACCGTCGATAATGTATCGGGTTTAATCCATGCTTCAATCGTAATTGCACTACGAACATTCAAACTATCATCATTCCCGCAACCAACATAATCATTACTACCATCAAAACTTCCACCTTCACCCAATTTTCCTGTTGTAAAAGTTGCTCCATTATAAGCTACTCCATCATTCCCCTCTCCTGAACCATCACTCCAATTATCATTCATATGCAATAATAAAACATTCTTATTCATATCTATCCCACCAATTCCAGACTCAGCAACTCCATCATTAGGCAATTCTTGTTGATAATAATCAAATTCACTAATCCAACTCAAATTATTCCAAGTAGCATCTGCCCCCGCATCAAAAATCTCACTAATATAACTCCCACTCAAATTACCTCCGAACAAAACAACTCCGCTCCCATTATAAAAAGTATTATTATAAACACCGTCGTCAAAACCCGAACCCGAATCACTAAACACAGCGAACCCAGTAAAATGCAAACCAACATTCACCAACGCAAAAACAAAAACACCAAGAACAAAAATCCCCATAACGACAACCCAAAACCTCTCATCTCTCATAGCCAATAATAAAAAAACAACTATTTAAAAGTTACCCACAAAGCTCTCGGACAAAACATTTAAATAGAATTCCAAACTAACCCCAACATGAACAAATCCTACTACTTATTCACAATCTGCTTCTTATTATTTATCTCAATCGCATCCGCCGAATTCTCAATCGACATCTCGGGCCTAAAAACCACAAGCTACAGCCCAGGCGAAGAACTAACCTTCAAAATAATCTTACTCGAAGATGGAACCCCCATATCTAAAGGAATCACATACGAAATCACCGATGCCCTCGAAAAAACAAAAGTCACAAACGAAACAAACTCAAACGAAAAAACATCCTTCAAAATCAAAAAAGAATTCACAAGCGGAATCTGGACAATAACAGCAAATTACCAAGACGCCCAAGTCAAACGAACATTCACAATAAAAGAAAACCCAGAAGTAGAATTCCTAATCGAAGACGACGAACTAATAATCCGAAACACCGGCAACGTCGACTACACAAAAACAATCCAAATAATAATAGGAACTGAAACAAACTCCTACAAACAAAACATCAGAGCAGGCGATGAAAAAATCCTAAAACTAATCTCGCCCGACGGAACATATAACATCCAAGTCACAGACGGCGAAACCTCAATCAAAAAAGAAAACGTCCAACTCTTCGGAACAGGAAACGTCATCGGGGCAGTAGACAAAGACCTACTTGGCTACACCGGATTCGCAGGAGCCGACGACCCAACATCCATCGAAGACCGACCAACATCACTAACAAAACTCCCACTCGCCCTAATTTTCATCGCCGCAGTAGGAATCCTAATCGCACTAGTCGTCGTCGAACGCCACCTATCCAAAAAGAAAAAATAATCACTCAATCTTTTTCATTAATCCAATGTCGTTAAAAAATCTCCTAATCTGACTTAGGTGTTTCCTGCGAACAAGATTATCATGATACATCATTGCCCTTACGCCATCATCACGAATACCATAAGCCCTTAAATAAATCTCCCCACTCCCTATATTAATTTTGCCCCTATATCCACTACCTACCTTTCTCATATCACAACCATTAAGTCTATCACAAAAAACGTCAGCAAGGCCTTCAGCATCAAGTGAATTATCAAAATCTTTATTCGGCACATATAACTCAGGTTTTATTTCCTTAGCCATTCCCAATCAACCCAAAACTCCTATTTAAAAATTATTATACTCCACTTCAATAAGTTTTAAAAGCAAAATAACCCTCTATATTCATCGGTCCCGTAGTCTAATGGCAGAACACCTCGTTTACACCGAGGATACCCAAGTTCGATTCTTGGCGGGACCATATAAACTAAACGAAAATCTTAAATAATAAAAAAACTCCTAATACCATGACCCTCCCATATATTTTAATTTCAATACTTGCATTATTAATAATTTTAATTATAGTATTTCTTATTAGAAACAAAAAGAAAAATTCAAAAGATAATCCATGGCACCACCTAAATAAAATTCAATTTATAATCGGAATTTGCATCTCATTAATTGGAGCAGGAATAATGTTTCATGGGAACATCCTTAGAGAAAACAACTCGGGCATCGCAACAGTTATAGGCATTATCGGCATAGGATTAATAGCCACATCCCACAGATTCAAATCACAAAAATAAAAGTATCAGAAGTCCTATTCTTCCATAAAACATAATCAAACCAACAAACTTAAAACGCAAAAAGAACTTCTATCACAACACCTAAACAAATGATAAAAAAAATAAAAAATAAAATAATACAACACCTAAAAGAAGTAATAGAATTAAAAACATCTCCACATTCAATCGCCATGGGATTTGCACTCGGAACACTCATCGCGCTACTCCCTACCTTCGGACTCGGTATATTTATCGGACTCGGGCTTTTACTTATCTTCAAAAAAATAAGCAAAATTTCCATGTTCATCTCTTTCGCTATATGGAACCCCATAACGCTTGCCTTAATGTACCCGATAGATTACGCCGTAGGAAATTTTTTCCTGGCCGGTTCTCCAATAAAAACCTATAAAATAGAACTTCTGAATCAATTATTCGTCCACTCAAGAAGATTCATAGTAGGAAGCGCCGTCAACGCAATCGTTATATCCACAATAAGCTATCTCCTCGTCTTAATAATCGCATACAAATATCAAAATAAAAAAATAAAAGGGATAGAAAAAGAACTCACAAAATTTAAAAAAACTTTAAAGATATAACATAAAAACCAAACCAACAAACTTAAAAACCAAACACCCAATTCATAATAATGGAAGAACACAAAACTTCTGAAAAAAATTCCGTCGAACAAAACCTCGCAAAAGATTACGTCCCAAAATCAAAACTCGGAAACCTCCCAATGTCCAACCAAATCGACGAAGCCCTAAAAAAGAAAATGGACAAAACCCAAAAAGAAATCGAAAAATTCAAAACCGAAATTCTAAAAAAACACAAATTCATCGAAGCCATAGGAATTATCCCAGCACAAGCATCAAAAAAAATAGAAGAAGAATATGAAATCTCCGAAGAAGACACAAAACGAGAACTAATCCACATCTTAACAATAATCCCAGAAAAACAATTCAAAAACATCGGACAAATCCGCCTCGACGCAATATCAATCGCAAAAAAAACAAACGACAAATTCTGGATTCATGTAATGACACCAATAGACTTCTGGAACCTCGGCCTCGACTCAAAATTCGAAGTTATGGAAGCCCTCTCAATGTCCTTCCCAATACTCGACAAAGGAATCCTAAGCTACATCAGAGTCGCCCAAATCCACAAATCCCTCGTCCTCAAAAAATTCGAAAAATACGTAACCTCCTATGTCATATACGGCTCACTAACCCGAGGAGAAACAACAAAAACATCCGACGTAGATATCTCAGTAATAATCGACGACACCGACGTCAAACGAATGCCACGACTCGAACTCAAGGAAAAACTCAGAGGAATAATCTACTCATACATCAACGAAGCCCAACTAATCGCCGGAGTAAAAAACGTCCTAAACGTCCAAATATGGCTACTAACAGAATTCTGGGACGGAGTAAAAGACGCCCACCCCGTATTCTTCACATTCATCAGAGACGGCGTCCCACTCTACGACCGCGGAACATTCCTACCATGGAAATCATTATTAAGAATGGGGAAAATCAAACCATCCCCAGAAGCAATCGACATGTTCATGTCATCCGGCAACAAACTGAAAGAAACAATCGAAAAACGAATCTTCGACATCGCAACCCTTGACCTCTTCTGGGGAATCTCAACCCCAACCCAAGGACTACTAATGTTATACGGACTAGCCCCACCAACCCCAAAAGAAACCGTCCGACTCTTCAAAGAAATCTTCTACGAAAAAGAAAAACTCGTCGAAAAAAAATACGTCGACATCCTCGAAGAAATAATGATTAAAGTCTGGAAAGCATATGAACACGGCAAACTAAAACCAGGCGACATCAACGGCGAAAGACTAGACAAACTATCAAAAGACGCACTCGACTACATCAAACGAATCCAAGAACTCCGAGAACAAATCGACAAACGAGTCCAAGAAAAATCAATGGAAGCAACATACAAAGACGTATTCGGAATGCTCGGCGCCCTACTAAACAAAAAATCCGAACCAGCAATCCTAAAAGCCTTCAACGAAAACCTGGTCAAAAAAGGAAGATTCCCACCAAGATTCCTAGAAAACCTAAAACTAATCGCCAAAACAAAAAAGGAAGTCGAAAAAGCAAAAGCAGGAAAAGGCAAAAAGAAAGACAGCCTAACAAAAAAACAAAGCTACCACGTCGACAACGCACGAAAACTAGCATCAGAAATCACAAGCGCGATAATCGAATACACCCAACGATGCGACCTGGCCTCAATGGAAAAATCCAGGTTCATAATCAAAGGCAAAAACATGGAGGCAGAAGTTTTCTTCCTAAAAAACACATTCATAATTCAAGACACGAAAATCCAAAAAATATCCAACGACAAACTAACAAACTCAAATCCAAAAGAAATACAAGAACAACTCCTCGCCAACAAAAACAAAGAAACCAAAATCAACCTCAAAGATCTCGGGACCCTCAAAAAAATCTTCGGCGAATTCGAACTTATCCATTAACAAAACCCTTAAAAACCAATTTCTCAACCATATAACATGACAAAAGGAACCGTAATCCAATTCCGACGAGGACGAAAAACATACAAACCAAGACACTTCTTAATTGAAATTCCCCAAACAGACTCACGAGAAAAAGCAACAAAACTCGTCGGTAAAACAGTCGAATGGAAATCAACCGGCAAAGAGCCAACAATAATCAAAGGCAAAATCTCATCTGCCCACGGCGGCAACGGCATCGTCCGAGCAATCTTCGAAAAAGGACTACCCGGCCAAGCAATCGGAACAGAGGTTGAAATAAAATAAAATGGCTTTAAGAAAATCCTCAGCATACAGCAAAAGAACCGCAAGACCATATACTCGGAACTCCAAAAAACGAGCAAAATCTTACATCAAAACCGTCCCCAACTCCAAAATCGTCAAATTCAAAATGGGCGACATCAAAGGATTCGACAAGGGAGAATACCCAATCGCGCTAAACATAATATCAAAAGAAAAAATCCAAATCCGCGACAACGCCATCGAAGCCGTCCGACAGTACCTCAACCGTTTCCTCCAAGTAAAACTCGGCAAAGAATTCTACCTCGAAGCAAAAATCTATCCCCACCACATTCTCCGAGAAAACAAAATGCTTACAGGCGCAGGAGCCGACCGTATGCAAACCGGAATGTCCCAATCATTCGGAAAAACAATAGGCCGAGCAGCATTAGTAAAACCAAACCAAACTCTCTTTGTCGTCGGAGTAAAAACCCCAAAAGCAGAAACCGAAGCACGAAAATTAATCAAATCCGCAAAATCAAGACTCGCATGTAAAATCACAACAAAAACAATCACAACAAAAAACAAGGCTTAATCAAAATAACACATCACCCATGAAAACATTCTTCATCCTCGGCCGAAACCCAGAACTATCAAGAGCAGAAATAATCGAATTCCTAAAAGCCCGAGAAAGAACCCACAAAGAAATCTTATTCGAAAAAAATCTCCTAATCATCGAAACAAACGAAGGAGAAAAATTCAACATCCAAGAATTCGGCGGCACCATTCATATAGGAACAATACTATCCGAGGGAACGACAGAAGACGTAACAGAATACCTCAACAAAAACGAAATAATCCCAGCAGACAAATTCTCATACGCAATCTTCGGCAACCAATCATCAGAACTCCTAAAAAACAAATTCAAAGAAAGAAAGAAAAAAGCAACAATAAAGCACGGACGAAAACAAATCAAGTTCCAAAATGGAAAAAAGCAAGAGCTCCCATCCGCAGACTTCTATATATTCTACCACAAACACAAAGAATCGGTATACCTCGGTATATCCAACCAAAATTACAATAACACCGAAATAAAAAAACGAGACATGCAAAAACCATCCCGACGAGAATCTCTTGCAATTTCACCAAGACTCTCAAAAATTCTAATCAACCTTTCTGGGGCAAAACCACACGATTTACTTCTCGACCCCTTTTGCGGAATCGGCGGTATACTCCAAGAAACCCTCATAAAAAAAATAAATGTGTACGGCATTGACAAAGACAAACAGGCAACAGAAGACGCAGAAAAAAATCTACAATGGCTCACTAAAAATTACGAAATAAAAAACAGATATACCATCGAGAATAAAGATTCAAGAAAAACACCAGACCTCCAATTCGCAGCAATCGCAACAGAAACCCCACTCGGCAAAATCCTCCGAAAAAAACCGACCGACAACGAAGCAAAACAAATAATCCAAGACTTCGAAGCCTACATTATCCCAATTTTAAAAAGATTAAAAAAAGTAAAAAAACCTAACGCCAAAATTGCAATAACATTCCCAGTAATAAAAAAATTCCACGCCGACACAAAAAAAATAGCAAACAAAACCGAACTCAACATATATATAAAACCCATACTAGAATCAAGACCCGATCAATTTATTTCCAGGGATATTCTAGCTCTCCAGTAACCAAGCCAGAAGCGGCCAGCGGCCGCCCAATATATGATAGCGAAGCTATCCAAATTCCCCTCTACAATACCAAGCACCGAAATCCCACCCCTCTAATGACTAATAGCTAACAGATAGAACTTGTCCCAACTCAAAAGGGACAACAACCAAAACATTTATAAACCTATTTTCTCTAAATAAAACATGGAAAACCTAAATGAAAACGGAATACCTAAGGAATACCAATCCGAAAATACCTGGAATACCTCAGAAAAAATCGGTTCCGTCGGTAAAGCGAAAGTAGATTCCCTAAAAGACCTAGTCATAGAAATCAACGAAATGATGAAACAACGAGAAATACTAAGCAAAAGATTCATCAAAGAAGGCGAAAACATGAAAGCAAACATCCACAACTTTCTTTTAGAAAACTCCCCAAAAGGCGAAGACGACTCAGAATTCACACGGGAACGAGCCGAACTCCGAAAAAAACAAATCGACATCTCAGAACTACAACTAAACGAAAAAGTCAACTGCTGGCGCGACATCGCACTTCTAAAAAAAGAACTCCGAGAAGACACAAAAGAACTAAGCGAAAAAGAATCCCGAGCCGAAATGCTTGGAAAAATTCTGGAGGAATAAAATAAAATGAACCTCTTAAAATTTGCTAACGAACCACAGCTCAATAGAATCAAACATTCTATCGAAAAAGAATATAAGGCAGCAATAATCAGCTACAAACTATACGATACAACCGGCATGAATCATCTCAGCGAACAAGATCTCGAACAACTAATAAAAAAAAGAATACAAACCAGCTATAAAGTTTCTCAATCAATCGCACAATATTTCGAACTATCCGGAAAAGATTTCAGCCTCAAAGACAAAGACCTCCCAGAATGCGCAATACAATTCAGAGAATCAAACTCAAAAGTCCTAGACTTAGTCTTTGCTGAACAAGTCTATAGAAAATATTTACCACCAACTAAAACAACTCCTAACTAAAATGACATTACAACACCCACTATCCGTAGAAGAAATATGCAACAAACTCAGACCCATCTTCGGAAAAAAAATAGACGAAATATATTTCCAATACAGCGTCGCTGACGGCAGAGAAGAAAGAGACGAAATCGTCCACCTCCTAAACACACTCTACCAAAAAAACCTAAACAAATTACTCGACAAAGGCGTCCTGCTCGAACCACCAAGAGAAGAAGCAATCGACGGCGAATATCCCCTCGCAACAATCAGCTACGCCAACAAAAAACTATTCGACTTCAAACTAAGAGAAAAAGACTGGCCCCGACACATCTGCGTCACAGGAATGTCCGGCTCCGGTAAAACAACTTTCGCATTCAAAATAATCGAAGCATTAAACACCCACAAAAAACCATACCTAATCTTCGATTGGAAAAAATCCTTCCGCCCACTAATCACAAAAGACAACTCAATCCTTGTATTCACAGTCGGAGACGAAAAAGTCAACAACACATTCAAAACAAACATCAACCAACCACCAAAAGGCGTCGCCCCAAAAGAATGGATAAACGTCCTATCAGACCTATTAACAGAATGCTTCTCCGCATCATTCGGCGTCCACAAAGTAATCCTCGAAACCCTCGATGAAGCCTTCAAAGAATGGGGAATATACCACGGCTCCGAAAACTACCCAACATGGAACCACATCAAATGGAGATTAGAAGAAAAACTAAACAAGATACAAGGACGAGAAGCCGGCTGGATGGAATCCGCACTAAGAATCGCAACCGTCATGACCTTCGGCGAATTCGGAAAAACAGTAAACTACAAAGGCGAAAAAAGCATCTCAGTCGAAAAACTACTCGACAAAAAAGTAATCATGGAACTAAACTCGCTCGGCAGCGTCGAAAAAACATTCTTCTGCGACTTCATCCTAACCTACATCTACAAACTCAAAAAAGCAAGACAGAACAGCGCGACCCAAAAATTCGACCACGCAATCATAGTCGACGAGGCCCACAACATCTTCCTAAAAAAACCAACAAGCTTCACGAACGAAACAGTAACAGACATGATTTACCGAGAAATGCGAGAATACGGAACATCCCTAATCTGCCTCGACCAACACGTCTCAAAAATCTCCGACACCGTCAAAGGAAACTCCGCATGCCACATCGCCTTCCAACAACAACTACCTCAAGACATTTACGAAATAAGCGAAATCATGCAACTAAGAGAAAGCCGACATTACTTCTCTCAACTACCCGTCGGAAACGCAATAGTAAAACTTGCAGAACGGTATACCCTACCATTCCTAATCGAAGTCCCATATGTAGAAACACGAAATCAAACCATAACAGACGAAGACATCAGGTCACGAATGCAAGCAATAGGATTAAGCCGAGACTACGAAAACAAAATCGACCCAGAATTTAACAAAACCATTGAGTTTCCCATAGTTCATCCAAATACCCAATACCCAATACCCAATACCCCGCGAAGCGCAGACACAGAATTCAACAAAGCAATCGAAAGCCCACAACCAATCGAACAAACACCAATAGAACAAGTCAGTCTGGAAGCGAAGCGGTCTGGGAGCGAAGCGGTCTGGGAGCGAAGCAGTCTGGAAGGCGAAGCCGATCTGGAAGGCGAGGCCGGTCTCACCGAAGTCCAACAAACAATCCACGAATACATCACAGCTCACCTCGACGCCGGAATCCCATTAGAACAAATCGAAAACACCCTAGAGCAAAGCAAATCCCAAGGAAACTACACAAGCCAAGATATAATAGTAGCAATAAACAAAGCCTTCGAAAATCAACTAACAACAAGCTTTAAAAATAGTGATGTCACTACAAAGTATATACAAAAGGAAAAAACAGAACACCTGTCACCTGTCACCTGTCACCTGTCACCTCGCGATTCCCTGAATCGCGACGAGCAAGTCTTCATCGAATTCTTGCAAAAAAATCCAACCCACATACTAAGCACAGTAGAAGTATACCGGCAAATCGGACTCTCCGCAAGAAAAGGAACCAACGTCAAAAACTCCCTACAAGAAAAAGGACTAATCAAAATCAAAGAAATAAAATACGACAAAGGCTGGAAAAAATTAATAAGGCTAGCCTAATATCATATTCAACATATAAAAAATTAACAAATCCACGACTAGAACATAGAAATCAACTAACAACAATTCAAACAAAAAATTTGAATTCAGAAACACACCAGAAACAACGTGGAGCCAAAGGAATACCTTAGAAATAAGGTAATCCAAACGAAAATAATCTAGAGACAACTCTAGTTCTATATAAATTAATAATGGAATACCTACAAAAAGGAGTCAAACCAAAAAGGAGAACACTAAAATGGAAAAAACAAAAAAAATCACATTAGATGAAGTCCTATATAAAAAGTATGGGAGTAAAAATGAAGTAAATTACTCCTCTCAGTGTATAATTGAAACTCGTTTTGCTAAGATGTTCCCTTACATAAAACTACCCTTCTCCCTGCTGGTCTCGTGGATACCTGGGGTGAAAAAGAAACACATGAAAAAAGAACTCGCCAAAATTCTGATAAGAAATAAAATCGTAGGGGAAATGGATCTCGCTATGGAACTCATGGAAGAAATCTTAGTTAGAAAATTTAAAAGTAAATCAGGCGACTATAATTTCGAGCAATATCCCCAAAAGGACGGAACTATTCTCTACCGATTAACATTCTGTTGGGACAATTATTA
>Ga0265595_1001235_pt1 | contig 20373 bp, 15 predicted proteins | sample saktaG_15_FD_190148 | JGI IMG/M metagenome (GOLD analysis project Ga0265595, IMG submission 190148) | Saline water microbial communities from Sakinaw Lake, British Columbia, Canada - sak_2013_06_06_50m | ecosystem: Environmental > Aquatic > Non-marine Saline and Alkaline > Saline ... | reverse complement strand
AATGCTACGACAAAAAGAAAAAACAGCAGGAAAATTAGTCCGTCATACCATTGAAATACTATTTGGTCCATCTTTACAATTAACCTTATTTTATTACAACTAATATCAAGTAGAATTTCTGATAATCAATTCCGTTTTCAAAACCTCTTTTCTCGGGATAAAATCCTCCGGAGAATTAATCTGTTCAAGTAATAACTCTGCGGCACGTCTGCCAACCTGGTGTGCTGGTTGGTTTACGGTTGTAATCGTCGGTTCAACCAATTGAGAAATTGGATTGTTACAGAAACCCAGCAAAGCAATGTCCTGTGGTATTTTCAATCCAATTTCTTTAATTCTTTGAAATGCACCAATTGCAACAGGGTCATTCGCAGCAAAAACAACATCAGGTGGTAATTGATTTATCTCTAATAATTTTTTCAAGCCATTATAACCGTCTTCTTCATCTAGTCCTCCGGAAATAACGAGCTTTTCATCAAATTCAATTTGATGCTTCTTCAATGCAGCCTTATATCCATTTAGTCGATATTGGCTTACAGATAAATGTTCTGGTCCAGCCAAATGTGCAATCCGACGATATCCGGAATCGATTAAATATTCAACCGCTTTGAATGCGCCATTATAATCATCTACAACCACTTTACTTGCTTCATAATTCTCAAGAACCCGGTCAAAAAATACAAAAGGAATATTCTGTCGTTCGAGTAACCTAAATTGATCATCCTGTTTTGTTAATAAAGATATGGAAATAAGTAAACCCGCAATGCGGTTTGAAATTAATGCACTGATATTGATGCACTCTCTCTCATAACTTTCATTGGATTGAGAAACAATAATTGCGTAACCGGCCCTATAGGCAACGTCCTCTATTCCACTTATCGCCGCTGAGAAAAATCTATTTCGAATTTCTGGAACAATAACCCCGATCAGGTTGGTTCTCCGTTGTTTTAAACTTTGGGCAATTGAGTCAGGATGATAATCCAATTCATTCGCCATCGAATTCACCCTTTTCTTTGTCTTGCTACTAATATCAGGATGGTCCCGCAAAGCTCTTGAGACCGTAGATGGTGAAATATTTAGAGCTTTGGCAATGTCTTTTATAGTAGATTGGGTTTTAAACATCTTACCTTTCTTTTTAATAATCGTACTTTGCGAGCCGCAAACGTTTGCAATTTACCACCAATCTACAATTATTGTCAAGTATTAATAGAATAATTATTGAGGCCCGGTAGGTCGTTTTTTAAAGACTGAATCAGGAAAACAGGATGCTACCTGTCAATTTTTTAATAAAATAGCCTGGATAAATGATCGAGGCGGGCAATAAATTGACAATTTTTTACTACCACATTTTTCTATCCAGTCTTTCCGGCGAATTTCATTCGGTATCTCAATTTTGTTCCGGGCAAATATATCATCAGCATCAAGCATTGACAGGCTAACAGACGAAAAATCATTCTTTAGTAAAGAATAATCAAACTCCACAACTTTCAAGGAATCAGTTCGATTAAGCGTAAAAATCACCAGGCTGTCTTTGTTGACACTGTACGCTACTTGTACCTGAAACATATCATCGCGGTTCGCTTGATACTCCGGGATAACAAGTGGCCAGCGTGCCGGTGTTCGGGATAGTAATTCATAAATCTTGCCGGGAGCTGTGAGATATGCACCTTCTTTGGGAGTCTCAATAACTGCCTGTCCGTGTGTGTTTGAAAAATTATTGTAATTAATAAAATCAACAATATCTCCTTTTCGCTGCCATTCCATCAGATACCCAGCTGCTTTTAAACCGCAGAACCAGGTTCCTAACACCATAGATCTCTTTATCCGGGTTTTATGTCCATATAAATAACGTTCATTCACTTCTTCTTTTGGATTTTTTGCTCCATAAAGATGAACCTGCCATTCGGTATTACAATACTTGATATCTGTTCCGGTGGCATTGTTATAATCATTAATAATATTTAGCATTCGATCAAGGCGACCGTCTTCCTCATCGTCTCTGTCAGCAAAAAAATCAATGTCCTTCCCGGCAACTTCCAACATCTCAGGAATCTTGTCGTCATAATAATAGGTAATCATTCCAATTTTAATCGTCGGATCAATTGCCTTCATCGCCCTGGAATACCTTACAACTTCTTTAGCATAGTCCATTGCAGAAAACCAGCGGATACTTTCATTATCCATTTCCCAATATTTTACTCCAAACGGTTCTTTATATCCATTTTTCACCCTCCAATCGGCCATAGGATGTTCGCCCTCTTTGAGATTGCAATAGGCCACCCAATCAGCAGCATCCCGGATACCTTGCTCAGGATCAGCAAATTGTGGTAATTCATAGGATCGATATTGACCTCTCTCTCGAGAAGTATTGAGATAATCTACTTTTGCGGGATGATACATGTTAACACACAGCATCATCTCAGCACCAACTCTTGTACCTAACATCGCAAATTCATCCGTCCCCAGATCGTTGCTGTTCATTCCGCCCCAGAAGTAAGATGGCTCCGGCGTGCGTTGATCCTTCTCGCCTACTCCATCTTTCCAGTCATAGAACGAGGCAAAACATCCACCGGGAAAACGAATTAATCCTGGACTAAGATTTTCAACCGCCTCGACCGTCGCTTCCTTCCAGCCATAATAATGATCTTCTGGCAGCAGAGAAAAAGCATCTGCTTCAAAACTGCTTTGTGGAGATATAAATACCGCAAATGTCATTTGGGATGTCGGACCTGAGTAATAAATATCACAACTGTATTTTTGGTATTCTCTGTTAATCTTTATCATTTGTTTAAAAACTGGTTGAGTCCAACTATTCTCAGAATATATCCGGATTTCGACCTTCTTTTTACCTGAAACAGATTTAAGAAATCCGCTGAAATGATAGGTTTTCCCATTCTCCAGGTAAATGCCCTCCTGTGCAATTCCGCCCCATTTTTTACGCTCACGATTGAAGACCTGGACACTCTGTTTTCCGTGACCACAACCGCCTTTAATGGGAATGATCTGAACATCGGCCAGCGCAGTCTCGTTTATAAAAAAAGTGGATTCGTCCGTGATGATTGCCGGATTATTTGCAACTCCCGGAGCAGCAAACCAGCTATTATGTTCATAGCCGCTATGATACCAGGCTTCACCACCCCAGTCAGTGATGTACTTATCATCTCCGAGCAGCAAACCAAATGAATTTTTACTTTTAGCATTGAAAGGGGTAAATGGTTCGAAGCTACGATTAAAAAACCGTTCAGATTGCATCGGGGCAATCTGATAACCAAAGCCAATCTCGATAAAATGACTGTAAAGCAGGGGACTAATCGGTGTAGGTGCTGTGGTTTGATTGGTGATATAGTAAGTTGTTTTTTCCACATCTTGAGCAAAACATTGAATAAATAGACTATAAATAAAAACAATACTTACATAAACATTTAAATATTTTCTAATTAACAAAATAAAATCCCCCCTGAATTATTTTAAATCTTTCGGCCAAAATTTTTCGGATTCAAAGATTTGACTTATATAACATCTTAGACATCCTAGATTCGCTAGAAAATCTAAAATTGTATAACGGTTCCGTATAAATTGTGCAAAATGAAAACTCCATTTTAACCGCTCCCGGCTAATTCCAATTTCTTGTGGATTTATTGGTGCGTTTGCTTGTTGAAGCAGGTCCCGATATTCGGTATAGCTAATTAATTGTTTCTTTAACAAAACATACAAATCCGGCCAGATACTTTGAATGATATTAATCCGCTCATTCACTGTATGTTTATCAAAATGTTTAGCCCGGCAATGTTCGATCAGCTGATCAGCCTCCTCAGGGTTTGTAAAGATATTTTTTATTTCTTCTATTATATCGGAATATTCAGGCCAAAAGGAGTGAGAACTACAATTGCATTTAATTTTATTCTTAGTATTCTGGCTCATCAGAGTTTCATATAATGACATAGTGGCCAAGGATCCAACCGCTACCTTAAATCCATGAGATGGTGCTTTGCCATTATATATATGATGTTGCATGTCCCACAGATGACTGAATTGATGCTCTGCCCCGGACCCAGCGCGTGAAGTATGGGCCTTTTGCATTGCAAGGCCGCTTATGATCAACCCTTCCATTAAATAACAAAGTGCTTTCTTGTTTCCATTTATAATACCGGTGGGATCAGCGATAAGTTGTCGAAGTGGTTTTTGCACCAACCGCCATGCTGTTCGGTCTATCGGTTCAATGCCCAATGCATCCGAAATAATCCAATCTGCACCAGCCGGGATTTTTGCCAGCAAATCCGCATATCCCCAGGAATTCATATCTTCAGGGGCATTGGCAATTATATCCAGGTCTGCAATAATCGCTACCGGTGCCGGACACGGTATAGTCTTTTTAATTCCCCGTTCAGTTATTGATGCGCCAAAAGCAGCATAGCCGTCGACAGATCCTGCTGTAGCAACAACCATATACTCACGATCGCAGCGGTGCGCGGCTAACTTGACCAAGTCATTTATCGTCCCTGAACCCACCGCAATCGGGATTACATTTGATGTTGATAATATAGTAGTCAATTCGTCAACAAATTTAATATGAGCAAATAGGTCGGGATCTTTAAAAATATATGGTTTCTGAATTTGTATATCGTAATTTTCTAAAGCTTTTTTTGTATTTTTTCCGGCTGCGGGATAAGTATTATTATCCGCAATAATAATTGCCGGTAATCCATTGAATAAATTTTTAAATACTGTTCCAATTCTCTCAATCGCCCCGGATCTGATCTCAATATATTTTGTCGTATCGACCTTTTTCAGGCCTTCCTGAACCTGATGGTTCGTGTCTGTTTCATAGTTATTCATTATATCTGCTGTCTAACACTATTTTCAATTTATCCTATGTTTGAATAAGTGAACGTACATTTGCATTTTTTATTACCATTAGGTATTTATTTTTTTCAGTTGTAATAATCCAGATGGGGGCACATTAATTGTAGTTACTCCTTTTCTTAATCGAATTTTACCTTTTTCAATTTGTACACCTAAACAATCAAATATTTTATATTCAAATCTACCATAATCTTTAGTATTCAATATTAGCACCTCGGATGTTCTTCGGGCATTAACAATATCAATAGCGTTCGGTACATTCACAAAATCATTTTTAACATAAACATCCTGATATATTGCAGAAATAGTCTTCTTTTCATTCGAAGATGTAATAATCGGATATAAAGCATCCGGTGCCTGAGGTTTAAATTCACCATTAATCAATACATCCTTGTTTGTATTCCAGTAATTCATCCAAAAAGCGATCATCTTTTTATGATCATTTGGAATTTCATTCAGTCTTACCGATATCTGTGGCACTGAAAATAAAATGTTCTGTATTTGTAAGGCCGCCTGTTCCACGGGATCCTCATTATGCCACATCAGCATATCAGAGTGCACGGCTGAATTCCCGGCAAGCAGTCGTATATCTGTTACACGCACTTTATTAATGACTGACATATTCGGACAGTCCGACGCTCTTAGCATATTCCCGTACTTTCGCATTAATGGTCCAATATAGGGTTGTCGGAACTCAATCATAATGTTCGGATTTTGTGCTTTTAGTCGTTTCATAATGTCCGTCATTAATCGATCAACAGCGGCATTTATCGATGCATAATCACGTCCATTCTCATCTGTCAGTTGCGTACTCTCTCCCGGACGGAAAAAGCCCATAAAATCCAATTTAAAGCCATCCAAATTCCATTCATTTTGGGCCTTTTCATAAGTACTGATAATAAATTCACGGGTTTCAGGATAACGTGGATCAAGGACGAAACAGCCTTGGCTCTCCCATTCGTACAAATATTTACCCCTGAACTTAGAAAAATTATCCGCATGTTTCCCAATAAAGGGAACAGAATACCATAGCAGAAACCGCATATCAAGAGCATGAATTGAATCCACAAATGCTTTCATATTTGGAATACGGTCCGGTTTCCAGTCACCGGTATAAGCATACCCTCTTTTATTATCGAGAGTTTGCCAGCCATCATCAACAATAACAGCGCCCAGTCCTATACTCTTTCCTTCTCTGCATTCATTGATTATTTTGTCCACATCTAAATTCTGATGGTAACTATACCAGCTAGAATACATTGGCCGTTTTGCTTGTTCGGGCACCGGCATAGGTTGGTAATTGTCCTGTTTTTCCCACCAGTTTGTTATTTGTCTCAAGGAAGTATAAAAAGGTAATGATCGACGGTCAATGAAAATTTCCGTTTCATAATGACTCATTGCCGGCTGTTGCTCATCAAAAAAACTTACAGAACAATGAAAATTAGCATCTTCTTCAATCAATTCACTATAAAGTTCAATTTTATTTAGAGCATCTCCTACAGCAAAAGTGAACCGGTTTATATCATTTATATCCATAAAACATAACACCGGGGCAAGCCTGGTAGAACTTGAGGTAACACTATTGTAATAGTAATTGACTTTGTCAACGTTGTAATTTGGGTTCCAATATTTCTGAATGTTATTGGATGGGAATTTCCACTTCAGTTGAAACTGAGGTGGTACTGCCGGAGTTTCCCGATTCAGTTCAATTTTAATGATTTCGAGCCCGTCTTCAACTTCTTCCGTTGATAAGGATAACTGAAAACCGTTTAAATTTCCTTCAATCGTGATACTATCGGAACTAAATGATATAAATTCCAGATTCGTACATCCTGTTTCAGAAATATCAGGTATTTTATTAGTTGACTTAGTACAACAAAACAGGAAGATTGATCCCAGAATAATTATCTGAACTTTTTTTATATTCACTTCTTTAAGCCCTCTACTTAAACATCTTTTTCAGAACTTTCTTACTGGTAAAAAATCACAGCAAAAAATCCGGCTGAACCTGGATATACCGAAATTGGCTTGAATCCGATAAACCAAAATATCCATTATATTTTCCCGGGTAATGTCACAGAATAGCATAAATTAAAGTATTACAACTATAATCGCCGCTGATGCAGCAAAAAAGATATATGAATAATCAAAAAACGCAGATGTTTTAAGTTTTTGGTATCTAGAAACCCCTTGAATATAATTATGCATATATTGTACTAAATTACAAATGCCATACGCAAAGACAGCTGTAATACTGCCTTCAATGAAGATGAAATTCAAAATCTTAGGCGCACCTCCGGCGACCCACCAGTGATTCCTTAAAACATAGGTCGCTATCAATGCAAAGGTCGTATTGAAAACAGAGACTACAATTACAGCAGTGATTCCCTTCGATAATTGGCGGTTCTTCAACCATGTATTAATAACTTCAAAGCTGCCAGTCAATAACAACAGCGCAAGAATCTGACAACCAAAAAATCGAACATTCAAGAATTTGTACAGAGCGGCAATTACACCAATGACCAAAATATTCCATGATTGTTGCATACTAATATTGGCAATTGTTAATATTACCATTGCAATAGTAGTCAGCATGATCGATCGTGGAACCGGACAAACAGGAACAATAAAATTTTCAATGAGTACTTCGGTTATACCCCATAATGATCCATAGAATAACAGTTTGATCCATTCTCTATTTTTACCAACTTCCATATTACAATCTCTCTATTTTAATATATCTGTTAATCCGAGTCGCTTCAATGTCTTTTCCAATGGTACACCTTTTTCGTCCCAGCCCATCAACTGGTAATATTCAGATCGGAGAAGCTCCAAGTCCACTGTCTCTCCACGGGCAGGGCCACTTGCTAGAGCTTCTTTCAACTCCCGTTCTGGAAGAATATCATCAGCAACAGAAAAACCTTCACGAACATTGAACATCCGAGCCAGTGTAGTAATTCTCTCGCCAACCAGCTCCAGTTCTTTCGGGTTTTTATAGTCAAATCCTGTACAGGGATTTATCATTTGAAGAATTTCTTTGAGAGTAATCCCGAACTTGACAAAATAACACAAAACCAATGCGTTAATGACCGAGACATCAGATTGATTGGTTTTAAACAATTCCGCTTTACCTTGATACGCTAACGGATCAGCCCCTCCCAGAATTTCCACTAATGGTGATCCCTTTAAATGACATGCACCTCTTTCCGAAATCGCATAACTGAGCGCAATTCCTTTGGCCGCCCTGGGTAAATAACCCGGCATTTCAAGGCCTTTAACATGCATCGCAAATTTCTCACTGCCCGGGAATTTTTCTGATATCTTCTTTACACCCTGCTGCAATAATGTACCCACACCATCTCCGGTAGCAATCTTTTCTACCAATTGAACCATGGCGTCGCCATTACCCCACTCTGCCTTGATACCATCCAGATCATCCGAAGTTATAAAGCTTTTCTCATATAACTCCATCACAAAACCAATGATATTTCCTGTGCTTATCGTATCTATTCCATGCAAGTCACATAAATAATTCGCGTAGAGAATGGCTTCTTTATCGGAAATCCCGCAATTGGATCCAAATGCAAAAATTGTCTCAAAATCAGGTCCGTCAACAACAATTTCCTTATTCTGAGATCGTGCAACTTTCGAACAGGTTATTGGACAACCAAAACAAGCAATATTGCGTTTCCAGTACTGGGTCCTCCAATTTCGGCCCTCAATCTGGTCACTTTCAGCAAATTGACCAAACTGGAAATTTTTTGTCGGCAATGCACCGGCAGCATTAACCAGTTCTAAAATATTAGCAGTTCCATCTTCCAGAAGACGACGTATTGACGTATTCATTCTCAACATGCGATATGCGATATGAACTGCTTCGCGAAACCCGTCAGGATTTGCCACACTGACTTTTCCAGAACCTCGAATCGAAAGTGATTTCAGTTTCTTGGAACCCATTACGGCTCCGACTCCACCCCGGCCGGCAGTCCGTTCTTCTGCAAAAACACCTGAAATAGGCGAACACCTTTCTCCGGCTGTTCCGATAATGATTGATTTATATTCATCTCCAAGCTGAACGTGAAGAACGGCATTGGTCTCTTTATTGTTTTTTCCCCAAAGACCAGATGCATCTTCAAAACGAATCTTGTCATTTTCGATTACGACAGAAATGGGCGTCTTGGCGGTACCCCTAATTACAATAGCATCATAACCGGCATACTTCATAGTCTGTCCAAAAAAGCCGCCGCAGTAGGCATCCAGGATAGTACCTGTTGCTGGGCTTTTTGTTACAATTCCAAAGCGACCAGAGGTAGGTGCTGAAGTTCCTGTCAATGGTCCAACAACAATAATCATCAGATTATCAGGGCATAACGGATCGGTGTTGGGAGCCATCTCATTATACAACAGCCATGTTCCCAGTCCTTTACCCCCCAGCAGCAATCGCATGATTTCCGGGTCCAGTGTCTCTGTCTGAACACTATTATCCGTGAGATCAATTCTGAGAATTTTATTTGCATATCCACATTTAGCCAGAGACATTGACTATATCCTCACTTTCTGAATCAACTCCAATGCATTTGAAGGGCAATTTCGAACACACTGAGGATCACCCTGGCACATATCACAAAATACGGGGAATCCATCGGCATCCTGCCAAATGACATCAAAGGGACAAGCCCTGACACAGTCCCCACAACGACTGCACAATTCCGAATTTAGGGTCAAATACCCATGATCATTAATGGTCAACGCAGCTGTGGGACACACCGATACACATTTTTCGCATAATGTGCAGACAACGGGTTTGGAATTTTGTGGTTCGCCATTGCCATAATCAATTTTTATTTTCAATCGGGCCCGGGAATTCCCGTAATTTTCAAGATGTTTTGCTTGGCAGCTGACAACACAAATTTGACATCCTGTACAATTCGCGGGTATCGCTTTCAATCGTACATGTTCATAGGCCCTCTTACCAACTATTTCATCCACAGATTTTCCCCGATGGACGAGATCAACAATATCAGCGACCATTTGCCGGGGATCACTTGCCTTCGTAACATTTCTGCCAAATACCGTACCAGATGCACCTGCCTGCATTGCCTCATCAACCAATTCAAGAGCATCCCGGGGATTGTCAGACTTTGCACCACCCAATACTAAAACCGGCATACCTGCTTCATCTACAAGTTTTGCAAAGGTTTTTATATCGCCTGTATAAGGAATTTTTAGGGCATCAGCGCCTAATTCTACCGCTATTCTCGCAGATACAATTAAAGTCTCAGCAATATTAACTCCGGTAACAGCCCCCCCTACAGCCATTGGTTCAATAATTATTGGCAAACCAATTTTTCGACATTCCTTCGCAAAAAAAGCATTCTGTTCAATATTCAGTGCTTCAAATTCATCACTGTAGCCGATGAAATAATAGATTGTGATGGCCGATGCCCCCATTAGTAAAGCATCTTTTGCAAAAGAGGTTGCTTTCTTTTTAAAATTGGTAACCGGCAGAATATTACTGGTATTCGATCCTCCAAGTCGGGGCATGTTCATCCAGTCTGCCCGAATAATCAATGCAGGCGATCCTTTACCACAAAACAGGTCAGTCATCCGCATAGCGGTGCCAAAACTCACTAATATTCCATCAGGATTACCCTGGACAACTTTTTCTAATATTTTTCGAAGGTTCATAACATTAGGAGTTGGATCGGACATCCAGCCATGATCAGCCGCAACGCAAACGGCTTTTCCGTCGGCAGGATTAAATAATCGATTTAAACGAACAGTTTTTCCGGATGATATTGACATTACAATTTAAGCCTTTTCTTGATGCATTTGGACAAATAGCGCTTTAATAAATTTTTTATAGTCCAAAGTGTTATAAATATTCTCTCCTATCAACATCCCGGAAAGTCCGGTGTTTAACATTATATCCAGATTCTTCGGTTGAAATTGCTCTGAAATCCTGATAATGACCGGAATATCCGTCCATTCCCCGATAATACGCATTATCTCAATCGGGCAATCCGGAATAATAATCCCGTCAATCCCAATCTCCAACATACAGGCAACACCCAATTTAATGGTGTCTTCGAGATTGTGTTGACTCACTTTATAGCCGAACGGACCAATTTCCACGAGGATTGGAAATGCTTCACGATACGCTTTCTTAGCAACGTGGGAAATGGATTCAATATTTCGAGCCTCAAAATCATCATCGAACCCCATCATATATCTGACAACGCCCGCTGAAGCGCCAAGTTGTAACGCATCTTCAACGTCAGAAATCATTATTCGATAAACTGTTTTTGCAGGCAGGCAGAAATCGGCTTTACGGAAATAATTTGTCCAGTCCAGACGAACCAGCGGTGTTGCTCTTCGAGAACCACCAAACAGCTCTGCATGGTGTTCCAGTTGGCCGGGATTGACAATAATTCCATCACAAATTTCATTAATCCCAGTAACAGTGTCGTGAAAATGTTCCAAACCCTCAACCGCCCCGACACCAGAAGTAACACTGGTATCGACCAACAGACAATTATCTGTCCGGGGATTTATTAAATCATGCAAACGAACCATTTTTCCAGTATTGACAATCAAGTATACTCTCCAACTAATAATTAAATGTTAAATGTTTCTTGACAAATTCTGTTTTAACTACTTTTTATTTGAAACCAGTTTAAGTAAAAGAACGTCATGACCGGGAATTGTGGCAACGATATTTTCTTTGGTTGTCCCAATATTTTTGTGTGTCCAGAGATCTCGTACAGTATAGGAATCATCGATGAAATATTTCTTTTTAATTTTTGTTTTCAAATCCTGGTTAATGGATATAGGCTGATTGCTTCTGTTAATTATACAAAACGCATAATTATTGTCAGTTAACGGTTTAAACCAAATTTCCAAATCACCATATTTCATCCATCGGATTGCTGATATACCAAGAGCATCCTGGTCAATTGCTATCACATCCCTGTTTGTCAATATTTCAATTGTCTCTTTCGACATATCTCTTAAATCGTTCCCGGCAATAAGTGGTGCAGATAACATAGCCCACATACTAAAGTGCACTCTTTCTTCACTCAAAGTCAGCACACCGTTTCCAATCTCAAGCATATCAGGATCATTCCAACCTCCTGGGCCTGAATAATCACCGATTTCTGCACTTTGATCAATTATCTGTAAAACACCCAACCCTCCCCAGTAATTAATACAATCAAAACAGTTGATAATATCTTCCGTTGTTCTCCATAAATGACCGATATCTTTGGCCCACAACCATGGTTTTGTTGTACCCCACTCACAAATACTTAAGACAATCGGACGACCAGCTTTATAAAGCGCATCTCTCATCAATGTATATGACGCTTCTGAATTCTGGGTACCATGATAGCACCAATCATATTTCAGGTAATCAACGCCCCATGCGGCATAGGTCCTGGCATCCTGAAATTCATACCCCCGACTACCGGGTCTTCTTTGACAGGTCATCGTACCCGCATCAGAATAAATCCCAAATTTTAATCCTTTCCTATGGATATAATCACCTAAGCTCTTCATTCCTGAAGGAAACCGATCGGGATCTGCTAAAATATTCCCATCTTCATCCCGGTCAATCTGCCAGCAGTCATCGATTACGATATATTCATAACCAGCTTTTTTCATACCGTTTTTGACCATTGCATCAGCAATCTCTTTTATGATTTGCTCATTGATATCACAGCCGAATTTATTCCAGCTGTTCCACCCCATAGGCGGAGTTTTGGCTAGTTCTTCAAATTTTTGGGCCAGAGTGAAGTTAAAAATGACTAATAGACTAATTACGAATCGCCACACGACCAGATCTCCTTTTTATATATCTTAAATATCTATATCTCGCACCGCTTTATATAGTTTTTTATATTTTTCAAATTTTTGGTTATAATACTGCAGGTTTGCCTTGTCGGGCTGCAAGTAGGAGTCGACCTTTACCCATTTATCAACTAATTTCAATACCTGATCACCTGAGTACGCGGCACATGCCAGCATTGCCGCTCCCAAACAACCGGCTTCATTTATTTGAGGAATATTTACTTTTTTTCCGGTAATGTCGGCTTTCATCTGTAACCACTTTACCGATTTTGCTCCGCCACCAACCACTGATAATTCATTAATTTCATAGCCTACTTGTTCAAGTATATCCAAGTTTAACCGCATTTCAAAGGTTATACCTTCTAGCAGTGATCTGATAAATTCGGCTCTCTTTGTCGAAATTCGAAGTCCAAAAACCGCTCCCTTTGTTTCCGTGTCAAAATAGGGCGTTCCCGACGGAGTAAAGTATGGAAGGACCATTAAACGAGAGGGCTTATCCCAGGTATTTTCAAGCAACAACTCATAAGCATCTTTACCGGTATTCTTTGCGGCATTGATTTCCTCGCTTCCGAATTCGTCCCGAAACCATTTCAGAATATTTCCACCGGTCAAACTATAGGCAACAGATGTATACATACCACCAATAGCATGATCATAAGTACATAAATTGTTTTGGAAAAGACTTTCACTCAAAATGGGTTTTTCAAAGCAGGGAGAGATACATTCCACTGTTCCACTAGCATACATAGCCATGCCCGGGTTTACAACTCCCGCCCCCAGGGCACTGCATACCTGATCATGACCACCAGATACAACAACCGCATCTTCTGAAAAACCGAGATCCCGGGCAATTTTCTGATCAATACGTCCAATGATTCTGCCCGATTGCATCGGCTTTGCCAGCTGTTGCTCATTTATTTCCAGCATTGAAAGAATCTCATCACTCCAGACATGCTTCCGAATGTCAAACAACATCGTCCTGCCAGCTAATGGCCAACCGATGGTCGGATCAAGGCCAAGATGAAAATGCAATAAATCTTCAAAGCAGAGGAATTTGTGCGCTTTTTTCCACACTTCAGACCGATTTTCTTTTAGCCACAGCAACTTGAACAACGTAAATACTGAATGGGCTGTGTGTCCGGTAATTTGATATAGTTTTTTATCCCCAAATTTATCCGTCCAGGATTTCACTAAGGGCAGGGACCGCTTATCCGATGAAACCATTGCGTTACACAGGCATTTCCCATCCGCATTTATAGCAGTAAAGGCCTCTCCCTGACTGGAAACCGCCAGCGCTTTTACAGAATCTCTGGGAACCAGAGCATTACATGCTTTTATGACCTGAAAGCATTTATTCATTACTTCATCGGAATTCAGTTCCACCCCGCCATCATCTGTAAAAATCACATTGTATTCCCGATAGGAAAGAGCGAGTTGCTGTCCATTAGAATCGAATACCGCTGCTTTACAGCCGCTCGTTCCTATGTCAATTCCCATAAAGTTCATCGGATTAACCTAAATTTATTTGTACCATATTTTTAAATAATGAATAACAATTTCTTTCATGGCGTTAAATACGATATTCTGGCGATAGCTTGTAGTAAAATAATCAACAGACGAAGATGATAATCGATCAACATTTTTATCCAATAACCGGGCCTGAATCAAATCCTCAACGTTATCCTTTCCAATTAGTTTTGAAGCATTTTTAACCAATTCCTTAAATAGAATCAACGTACTATCGCGTTCCAGAGCCGTCCAGATATTGACTTTACATATTCCGTCTTTAAACAAATTTGAAAGCTGGTTATCGGATAGCGAAGACGTGCCATGCAAACAAAGTCTGGGGCCGATGATTTTTCTTATTTCTCTGGCTCTTTCATCATCGTATCTACGTGTCGCTGCATTTGCCCGATGTTCCGTGCCTAAATTTGCGACAATTATATCAACACCGGTTTCATTAAAGAATATTTTTGCCATCTCAGGCGTCGTTAATGAATTACTTTCTGAAAAAGCGTGACCAATCTCATCGCAAGCGCCCTCAATAATGATTTTTCCCTTATTCAATTTTACGAATTCCGCGGTCTTTTGAATATTCTCATCTAAGGAAAGCTCCGATGCATCAAACATTATTGATGAAAATTGGTTCATGTCCCAGGATAAAAGATCCTGATCACTGTCCCACTGAATATGATCCAAATGAATCATGACCTTCAAGTCTGCAAATGGTGAATTCTGCGAGGTCAGCGTTTTCAAATCATCCATAAAAAGCTGCAATCCCAATTTCCAATTTCGGGTATGAGTATAGTAGTGCGTTTGGGGTCTATGGGGGTAATTGTTGGTAACCGCAATAATTATCGGCAAATCGGATTTTCCAATACTTTGACCATATTCCCATGTGGCGGCCAGTATCGCTTCCGTAGTCGTCTGATTTTCCGAATTAAATGCAGGTAATACCCAACCCTTTTCAGATGCGGTTTTATAAATTTGTAATACTTTGTCTCGACCTAATACAAGCGCCATAATTTTTCAATCATACTAATTTGTTTTTACAGTTTTCGAAACCGGGCAGTCCCCCAAAACATTATTATAAATCAGGCAGAAATACGCCATACTACTTCCCATTGAAACATTTTCCCCGGCTGTACTGTCAGGTGATCTTTAGTATTGAATGCATCCAGCAGGGTACTATTCATTCCGGGAATTGGCTCAAGTGCACATTCATTGCGACGGCAATCTTCTTCATCCGGATAACTATCATAATTCCACCAGACACCAATAGTGGGAAACAGTTTTTTTGAAAAGATAAGTTCTATTTTAATTTTATTAAGTAATTCCCAACTCAGATTACCTACCGAGATATTCTGTATAAACAGCATGTTGGTACTCCCCGGTTGTTGAGCCAGCAAAAATTCTCTCATTGTTTTCGAATTGGATAATGGAAGCCTCTTTTTTTTAATATCATCAAAGACTGATTCAAATTCCGGCAGTTTGACGTCTGTAATTGCACTCAGCAGCATTAATGGATGCATGACATGTTGAAAAGGAATTGGGACATTTCCAAAATTATCAACCGTGAAAGACCAGACTAGTTGATTATTCTCAAATCTCATTTTTCTTTCAAACGTTACAGGTATCTTTTGACTTTTAACTGAAAAAGTGAGAGTATCCGTACTTCTTTCTGTTTTCCACGGTAACCAACATAATTCTCCATGATCCGGGATAAGCCAATCAGAATTGGGAAATTTGCTCTCTTCAACTGAAGGAAAACAATCATCATAGCCATAAACAGGTCGGGTTTCATACCGTCCAAAATCATTCTTTGGCACTTTAAAATTTCTTGGTTCCTGAGTAAGAATATCAATGTCATTATATTGCAAACGATTGAGTCGGGCTCCATCATTAGAATCATATTCTGTAAACCAAGGCCCAAATTGAAATTTCTGTTTCATTTCTTACCTTTGTTTTAGTTGAATTTTAGTAGCCCGTATTATTTAACGGGCTACTAAAATATTCACACATCTTTCATCAGTGAATTAAAGAGCGATTGCTTTAACACCTGTTAATTCACAGAATGCCAATAATTCATTATAGAGATGTTCTCCATAGCCCAGCACTGCATATTCATTATTCCAGGCTTCGATCAGTTTGTCGATATCGCAATGCGCGGTCACAAAGGCATGCGGCCAAAACGGAATTCCGCATTCCAACTGCCGGGATTCCAAAATGTCCTTCGCCGGTTCTTTAATCGTGCAACGGGCGATAGCCATCTCAAGTTGGCCGTTATTCCGTCCGAAACGGGCCAGAACACCCTCACCGGGCTTGCAGGTTAGCTTGACCGATATGCCTCCCGCTTCACCTTCTGTTGGAATACCGTGTTCAGCAAAGCCGGCAGGACCAACATTACCGGCGAGCGAAGGAGGACAGGCGCCGTCACCGATAATCTTGATCTCATTATTGGATTTGTCGAAATGCTGCAAGTCGCCGTAATAAACGGGTTCCGAACTAAGATCGGTCAGTAATTTTACGGTCATTGCCGTATTGAAATCGCTCAAGGTTGAGGTCCCGATACCGTCATTCAGCATCATGCTCTGGGCAAAACAGGTTGCGCTGTAATCATCGCCAAGTCCCGGGAACGACTGGATTGTATAAAAATCCCAGTTTTCTTTTTTAACCAGCTTTTTCAGGGCAACATATAAACAGATGGAACGCTTGGAAGTATCGTCATCCGGAATGGGTTCTGCAAAAAACGGCTGAATTTTCGCCCGGGCAGCGGCGACTTCTTCGTCTGTGACTGCTTTGGCCGTTTTCAATAGTTCAGTGGTGTCACGAGTGTCGATATCAATACCAAATTCTCGCATCCATTGAGACGGATCGGCGACGCCGCAAGTCTGTCCCATTCCGCGACCGCCAAAGGCGCCAATTGTGCTCATATTCAGAATATTCTTTTCGTGACTGGCACGACAATAAGATACAATTCTCTCGATCTCTTTCGGATTGTCATAATTGCCATATACAAAGCGATGGTTGATTCCGACTTCTTTCAGGGCGCCGTGCATCACCAAACCACCCACGGGTCTCCAGCCCTGTGAACCGGGATGAGTCCAGAGCAATATTCCCTTCCCGCTCGTTGCAAAATCACGGATGGCAGCGATCATATGAGCAGCCCAGACCCATGTGCCAGAAAATAGGATTACTGCATCGATATCATCCATTTTTTTAAATTTTGCAAAACATTCCCTGGATTCCTGTTTCGAAGCAACAACCAACTCATGTTCGACCAATTCGAGGCCGGATTCCTTCAAGGCAATTTTGGCTTTTGCAACCAAAGCATCATCAATAAAAGGCGTGCCCATCGGATCTTCCAATCCGTCTTTATGTACGCCGTACACAATGAATCCCACTTTTGTCTTAATCATTTTTTTCTCCTTTTTCTTTTAGAATCTATTTAAATCTTTCAGGGTACCATTGCACAGAATTAATGGTTCCTGTTATACTATTCTGCCAATAAATAAATAGCGACAAAAGCTAGCACCATTCCGATGATAATAATCGGATGCGGAATTACAGCATATATAACAAGCGATATAATAACGGTTACCACCGGTGCTAGCGACATCATCGGTACAACGATAATAGCCTTTCCATACCGTATCGCATAGGCAAAGAAGAGGAATCCAATCGCATTTAGTGATTGGATAAGACCTGCAGAATAGACGCCACTGAATCCCCAATTAATATTTGATGTGAAATCGGTCATTAATAAAGCAACAGGAATTAGCAAAACGGCAGATAACATCGTGTAAAAAGTAACACTTTCAGCCTGCATCGTGCCTTCTCGATTGTTATCGCTGGCAAATTTCATGATAAAAGCTTGTATACCCCACATTATAAAAACAATCATAGCCAGTAGAAGCCATAAATATCCTCTAGCGACCGAATTTTCAGGTTGTTGATAAGAAAGCATTCCAATCGAGAAAAGTGCCAGAATAATCCCGATCCATGAGCGTTTACTTGCCCTTTCTTTTAATATCACCACAGACAAGATGATGGTGACAACCGGATAAAGTGAGATTATCGGGAAAACAATATATGCAGGCCCGATTCGTAAACATTGAAATAGAATTAACTGTCCACCACAACCCATAAGACCTGAGGCTAACCCAAGTAATATAAAACGTCGATCACTGTCTAACTTCCAACCAATTATCTTTAATGCTACCAGAGCAACAGGTATCAGGGTCAAGGCCCAGGCGGTATAGCCCAATGTTGCCGGAAAACCCGCTTTTTCCGGTATCTCGATGAAAGCCCCCCAGACGCCCCATAAAGCCGTAGTACTCAATGCATACAAGAGCCATAATTTTGATTTCATAACACCCACTTGGTTTTGTCACTACGAATGACAATAGTTTTGCAAATTATCAGAAAGAGCATCGAACTTTGATTTTTTCAAAAGAGATTACATACAATCCCACATATGAAAATAATCAAACATCGTTTATCGTAAAAATTGATCCACATTTTTCTGGTTCACCGCAGCCGTTGGCAGTGTAATTATCTCGCCAGGACTGACCTGCCGTTTCCCTTGCAATATCTCAAGAGCAATTTTCAATCCTGCTTCACCGGGAGTTGGATATAGAAAAGTCGCTGTAAGGATTCCGTTCTTCACCCAGGTGCAGCCTTCATTCGGCAGACCGTCAATACCAAGAAACTTGATCGTCTTTTCCATACCTGCTTCACGCGCCGCCTGAAAAGCGCCATAGGCCATCGGATCATTATGGGCATAGATAATGTCTATGTCTTTGTGAATCTGCAACGCATCCTGAATAATGGCCTTCCCTTTATCCAGTTTCCAGTCGCCATCAAGACCGCCGATAATTGTGATTCCGGGCTCCTGTTCAACAATTTCATGGAATCCGCCTCTTCTTTCCTGGCCCGGTGTTGATGCCAGAGAACCGCAGATTTCATAGATTTTTCCCTTTGCCTGGCCAGATCCGCCTAATAGTTCAACCGCATATTCTCCTGCGGCCCGCCCAATTACCCGGTTGTCTGCACCGATAAATACCGAGTATAGCTTGTAGGTAATATCCCGATCGAGAATAATCACCGGAATGCCAACTTCTGTGGCCTCCTGGATCACTTTAGAACAACCGGAAGCTTCTTTGGGTGAAATTAATATGGCATCGACTCTTTTCGAAATGAATGTCTTTAAATGTTCCACCTGATTTTCAGTTTTATCATCGGCATCCAATACAATCAGTTCAAGTTTGTCGCTTAAACTATCCGCCATCCTGATAAGTCTGTCATTAAACACAACCCGCCATGGTTCTTTGACAGTGACCTGTGAAAAACCAATGACAAACTTATCTTTTCGCGATGCCTTCTGGCAGCTAAAAAGGCTAAATTGCGCCACAATGATAATACCGACAAACAAGAACGATACTGTTTTAAAAACCTTAGGGCTCATAGTAATCCTCTATTGATTTTTCGGTTTACGAAATGTCTTAAACCAGCGTACAACTGTGCCTTCCTGTACAAGGACCGCTCCGACGATAATTGCTCCTTTTAGGATATTCTGCACTTCACTGGAAACCTCCTGGAGATTTAAAATATTGCCAAGGTACCCAAGAATTAACACACCGACCATAGTTCCCACGACCGATCCTTTGCCCCCCATGAGACTTGTCCCGCCAATCACTACCGCGGCGATCGCATCCAGTTCCCACGTGGCGCCGGCATCCGGTTTGCCCTGAGTATAGGCTGCACAATATAAAACGCCCGCTAATGCCGAAAGACCGCCTGAAATACCGTACACCAGCGTTTTCACCCGGTCAACGTTGATGCCAGAAAGTCTCGCGGTTTCCTCGTTGCCACCAATAGCATAGATATATCGGCCGAATTTTAATTTCTTCAATATCAAATGGACAATCAGTACTGCGAGCAGGAAGAATATCGCTGTTACCGGTAAGATGTTGGTGCCCAGGAGCGATATTTTATCGCTCAACAGATCAAAACTGGCCGGTGCAATATTCGAAGTCCCCTCTACGGAATATCCGGCTGCATCATAATAAATCGGGTGAATTTGACCACCTTTCCCGGCAACATATTTTGCCAGACCGACAGCGATGCTCATCATCCCGAGAGTCACAATAAAAGGCTGAATTT
>Ga0265595_1001233_pt1 | contig 20388 bp, 20 predicted proteins | sample saktaG_15_FD_190148 | JGI IMG/M metagenome (GOLD analysis project Ga0265595, IMG submission 190148) | Saline water microbial communities from Sakinaw Lake, British Columbia, Canada - sak_2013_06_06_50m | ecosystem: Environmental > Aquatic > Non-marine Saline and Alkaline > Saline ... | reverse complement strand
TTTGCCTCCGGCTTCCTTCGCACCCCACCTCGCGGTGACGCACTTGCCTTTGGCTAACGGTTGGTGCAATCAACCTCCGTGATAGAGACTTTCACTCTCAAGCCAGCGCCCATGCTGGGCGCACAAGAGCTGGCGGGGCGCGTGAGCCCGCCAGGGCGGGTTTGCTCAGCTTGGTAGAACGGCTTGAAAGACTGGTCGTCGATTCCGACGAGACCGATAGACTGACGGAGTACTACATGGCAGAAGGGATTGTCCCACGTTCCGCCGCGGCCGATGCCCGTCACGCCGCTATCGCGGCGGTAGCGGGCGCTGAAGTGCTGGTGACATTGAACCTGAAGCACCTTGCGAACGAACTGGCCGAACGCAGGCTGAATGCTGTCAACACCCGCGAGGGCTACCCGCCGGTCAGAATCAAGACGCCCGAGGAGGTGGTGCGCTATGAAGATTGACGGTATGGAATGGATGGACTGGCTGCACAACATGCGGGCCAGGGAAGAAGAAAAGCGGATGCGCGAGGGCATCAGCGGAGCGGAATGGCTGCGCCGCGTCTCGGCGCACGCTCAAGCAGCGCTGGCTGGCCTGCCCGAGCACGACCAGGTGCCAGTCGCCCGGGACAAGCCTGCCGTGAAGCCGCCCCGCCGCCGTTCCCGCAAGTCGTGAATCGTCCTGCCTGCAAACCGCCCACTGCGACCTGCAGACTCGGGCGCTCCGCGTTCGGCCCGAGCAGAGCTTGACTCCTCCGGCTGCGTCGTTATAACTGTGACAAGGTGAATCGACGGAGACTCCTGGCACGACTGGCAACCGGCGCGGTCCGGAACGTCCGTTTCGACGACTTCACGGGGCTGGTCAGCGCATTAGGGTTCGCCCTGGTACGGAAGAGCGGAAGCCACCACATCTACACACGACCGGACATTCCGCAACTCGTTAATCTTCAAGATGTGAACGGCCAGGCGAAGCCATACCAGGTGCGGCAGTTCCTCCGGCTTGTGGAGAGGTACAACCTGACATTGGAGGAAGAACGTGACTGATTATCACATCAACATCTTCTACAGCGAAGAAGACGGCGGGTATGTCGCGGACATCCCGGACCTCGACGCATGCTCAGCGTTTGGGCGCACGCCTGAAGAGGCGCTGGCCGAACTGGAGATAGCCAAGGAAGCGTGGCTGCAGGCGGCGCGGGAAACCGGCAAGCCCGTTCCGCCGCCGCGCTACCGGCCGCTCATCTACCAGACTGCCGGCGACGAAGACGACTCCCTCAGCACGCCGGTCGCCCGCGACAAACCACAGTCAGGCGACTGAAGTGACCCGCTCGCGTGACAGTGGCTAGAAATATGGGAAGTGTCCCTCTTTCTTCTCTTTCTTCCTGGCTATGGAGGCCGAACCCTCGGCAGTGGCGGAGATGAAATGAGCGGGAAGGTCGCAAGATCCCCTGTGGTGTTCAGGCTGTGGCGGAGCGTTCGGCGTCACCCGCTTCCTGCGCTTGCTGTGTTGGCGCTCGTCTCATTCTCCTGGCTCATCGGCTGGCCGTTCAAGTGTAATGGGCGAGTCCCTGTTTTCTTCCCGCAACCCGCAAGTTTCCACGTCAGCGTCACGCCTGATTGGTTCGAGGTCACCCCGGAATCCGCCCCCGCCGAAGTACAAGCTCTTCGGCAGGAGTGGCTGCTCAGACCGGAACCCGGCACAGTATCTGGGCCCTGCCGATTGGTGTTCGCATTCGACTCCATGGTCCTCAGGGATACGGGACGGCCTGCCGCCAAGTTCAACAGCGACACCATCAACACCAACTTCCACGACTTCTATGGCATCAATCTCTATCCCGTGTCCGACACCGAACACCTGACGGGCGTTGCGCTAGTCACGTTCTCTGCCGTTGCCACGCGACAACAGTACTTCAGTTGGCGTAGTGGCAAGCTGGTGCGCCCCTCAGTGTACAAGGACCTCGGAGATGGCCGCATAGAGTTGTCACCCCGCGAGATCACGTTCGCGCCGTTGGGCGAGGATACCACTGTGGTGGTCTTGGTCCGAGATACGCTTACGGACAGCTCCGCGATCCTCGTGCCGGCTTCCTTCGGCGTCCCACCGTCATCCATGGGTGCAGTATTTCGCCCTCTGCAAGCGAGAACACGGGGGCCTGCATGGCGGTCACTGGCTCTCTACACGAGAGCATCGGGGCCAAATGGCACGCAAGGGTTCACGCTCGACCTGCCGGACGACCGACTCGGCTTGTCGGTCAGGGAATCTCGCATCCGCTTTCTCAGCGAAGGCATACCGCTGGCGGGGACGTTCCGCCTAGCGCTTACTGGCAGCGGCGCGCCGTTCGTCTGTTACACCACTCAAAGGCGGCCGCATGGCGGGCAGTTCTACCCCCCGGGGGTGTCTGTGACACTAGACAGCGCGCGCAACGCGCGCGGAGCAGTATACATGTCAGGTGGCTCAGCGTACTGCCGTTTGGCAGACGAAGCACAAGAGGCAACGGTTGCCGGCCGCCCTGTGGCTTTCACCCCGAACGACCTGATCGAGGTGCATGGAGTAGTCCAGTACGCGTTCCACTTCGAGGCCTACAGTCCGCCTACCTTAGCTCTCATCGGGACCGCTACCAGCTTCAAGAGAAACGGCAAACAAATCCTCATGTCGCGTTGGGACGAGGTCGACAGCGGCATCAAAGGGGGGCTCGTCGGCTTTGCGGCAACGCTCCTCACGCTTCTAGTCGGGGCTACCTATCGAGGACGACGCAAGCCCTAGAATTATCTCGGCGGCACTTCACAGGAGGCCTGAATGGACGAAAAAGAGGACATACGAGTATACGGCTCCAGCCCGACGCTCTACTGGCTGGGCGGGATACTCTGTTTCATGGGATCGGTACTGTTCGCTCTGCTCTTTGCGCCCCGGGAGACTAGCGGACAGAACCTTGGTGCGGGCTTTCTCGCTATCGCTGGGGTAGGCTGTTTTGTGCAGGCAGTCAGACACCGCGCAGACGTTAAGGTCGCGGTCGGGAACGACGCTCTGGTGGTCTTCCGCCGGAAACGGATGCATGCCCCCCTCTCCTATCGGGAAGTTCAACGGGACGACTGGGTATACATACCGCAACACGAAGGGCCCCAGCCCAGCTTGTTCCCGCAGGTCTGGGGGCTCTTTTCGCGCCCAGCCGGCTTGTACGTCCTAGTAGGCGGCCGAGAACCACGCGATCGCGTCTACCTTGAGGCGGCCGGGGCGACGAAAACTCTGAGGCTCATCAGGGCACAAGCTCCATCAACAACCCCCGTGGCCGTGCTGCAGCTCCTGTCCAAAGCCCCGACCGTCCTGCTATTCCCCGGCGACACAGTCCACGTCAACGTATCAGGCAAGACACTGGCTACCAGTGCAGCCCTTGGGACCGAGACTCTGCTATCCCTTAACTCCGACTTGGAAGGAACCACGTTCATCACGCCTGCCGGCACGAATACCATGACGATCAACGGCTACAAAACCTCGGGGCGGACAGCGGCGCTTGCCAATAACGAAATACGAGTTGGCGGCGTGCATGAACTCATAGTGCGCAAGCTGTGAGGACGGAGACGCGACACAGAGCCCGGTGGCGTGTAAATGGAGCTAGGACGCGTGACAGCAGCCCACACCCCGCCACCCATCCGAGCAAGCTGGTAAGGGAATCGAATCGGTAAGGAGGACAACCGTGACACTAGAGGAACGTGTAGCACAACTGGAGCGGGAGAACCGCCGGACCAGGCGAGGCGGTTTGGTAGGCTTGGCAATAGTAGTCGCAGGGGCGCTACTTTGTACCACTGGGCAGGCCCCAAAGAACGAGGTCGTGGCCAGGAGGTTTCGCCTCGTGGATCAGCAGAACAGGACGCGCGTCGATTTCAACTCGAGCGATAGCGCCCCGGGAATGGACCTATATGACGAAGGGGGCAATATCCAAGCCACATTGAACATAAGCAAGAATGGCCCAAGGTTGTTGTTCGTGGACGAGCACGGTGAGGTTCGCGCCGGTCTTAGTCTCGGCAAGGACGGCCCTGGACTTTTTCTCTGGGACAAGGACAGGAGCACGGCCGCTCTAGCCATCTACAGTCTTGGCCCAGCACTGTGTCTCACGGACAAGCAAGGCCAGACCCGCGCCATGGTCGCTCTTGCCGCTCAGGAGCCGATGGTGCGCCTCTGCGACGAACGGGGCAGGGCGAAATGGTCCGCGCCGTGATGGCGGGATTCCTGATTGCCTGACCCTTGCGCGTTCCACCATAGGCAGACTCAGTCCGGCCGACGCGCGGGCGGCTTCTCTGCCATCAGCGCAAACCGTGAGCCGTAGGCCGTAGTCCGTTTATACTCACCCGTCTCGCCTGCTGCCTGACAACTGCCCTGTTTCCTTGACTTCGCTCGGTATCAGGCTAACATAGACGCAGACAACCTGATGGATGAACGAATCCGCGAGGTTCTACCCCTCGTCACCAAGCCGATACGCTATACGGGCGGCGAGTATAATGCCCTGCTGCGTGACCCTGACCCGGCCCGGGTAAGCTGGGTTCTGGCCATGCCCGAAGCCTATGAGTTGGGCATGTCCAATTACGGGCTCCGCATCCTCTATTCGATAATCAACCGGCTCGACAACGCGGCGTGCGAGCGCTGCTATGCACCGTGGCCCGATTTCGGCAAGGCACTTTCCGAGCGCGGCCTGCCCTTGTACGCGCTCGAATCGCAGCGGCCCGTGTCCGAATTCAACGTCCTCGGGCTGTCGCTGCAGAGCGAACTTTCGTACACGAACGTCCTCTACCTGCTCGACCTCTGCCGTATCCCGTTGCGCCGCGCCGAGCGAACCGCGTCTCATCCGCTAATCGTCGCGGGCGGGCCGTGCACGGTGAATCCCATGCCGATGACCGACTTCATTGACGTCTTCGTGGTCGGCGACGGCGAGGACCCGGTGCGCGAGATAACCGGCGTTGTCGCGAACTGGGACGGCCGGGACCGGAGCGCGCTGCTCACGCAACTGAGCCGACTCGAAGGCTTGTACGTGCCCGGTTTCACTCCGAAGGACGCGACCGTGAAGCGTCGGGTCATGGCCGAACTCAAGGAAGAGGACTTCCCGTTCCCGCCGGTCGTACCGATATGCGAAATCACCCACGACCGCCTGACCGTCGAGGTCGCGCGCGGCTGCACCCGCGGCTGCCGGTTCTGCCAGGCCGGAATGATGAACCGGCCGGTGCGGGTTCGCCCCCAGGACTCGGTTGTACGGCTGGCCGAGCGCGGCATCCGGGCTTCAGGCTGGGATGAAGTCTCGCTGCTTTCGCTCTCGGCCCTCGACTACCCGGACCTGCCCGGCCTGATTACGAAGCTCAATTCGCGCCTGAAGGAACGGAGGGTCTCAATTTCCCTGCCTTCGACCCGGGGCGAGGACTTTTCAAGCGAGCTGGCCCTGAGCCTGCAGGAGGTGAAGAAGGCCGGTCTGACCTTTGCCCCGGAAACCGCGTCCCAGAAGCTGCGCGCGTTCATGAACAAGAACATCTCGGAGCTGCGCATCCTCGAATCGGTGCGCAACGCGCTCGACGCCGGCTGGAACGGCGTGAAGCTCTATTTCATGGTCGGACTGCCGGGCGAGACCGACGCCGACATCGATGAAATCGGCCGGTTCGTTACCGAGGTCGGCCGGCTCTGCAAGGGGCGGCCGGTCCGCTTCAACCTAAGCCCGTTCGTGCCCAAGCCCCACACGCCGCTCCAATGGGCCGGGTTCGGGGACTTGGTCGAAACCCAGAGGAAGATTGACCGGGTGCGGGCCGCGATATCGCGCCGTAACGTCAAGGCCAAGTGGGAGAACCCCGAGTGTTCGTATATCCAGGCCATGCTCGCGCGCGGTGACGAAAAGTTGGGGGCGGTTATCGAGAAAGTCTATCGCGAGGGCGGCGTGTTCCAGGAGTGGACCGAGTATTTCCGCTTCCCGCTCTGGCTCGAGAGTTGCGCCGCGCTCGGGGTTGACCCGAAGACGTACCTCGCGGAACGCACGCCCGGCGACCGCCTGCCCTGGGACTTCATCAACGTCGGAGTCAGCCCGGAGTTCCTTGCCCGGGAATACGAGAAGGCGAAAGCCGGCGAACTGACTCCGGACTGCGCATCCGGCGCATGCACCAACTGCGGAGCGTGCCCGGGAATAGCCGACCGAAGTCAGAAGGCAGAAGGCAGAACGCAGAATGCAGAAGTCGCGGGCAAAACAGGGCCGGACTACGGACGGCGGCCACGCCCTCTTCAGAGCTTCCAGGAACTCCGCACGCGCTTCCGCATCAAGTACACGGTCGAGGAGCAGTACCAGTTCGCCGCGCACCTTGACCGGGTCCGCGCTTTCTATCGCTCGCTCCGGCGCAGCGAGTTGCCGATTGCCTATACGAAGGGGTTTGCCCCGAAGCCGATGCTGTCGTTCGGCCCGCCGCTGCCGGTCGGGCTGGTCTCAAGCGGTGAGTACCTGGACGTGTACACCGCCTACCACTACACCGGCAACATCGTCCGCGACCTGGGCACGTTTCTGCCCCATGGCCTGCGCATCACCGCGGCCCGGCCGATTGCCCGGGAAAACCCTTCCCTGGGCCGGATTATCAACCTGGCCCGCTACGACGTAACTTTGCCCAAGGCGTTCAACGGCGACTTCGCCGTCCTGGTTGAACGCGCAAAAGGCCTGACTGGAGTGAGAGACGTGCTGCCGGGCCCGCAGGGGACTGTCCCCGCACGGGGACTGTCCCCAAAACCCGGGACGATTGTGCTGGACCTGGGAATCGAGCCCGGCGTCAAACTCTTTGACGCCCTGGCCGGGATATTTGAGATAAGTGATAGTGAAGCCCGAAGCCTGTCTGTGCGGCGTCGGGACTGTCTGGTTGCGCAGAATGGCCGCATCCGGACACCGCTGGAGGATTGATGAAGGTTAAGACGAAGATTGTCCTGACCGGCAACGAATGGGAGACGCGGGTCGCGATTCTTGAGAACGACCAATTGGTCGAGTTCTACATCGAGCGGGCCGAAAGCCAGGCCCTGGTCGGACGCATCTACAAGGGCCGGGTCGAGAACGTAGTCAAAGGCCTGAGAGGCGCGTTCATCAACATCGGCATGAGAAAGAACGGTTTCCTGCCGCTCGTGGAAATCCCCGAGTTCGACGAGTTGGGCGACGACGAAGGCGACGGCAAAGGCCCCAAGCCCGAACCCCGCACCATCACGCTGCGCGAGAACGAGGAAATCCTCGTGCAGATAGTGAAGGACGCGTTCGCCGAAAAGGGCGCGCGCCTGACCTCGTTCGTCTCGATTCCCGGCCGGAACCTGGTCTATTTTCCCAACGCCCAGCGCGTCGGCATCTCGCGCCGCATCGGCGAACGACGCGACCGCAACCGGCTGCGTGAAGCCGCACGCCGGTTCAAGTCGCCCCATGCCGGGCTCATCCTCCGCACCGCGGCCGGGGAGGCGAGCAACGAGGAACTGGCAACCGAGTACCGGGCGCTTGAGTCGACCTGGGATGACGTCCGCAGCAAGGCCGAATCCGCCCGGACCCCGTCCCTGCTCTACGAAGAACCGCAAATCGGGGTCAAGCTCGTGCGCGACCTGCTGGGCCCGAACGTCGACAAGATGATTGTCGACTCGGAAGACCGGTTCCGGGAAATCACCGACTACATGACCCGCATCGCCCCGCACCTGAAGAAGAAGGTCGAACTCTACCACGGCGAGGTACCGCTGCTCGAACAGACCGGGGTCGAGGCCGAACTCGAACGCATCTTCCAGAAGCGTATCTGGCTCAAGTCCGGCGGGTTCATCACCGTTGACCAGACCGAGGCGATGGTCGCGATTGACGTAAACACCGGCCGCTCGTCCAAGGAAGACGACCCCGAACGCCTGATTCTCTCTACCAACCTCGAAGCCGCCGCGGAAATCGCCCGCCAGATAAGGCTGCGCGACCTCGCCGGCCTGCTGGTCCTCGACTTCATCGACATGGAAGACCCGAAGAACATCGAGAAGGTCATAGCCGAGCTCAAACTCCAGCTCTCGAACGACCGGGCCAAGGCCGACTATTCGAAGATGAGCCGGTTCGGCCTGCTCGAAATGACGCGCGAACGCACCCGGCCGGGCATGATGTACTCGATGCAGGAGACCTGCCCGACCTGCAAAGGTTCAGGCCGGGTCCGGTCCCGGTCCGAGATTGCCATGAAGATTGAGCGGGCGATTGTTTCCAAGCTGCCCAAGCTGCGCGGCCGCAAGCTCCGGATAGTCGCGGCCCCGGCGCTGACCGACTTCCTGACCACCGACTGGTACGACCGCCTGAGCGAATTCGCCAAGCGCTACGAACTGGCGATTGACGTGAAGATCGACTACCAGCTCCAGCCGACCGACTTCAAGCTGCTGACCGAAGCGCTGTAGAGGACCGAGCGAAGTCAGAAGCTAGAGGCTAGAAGCCAGAAGTCCGGAGTCCGGCACTGCAAACTGGGAACTGGCGACTGGAAACGGGTAACTCGCGCAGCGCGCGGCTACTTCTTCGCCGGCCGGTACTTCACCCCCGGCAGACCCTTGAAGTGCTCGTCTTGGGTCCAGAGCGTCGCGCCGAACGCCTTTGCTGTCGCCAGCATCACACTGTCCGCCATCGGCAACTTGTAGTCAATGCTCGTTCGTGCCGCGCTCAGGGCGAGGCGCGCATCTAGGTCAACGACCGTCCCCTGCTGCATCACGGCTATTGCCGCCAGCGCATCGCCCTCGGTCCGCTGCTCCAGGATTCGCTTGAACACCTCGTACAGGCTCAACGAAGGAACGACCAGCTTGCGGGTCTCCTCTATCGCGGGGGCAAAGAAGGCGGCGTTCGGCCCGCCGGCAAAGTACTCAAGCCAAGCGCACGAATCGGCGACGTTCATCACCGGTCGTCTTCCCGGCTGACAGTGGTGTCGAGGTCCTTGAGGAACCCGCGCAGTTCCTTGACCGGCCGCACAGGCACCAACTCGATTCGGTTCTCGTACACAATCGCCTGAACCTTCTGTCCCGGGCAGAGTCCGAGCCTCCGTCTGAACGCCTTCGGGATGACGACCTGATACTTCGGAGAAATCGTCACCGTCTCCACGTTTGCCTCATCGATAATGATATCGTCATACGATAATCATATCGTTCCGGAATTCGGGGTCAAGAACGGACGACCGCTGACCGCTCAGCCCTCGTCATTCTGAGCGAAGTCGAAGAATCTCTCGGAAGAAGCCCTCCGTCAGACTCGCGGGGCCGCAAAGCTCCCCTGCAAGCTCACTGGAAAGCTCCCCGGAAAGCTCGCTGGAAAGCTCCTTCAAGAGCTCATTTCCGAGCTTGGTCCAAAGCTCAATCCAAAGCTCGTTTCACCGCCTAGCGCAGAGCTCACGCCAAAGCTCAGACCATCGCTTCTTCCATCGCTCAGGTCACAGCTTCGCCGAAAGCTCGCGTCAAAGCTCCTCTGAAAGCTGAACTCAAGGCTCATTTCAGAGCTCTCTTCAAGGCTTGGCTGAAAGCTGGCTCGAAAGCAGCCCTGGGGGCACGGGAGGGTGTCCTTACGAAATCGTGGATAGTGAACTGAGAATACAGAGGTTAGGACACGCTTCGCCGAGCGGGGGAATATGTACAATACTACATATCTGGAGAGACGGAAATGAGCAGCAAACCTGACCGGGGATTTCGGGAGACACGAAGATTCCTGACGCGCGGCTACCGAAGGTGAAACGCGCCTGCTGCCGACAGCGTGCCCCGCTGCCCGCATGCCGTTGGCTGTAGTTCGCTTCAGTGCTCGTTTCGAGTCTCAACCTCAACCTTAACCTCAACCTTGCCTGAAGGTCTGCCCCGTCGCGTTCCGCCCGGCACTCGCATCGGGATTGCGGCGCTCACTTCGGCCCTGACTTCAGCACCGAGCCGCGAATTCGGCCCGCGACTGACTGCGCTACTCATCTCGCGACTGAAAGCGTAGGTGAACGTGCGAGTCACGGCGCAGTTGGCTGCCGAACTCGACCCCGAACTGGATGCCGCGCTGAGGGCGCGGTTGACTGCACCCTTGTGTGCGGTGCTGACTTCGGCGTTCTTCCCCGCGCTGGCTCCGGCCTTCTTCCCGGAACTGAAGTCCGAGCTAAGTCCTTGATTGACGGCCACATTGATGGCCGTGTTGTATTCGGCATTGAATGCCGCAGTCACCCCCGGATTGACCCCCCTGTTGCCGGTGCAAGTGCCGGCTTGAGTCTCGGACCGCAGGCTGCTGGACCCGCAGCAGCTTCCGCCCGCCTTGGTGTTTTGGCTCTTGGCTTCTGCCTTTTGACCTTTGACTTGCGCGTCCGACTCGCGCTGTAAGATTCCATGTTACGTTTTGCCATTGAGAATGGCCTAATACCGGTGAAGGCCACGTGGGCTGGCTACCGGCTCCACGACCTCCAAAGTCCGAACGACGAAAACCCCGGCCCTGAGGCCGGAAAGGAATCTTATCATGTCCGACGTAACACGCCGAATCTCGCGTTGGAAGGCGAAGTACTCGCCCGACATCGCAGCGCAGACCACTGCCCGCATCTACGCCGATATGACCGAACGCTACCAGGCTTCGATGGTAACCTTGTGCACGATGGAAACGGATACCAAGCAGGTACTGAGCGCCTCAGGCATCGACACGATGTACATCGTCTTCTACCTCGACTTTGCCCGGCAGCTCTTCCGCCTCTCGCACGGCCGGACCATCTCCGGCCCGACGCTGGCGAAAGAAGCCCAGGTGCTGCTGGAGAAGTGGCACAATCGCGGTCTCAGGTCCGACGTCCTCGCCGCAATTCGCACCGACGTCTTCAACGTCCCCGCGCCCGCGCCGTAATGGAAGGTCACTACCCGAGGCCGGCTGCGCTGACAGAGAGGACAGTCCAGCAGGAGGTCTTCAGCGTCAAAGGGAGGATGCTCAAGGACGCAGTCGCGGCAGTACCGGTAGGTCAGCCCTGCAACTTGGCGACTAGGTAGTGGAGCATGGCCCGTGCCGCATTGATGAACAGCGTCGCCTCACTCTGCCCGAGCAGCTCCTGATTCGGGTGGGCCATGCTCCCCCTGTTTCGTGCGGGATTGAGCGAGTCAACGATGTTGGCAAACGCCCGCATGACGCTAAGCTGATTGCCCTTGAGTGGTTCTACGCATCTTAGCTTCGGGTGGGACTTCCATAGCAGATGGAACAGATGGACCATCGACGGGTCAGCCTCATGATGGATGCTAGCCTGGTCACAAGCGTCTAGCAGATAGCCATGGAGGGTCGTGTGTACGCGGTCCAGTGCGCTGGTTGGACCTCCACTCTTCAGCAGCGCCTCGGCATCCTGTATCGCACGTTCGACGACGGCGCTCGTGATTCGCAACTGCGGTGGGCTCAATAGACCATTCTTCGACGGGGACGTTATCTCGGCCAGGCAGCATTCACTGCACCACGGAGCCGCAGTCTCAAAGTACTTCTCGATGTCTTCTTGCAGGAGCCAAAGCTTCATGCTCACTTCGGTCACAGTGGAACGGACCAAGTCATCTGCTGCTCTGCGGCAGGTTGAACAGAAGCTGTGCACCGGCGCGCACTCACTATCGACTCGGAAGTAACCAGGATAGGGAATGACAAAGAGGTGCGACACCGAATCGCTGCACGCGGCCCCATTCGCGCCTCGCCGCTTTACGTTCTTCTGCACGCCGTAGAGGGCAAGGCCCAGCTGCCTCATGGTCCCAAGAGGTTCGGTGATACTGTCAAGGTAGCAGGCAATGCCCGCTAGGTCGGAGCCCGGCCCACCCACATCTCCGAACTCGGCAAATACACGGTCGACGGCGTCTCGTACAGTCGGCTCAGCCTCAGGCCGGGGTGCAATGAGCCAGTGAACCTGAAACGCTACGCAGTCTACGTATGGCCGCATCTCAGTCGGCGTGCGGATAGGGCCGTAGCTCACACGCGAGGCTTCCTCTTAGCGCCCCTAGCTTCCGCCGAGCGCCGGAGCAGGTCGGCCACGTGACGAGCGGCTGCCGCGCGCCGGGCCGCATTGGCGTAGGCTGCCGTGGCGATTGGAGGCACCTCGTTTCCCGTAATGCCGAATCGAAGCCTGTCGAGTGCTTCAGCATCATTCAGAGTATCGGCAAACCGCACCCAGCCGAACATGCGCAGGAACAACGGGAGTTGCGGCGCTTGGGGGCAACTTGGCAGAAGAACGGGGATTACGGGCAATCTCCGCCTGGCAAATTCACTGAGGACGGCGCGGATTTCGGCTCTCTGCCACGGACCGGTCCCGCTCGCGCCCACTAACACGCAGGCCGTTCTGATGTGTTCGATCACGCGCTCGAGTTCGTTCTGGAAGTCAAGTCCGGGCCTGAGATGATGCTTGTCTACCCAGGGTCTTAGACCTCGTTCGACCAACATGCGAAAGACGACCTTAACTTCGTCCCAGTCCTTGTCATTGTAGACCAGCATAGCATCGTAGTCTTCGAGCTGCCTCATGGCACCAATCTTAGGCCCTTCCGCCGTTTGTTCAAGCCCGATTCTCACTCAACAGCGAGCGCCGGCTGCGGCATTATCGTGAGGTGCCCACGTTCCAAGTCATATTCCACTCTGCCTCTTCGCACACAACCTGCCTGTGCCTGTTCGTGCCTGGACCGCCCTTGGCGTCGCCGCCAGTCGTCCGCCCAAGCTGGCGCGACGCGACGGCGGTTCTTGCGCCCCATCTGCATGCCCCGCAGCTTCGAAGCCGCTCGTGCGCTGTGGACCACGGGCTGGATTCTAGGACTCGCGGGCAGGGTGTGAAGAGGAAACGAAGCTCCTTGCCGCAACACGAAACCTGTTGAGCAGCGTGCCCGCGCTAGAATCTGCACGCCACGCCGAATGTCGCCTCACTCCTCAATCCCCGGAGTCCTATCTGCAGGCCCAGTCTCTCCTGGAGTTTCTGGTTGTACCTGCTCGCCGCGTTCACCGCATCACCGCACTCGCATATCTTGGTGACCACGGCTGCCGTCCAGCAAGCCGTACTCACAACCGTGAGAAAAACGGCGTTCTCTGAAGAGTCAGTGCCTGCGGCGTTGCCGCAGAGAACCGCGGCCGCAACAAGGGCGACCTCCCCAACCATAAACGCGGCTCCGGTACCACCCTCACCGGCGTAGACATGGCCAAGTGTCGGCACGAACGCGGAGAGCAGGCCCGCCATTGCAGGGTCACGTTTCAGGCTCTGGAATGTGGCGAGGAGGGACGACTGGTCCTGCGGTTTGGGTACGGGAATCGCGTGCTCCGCGCCGCTCGGCGATGAAGACTGCTGCGCTTCCGAAACGGCAACCATGGGGTTCACACCTGATGGCCGCAGATCCACGGGGATTCCCAAGGCCCGTAGGGGAATCTCGAACTCCTTATAGCGAGCTGCGTCATCGAAGGACACGGCCCGGACGTCAGCGGCGGGCAGTCTCTGGGTTCCTCCCAACGGGAGCACTACCCAGATCGTCACCGAGTCCGACATGGTGACGGTGCCCGTGAACTTGCCTTGGCTAGTTTCGACCATATCCGCGCTCCCTGCCGCGGCTAGGAGCAGGACTGCTGTCACGACTCTTATCACCAGAAACCTCCCTTAGGATGATACAGGCGAGATTCTAGAACTTGCGCAGTCATGTCAAATCAGCGCGTGGGCGGAACTGGGTCGGGGAGTTCTCTTGCGCACCCGAATCACCGCTGCGTCTCAGGAATCACCAACTGCTTCCCCTGAACTCCCCCAGTGTCGCGTCCCCCATGCCTAGCGGTCCCTTTGTTGAGCACGCGGGCGGCGTAGCTCAAGACGGCTGTGACATCCTCGTGCTTCAACCCCGGGTAGTTCTCTAGTATCTTCTGCTCGGTCCATTCGTTCGCCATCAACTCCAGAACAAACTCGACAGTCAGTCGCGTGCCCCTAATGATAGGTCTGCCTGCGTGAACTCCCCGCTCAACGACAATCCTGTCGCGCCATCCCACGCGCCCGCGATTCGGGGCGCGGCTCTCCAGCTTCAGTCTCGTTACGAACTGCCTCGGCGTCTCACTCGGTCGCTGGCCGTCAGTCGCACGGCCCTTGACCTCCACGCCGAGAACCGCCAGAATTTCTACGAGGTCGTCCCATAACACAGGCGGCAGGGCGAGAACTCCAACGGCGTAAGCGTAAAGTGTTCTTGTCTCCCTCGACCATCGCTCCGCAAGCCTCGGGAGCAGGCCGCGATAGGACAGGCCGTTCTCAACGGCCGCCTTGCGGAGTAGGTGGAAGAGTCGTCTGGATTCGTACTTTATCATGTGGGGTATTTCGGGGGCACGATACTCATTCCACCCCGAGGCGCGTCAAGGACAACCTTGGATTGAACACGTTGGGATTCTAGGATTCATGAGCGGGGAAGTCATATCAGCGCGTGGGCGGGCCTGGACCGGTGAGTCTCTCATTGCGTCTCCAGGGGTGCAGAACCGACGGGCTCAAGCGTGACCGCGTGCTCCATCTCGCTGATGAGTGCCTTCCTGGTCATGCTCTCAAGTTGCAGCCTGCACTTGGTGAACTTACCCGAGTCCGACACTTGCCCGGTGTGCACGATGCTGCCGCGTTGCTTCCCCATATCAGACAGCGACTTCCTGACTTCCGCAAGCGTCCCGGCCATCGCCCTGTGTTCAATGACATAGTGAGCGTAAACGGCCGAGTCGCTTTCCAGCTTCGTGTCACGCAGTCGCGCGCACAGGCGTTCGGCAGCGTTTGCAGGGACTCCAAACCGCTCCTTGAACAGCTCCTTTGCGTCCTTCAACAGGCTCTCGCGTTCCTCGTCGGACGACAACCAGTCCAGAACCTTGTCGGGGTTCTCGCCGCACAAGACCTCCAGGGTGACGTGGTGAAGGACGAACCCGACTTTCCTGTCCGTGGCACAGCAGCCGAGGTAAAAGAAACTCAGCGCGCGCTGTAGTCTTGGCTCTAGACTGGCCGTCAGCACAGCGCGGTCTGCCTCCCTCGCTACGAACGTCTCATAGCCATGCGACTCGACGCGAAAACTGATGATCGCCTTTGACTGACGACTTGCAGGCGAAGAAGGGCGTTTGACCGACCTCACGTCTGCCGCCAAGGCGCGGCGACCTCGGCTGAAAGTGGCTCTCCTCAGCGACATCAGACACAGCAGTCTGTCTACGGTCGCGCGGGCAAAGCCAAGCGCTGTCCCTTTGTCTCGCGCCGATGTCAGGACCCGGACGACATACCCCTCACCGTGGTTGTCTATCGTCACGTGCGGCCCGAATCGAGCGGGAGTCGAGATCAAGTCGAATCGGACCGGTGCGATTCGCTCCTCGACTACGTAGTTCGGCGGTGCACCCGTGTCCGTTTCGCCGAGTACCGGAGAGATAGTCATCGCCTAGAATCTTAGGCCTCTCCATCGGACAATCAAGCCCAATTTCGCGCTTGACGCGCGTTCCGGGCATCAGCAATCTACTGCTGTGTCCTCCCGACCTACCCGTCTGAGGCGGCACAAATGGGGCACAGGCACGCGCGACATAGTGAAAAGAGAGCAGTCACGGCGCTCCCCAGGTCACCTGTCCATCCTCATCGGTCAACTGAATCTTTGGCCCGTCCTCGTAGACGCCCAGGCCGGCGCGGCGCTTGCCATCCCGATCAAACAGCAACAGGGACGGCCTTTCCTTCTCTACCTGCACCAAAGCACGCATAGTCCCACTGTGGTCGGTCAGGGCTAGTAGCGGTAGCACCTCGCCGTACTCTGGCGACTTTCCTACGCCCAAGGTGGCCAAGGACTTGCCGTTCTCCTCCACTAGGTTCAGAAACGCTCCTCTCTCGTCGAGGTGCAGGTCGGCCCGAGCCTTGCCGTCCCTGTCATAGAGAGTCAGCGCCGGCTCGCCGTTCTTACCGAGTTCCAGGCTGGCCCGAGCCTTTCCGTCCTTGTCGTATAGAGCCAGCCCCGGCTTGCCGTTGGCCATCCCCAAGGCTGCGCGGACCTCACCGCTTGGGTCCTTAAGAACGAACTCGTTGGCACTAATGACCCTCATGGTCTCGTCCGCCTTCTGGGCTTGCGCTCGGCTGGCGGCACCAATAGCAGCCCACGCTAGGGCACCAACAAGCGCAACCGCGCCCACTCCAGCGAGCACCAACCGATGGCGACGCTCCGCACGTGCCAATCTTGCTTCCACCACTCCTACGCGGTCTTCCAGGCTCTCTGTTTCCATGCCAATCCTCCTGTCATGGGTTCAATCGTGCGTAATTCGGGCGACATAGTTAACAGCTCTATCTCCGTCAAGGTCGAACGGGCATCCGCGTTCATCGTCAATAACATAGCCGGGCCGGGACGGAAGTCAAGCACCGGAAAGTGGCCAAGTGCTCAAGTGGTCCAGTGGTCGAGTGCGCGGGAGTAAAGGCCGACGGCCTACGGCTCACGGCTTACCGCCCCAGACCATGTGCTGAAGCTCAGGGGACGCGTGCTTGTCGTGCTGCTGGCGCAGTGCGCCGGCGAACTGAACTCGACCCGCTGCTCGTCCGACGCGAATGCGCGAGACTTCTCATTTCCCTCTGAAGAAGGCACGCCTTCTTTCGGATGTACGCGACTTCCTGCGGGGGAGTCATTCCGGCGATTTCTCGACCCATCTGGTCGCGGATTGTCCGCATCATCTCAACGGCATCGAAGGCCTTACTTCTCTTCAATCAACACCTCCAGCGGAGACCTGATCTCCAGTTCCGGATAACCGAGCTTGAGGTTAACGGCATTGTATGCTCGAATCCGGCTGAGCTTCACAATGTGCTTGAAGTTCCAGCTCACAAGCACATCCACGCGCTGCACGGTCGCCACCGCGATGTGGCGCGCATCCACGCGGTGGGCTTCGCTGACCGCGCCGTCTCGGATGTAGGCGCTCGCAAGCGCAAGGGCTTCATCATCCAATGTGACAATCTCGGCGTCGGCAAACCCCGACAGTTCCATCAGTGCCCGCACTTCGGGGCGCGCGCTCAGTAGTTCAGCCTGGGTAACATCGGAAATCACTGCCCGGAAGCGACCTGACGCGAAGTTCCGGCGGAGACCTTCGGAGTATCGGCCGAACTCCTTATCCAAGCAGCCGCCGATGACCGACGTGTCAACGTAGACTCGCGGAATCATCAACAGACTATAGGACGGTCACCGCAGAGTGTCAAGAGTGACGAGGGAAGGAATCGAGGGGTCGAGGGCGCGAGGGGGCGGGAGCAAGGGACAGAGGGACGTAAGGAGAGGGAGAAAGGAGTAGCTACCAGCCGATAAGAAACGGAAGTCCCGAGCTTTCCGAGCCCGGGACTTCCAGTACTTTGGTGCGGCTTGACGGCCCGCTGACGATTTTCACCTGGGACTTCGGCACGCGCAGGAGCTTCGCCACTGCTTTCACGACCGCCTCGTTGGCCTTGCCTTCCTGAGCCCGCGCCCTTACTGAAACGAGCAGGGAGCCGTCAGGCTCCCTGCTCACTTTCTCTTCGTGCGCGCCCGGCTTGACGCTGACGCGGAGACGCATCAGGAAGTGGTCAAGTGATCAAGTGATCAAGTGACCCAGTGGTCCAGTGCCGGCAGTCTGCTTCCATCACTAGACCACTAGACCACTTTCCTGCTTGACCACTATCCTACGGGCTTGAACCCGTCCTTGTACCGGTCGAGCAGCTCTGCTCGTTTGCCGACGTTCCAGCTCGAGACCGTTGAGAAGTACCCGGTCACGCGCGTGATGAAATCGACCTCGGACGAGCTGCAGTACGGACAGATGTCGTTCAGGCCCCGGCTGGTACGCCCGCAGGCCTTGCAGGTCGTGAACTCGGGCGAGAACGCGATCTGGGCGTTGCGCGTATGGTGGAATGTCTTGAGCACGAAGTTGGCAATCGCCTCTTTGGGCGGCCGCGCGTCCGCCAGCCACACGTGGGTCAAAGCGCCGGCATCAATCATGTCGTGGAACTTGCCCTCGCGGTACACCCGGTCAATCGGGTCAATCGGGTGGCCGACGTTCAGGTAAGTTGAGTTCGTGTAGTAGGCCGAGCCGTCCTCTATGTTACCCTTAACCACCTGCAGGGTGCTGTCCCGGTAGTGACCGAGATCGAGCCGGGCCAGCCGGTACGCGGTTGACTCAGCCGGGGTCTGTTCGAGGACGAACCGCATGTCGTACTGCTGCGACAGCCGGCGGCACTCCAGGTTCAGGAATGCCATCACCTTCAAGCCGAATCGGAACGCCGTCTCATCTTCGTGAAGCTCATGGCCCAGATGGTATTGCACGAGTTCGTTCAAGCCCAGCACGCCGACCAGGTACGTCACCCGCTTCATGCGCAGGTACTCTTCGCCGTCCTGTTTCATGGTCAGGAGCGCGAGCGGACCCTCGTCCTTGAGCGCAAGCAGCTTGTCGATGAACACCTTTTTCTGGATGTGCGCCTTGGCCGTGAGTTCGATGTCGCGCCGCAGCCGCTCGAACAGCTTCTCGTCGTTGTGGTTCGCGACGTACGCCGCGCGCGGCAGGTTGAGCGTGACGTTCTGCAGGGCGCAGTAACGCATCTTCCACGGAGTCAGCGCGTCGCGCAGGTCCGACGCTTCGAGCTTGAACGACAGGCGGCAGCACTCGCTGATTTTCGCGGTGTTGCCCCGGTCGAATACGAAGTAGGTGTTCCCCTTCTCCACGGCCACGTCCGAGATGTGCCACAGGAAATCCTGCCAGCCCGGCGTGGCAAAAAACCGCTCGGTTATGTGCACCAGCGGCTTCGGGAAGAAGAACGGCCGGCCCTTGGCATCGCCTTCCTTGTACACGTCGAATATCGCCCAGACGAAACGTTGCGCCTCTTTCATGTAGTCGCCGTACTTCCGGCCCGTGTATTCGCCGCCCGGGCCGATGGCCTCGACGCCTTCGAAGTGCGCCGGCACCTCCCAGTACAGGTTGATGTCCGAGAAGATCGCCTGCCCGCCCCGGGCCACGTTCTGCTGCGAATACTCGAATATCAGTATCTGCGCAAGCTGGTGCAGGTCATGGTCGTTCATCCCTTCGGTGAAGGGCGCGAAGAAGAGGTTGACGGCATCCCAGCCGATTGCGCCGGCGAAGTGGCCCTGCAACGCGGCCGAGAACTTCACCATGTGCGCGAGCAGGGTTTCCGGATGCTTGGCCGGGTTGGCCATCGAGAGCGCGTTGGGCAGGGACAACCCGAACTTCTTCACGTACTCGAGCGACTGGCCCGAGCAGTACGGCCGGTTGATGAACCCGAGGTCGTGCAGGTGGATGTCACCCCGGGTGTGCGCGTCGGCCACGTCCGAATCAAAGACCATCGAAAGCGCGAACTGCTTCAAGGTCCACTCGGCGATGGTCATGTTCGTCGCTTCGGGGTTGTGCGGCACGTTCGCGTTCTCGCGGTTCTTGAACAGCATCATCCGTTCTACGTCGTACGCCGGCACTCCGAGGCGCGCGTGGCGTTTGTAGTGCTCGACCAGGCCGCGCTCAACCAGCTTCGAGTTCACTAGTTCCCGAATCAGCGACGACGTGACCTCTTTCACACCGGAATTGATGACTACGCCCTCGACCTCGAGCGCGATCTTGTCGGCCTCGGCCGCGTCGAGGTTCGTCTCGCGAACGAGCGCCCGCGAAATCCGAGTCCGGTCCCAGCTGGCAATCGTCTCGCCGGTCGTCTGCACGAACAGCGCGAGGTCGGTCGCTTCCTTCCTGCCGGCCAGCGCCTTCTTGATGCCCTCGCGGTTGGTCCCGCGGCGCTGCCTTGCCCGCTTCTCCCGGTAGAGAATGAAAGCCTTCGCGGTCCGCGCGTGGCCGTTCTTAATCAGGATCTTCTCGACCGCGTCCTGTATTTCCTCGACCTTGGGCACGTGCTCCCCGCGCAACTCACGCATGTACCGACAGACCTTGTGCGCAAGCTCATCGGCCCGTTCCCGGTCTTCCCCGCCGACCGAATGGGCGGCCTGGAAGATAGCGTTCCTTATCTTGTTGACGTCGAACTCGACCCTCTCGCCGCTCCGCTTCTCGACGTGGCGAAAGTAGTCGACCGCTGGCTCCACTTTGTTCCCGGCATCCTGCAACTGGTCTATCTTTGTTTCCACTTCCGGCACTCTTCCTCCTCTAGGTCCTGCTGTGATTCTCTCTGCCAATGCACAAGAACACGAGACTCCGTACCCGGGAGGATAGAACGCCTGCCACAGCATCACCAACCCCGACCTTGACTGATTTCGCGTCCCTGTGCTTCATTGCTTCAGATTCTTCAACGCTTCTACAAAATGCTCCGGACTGTCAAACTGGCGATATACCGAGGCGAACCGCACGTAGGCAACCGGATCGAGCGCGGAAAGGCGCTCAAGCACCAGTTCGCCTAGTGTAGCGTTCCTTAAGTAACATTGTATTCATGCTGCTAAGGGCTTGCCGGTATAGGTCCACTTGAACGGGCGGGCTCGTTCCTTGCTGTACATTCGCAGGTAGTGCATGATTTGGCGCACAAG
>Ga0265595_1001229_pt1 | contig 20448 bp, 17 predicted proteins | sample saktaG_15_FD_190148 | JGI IMG/M metagenome (GOLD analysis project Ga0265595, IMG submission 190148) | Saline water microbial communities from Sakinaw Lake, British Columbia, Canada - sak_2013_06_06_50m | ecosystem: Environmental > Aquatic > Non-marine Saline and Alkaline > Saline ... | reverse complement strand
TCCAAACAATTTAGAAAGGTCATTTGCATTTCAACAAAATCCTTACCAGCCAATTGTGAATAAAAATCAATTCATTCCTCAGTATTTTAAACAAGACGTTTACAAAGAGGTTAAAAGATTATTAGAAGACGAATATGATGATCCGGCTAGAGTGTTTTCAAGCATAAAATCCGAGCTGGATGATGTTATAGAAGAAGAAAAGAACAGAGTAAGTGGTCCAAATATGTTAGACCCATTAATAGTTGCAAAAGATTATTTTGACAATTATATTGCTCCAAATTTGGAAGAATATGAAGAAGATGAAGAAGATGAAGTAATAACTGCTGCTGCTCCTCCTCGTGCTCCTCCTCGTGCTGCTCCTCGCGCTGCTGCTGTTGGCGCTGCTCCTGCTGTTGCTGCTCTTGCTGTTGCTGCTCCTGCTGTTGCTGCTGCTCCTGCTGTTGCTGCTGCTCCTGCTGTTGCTGCTCTTATTGCTACTCCTGCTCCTGCTCCTGCTTTTCCACCAACACCAAAAAAAACATCATCTCCTATCGCTCGTCGTGCTGCTTTATCACCATAAAAATAAAAATAAATACAGATAAAAATAGTATTTTAAATATTTTTCTATAATAGTATGAGTATATTTATAGAAAAATATGAAAACCAAAATGGAATATATGTTTTACGAGATGATTTATTACCAGGTGGCACAAAGTCGATATTAATTGATTCATTGGTTCATGAGGTTCATGATTATGATAATGTAAATGAAATCGTATACGCATCTCCGTGTTACGGCGGATTTCAAATTGCACTTTCTATATTTTGTAAAAATAATAATAAAAAAGCAACCATTTTTTGCGCAAAACGAAAAGTGCGACATCCAAATACTGAAACATGTGTGCAAAATGGCGCAAATGTCGTTGAAGTTCCATATGGATATTTAAGCGTTGTTGAAAAGTATGCCCGCGAATACGTGAGGGAAAGGGAACCAGGAGTTACCCTAAAAATAGCATTTGGGGCAAATTCACCAGAAAGTATAAACATAATTGCGTCTCGAGCAAAGCGTGTTATCGAAAGATTTTATACGACTTATGGCACGCCGCCCGATGAAATATGGTGTGCAGTTGGCTCAGGAACTTTAATAAGTGGCATTATTCAGGGTTGTAATGAAATGCAAGGGACAGCAAGTCCCCTGAAAATATATGGAGTTCAAGTTGGCAAAGAGTTCAAGGGTAGTAACTCTCCAAATGTAACAATAATTGTATATCCAAAACCATTTGAATATGCATCCAAACTTGAAGTCAATTTCCCATCCATGCCAAATTATGACCTGAAAGCTTTTGAATTATGTTTAAAATATAATGCCAATTCAGATGAAAATAAAAAAATATTATTTTGGAATGTATTATAAAAATTTTAGGAATTTAATTATAAACATCCAATTACCACCTTTTTGTGATACATTTACATCAGCATTTAAATATATAATATTTAATATATTATATATTGAATGTCATTCTTTTCTAGAATTTTCAACAAGACACCACCCCCGCCGCTTCCGCCGCTTCCATTTGTTACTCGAAATGGTGGTATTGATTTAGGAAACAACCCTATACAAGATGCCATATTAAACGAGTTCAATAAAATCGGCAAGGAGATAAATATGCAAAGATGTAGTAAGGTTGCAGAGTTTATTTCTTCATTAAATTTAAATAGTAATGATGTGTCAGGTTCTCTTCAAAGAATTTGTATTATATTACAAACAATTGACTTTGATGATGAATGTGGTCCCATGTCTCTCGTTATTAAAAATGAAACATTTTATTGGTTTGGAATATTATTAAAAAAATATAAAGACTCAAAGGATGTCGAGACAACACAGTTGAAAAAAAAACTTGGCCTTTCTTTAAATAATATTTTAGAACGTTTTAGAACGTATGATTTGTTACGAGAAAAAGGTTTATCACTAGACGAACTAAAATCAGAATTTTTTGAACGTAGTGGTGGTGAGACAACTGCAAATGAAAATATATATGATTTGATTATGTATAAAAAAAAACAAAATGCAGAATCAGCAACAGAACCACTAACAGAAGCAGCAATAGAACCAGCAACAGAAGAAGAAAAAATAGAAGATATCTTATTTAGAGATTTTGGGGGAAGAAAAAGTAATAAGCGTAGTTTTAACAAGCGTAGTTCTAACAAGCGTAGTTTTAATAAGCGTAGTTTTAATAAGCGTATTTATAAGAAGCGTAGTTGCAAAAAATAAAAAAATAAAAAAGTAAAAATAATTTGATTTTCACATGCGAAATTTTACAGTATTTCAAATGTATGTAAAATTTTCATCACCTGTGATTTATTGTAAAACATTATTTAAGGAGCTTTCAAAAGTTTTTATGTATTTAATTTAAAATCAAGCGCTGCAATTTTTACGGTGTGTGTAGCGTGTAACTTTTGTCATGTTATATTTAATAAATGCAAAATAATAAATATAAATATATATATATACATATAACAAAAATGTCCAATGACAACGTATTTATCACTTTTGATAACGCATTTGTTGATGTGTCAAAAGAAATTGATACATACATAAATGGTGCCAATTTTGAAAAGGATATTGCAGACATGTCGCCCGATCAAATTGAAGATTACAGACTTGAATGTTGGAATAAGTTTCAGAACACGCTTTTAGTTCCCGCTATAAACCGCATGGTATCTTACCTTCCGAACACGAAAATTGGCACATTAAAGCCTCTCACAAAACCTTACCCAACACCTGACCAGTTTTTGAAAGCGGAAATAAGGACGCCATTGTCACATCTTGAATTTTATGCGACAAATTTGTATACTAAAGTTGATGGAGGTTTTTATTATGTACTTAATCGTGTATTGTTGCAGGTTGAAAATGGCAAAGTCCGCATAAATGCAACGCCATATAACAACGATAAAAAGATATTCAACGTGTGGTTTTATTTGTTTCTAAGCGGATTGCAAAAATTAATTGTCCCAGTTCCCAGACTTTTTCATGACACCGACAGTAGTAAGTCAACATGTAAGCCAACAGTTCGTTTGTATAGAGGTATGCCATTACAGGAGAATCTGAGCAATTCTTTATGGAAAAAACCTGAATTATGGGTAAATAAAGAGGATGATTTTGGCAAATTTATTCCGAATCAAAATGAGGAGGATCACAAGGTAAATTATTACACATCTCTAGGATTCTCAAGTTACACCACAAATCTTTCAACTTCTTGTATTTTTGCTGTTGCGGATAAACCTGTCGACAAACCTCCAAACATTATAGTTTATGAACCACGAAGCGGGCAAACCAATTTACCATCGTTGCAAATCATTTCAGACACGCCTATAGAAAAAGAATATTTGACATTTCCCAATCAAAAGGTGATGGTTTATTATAGAGAAAATGGGGTACTACACTCCGCTATTTTGCATGAAACATGCTCCACGACAGCTCCTCGAACACCGATAAATTGGATAGCCATAACCGATGCATCAGACCCCGACTTGCGCGCAGGCATTACGCAAATCGATACACAGAGTGGTGGCAGGCGCAAAAACAAAAACAAACGCGGTATCAAGCGTAGCGCCAAACGTAGCGGTGCTCATCAGAATCGTTACAAAAAAACACACAATGGTCATAAGAAAAGGTTTAAATGAATTAAATGTATTATTTAGGAGATTATTTTGATTCATTTATATTTATAATTTAATTAATATATATTTAAGTAAAATGGCTTAAATAATTATCTTATGTTAATATATGGAAATAACACTTCCATCATTCGTAGATTCTCCAGAATGGCGCATAGCGCAGTGGAAATCGTACTGCTCTACAAACACGAGTTACAGGTTCTAATCCTGACTGTCACTAGAGCAATTTTCAGTTCAAATAAACCGGCATGGCGCAGGGGCAGCGCGCGGGGCTCATAACTCCGAGGTCACTCGATCGAAACGAGTTGCCGGTATCCAACCCATCATCGCACAGGTGCATCAAGGCACTAGAGCAACCTTTAAACCGATATGGCGCAGCGGCAGCGCGCAGGGCTCATAACCCTGAGGTCACAGGATCGAAACCTGTTGTCGGTATCCAACCCATCACATCGCATCGGTGCATCAAGGCACTAGAGCAACCTTTAAACCGGCATGGCGCAGAGGAAGCGCGCGGGGCTCATAACTCCGAGGTCACTCGATCGAAACGGGTTGCCGGTATCATTACAATTCAGTTGCTTTGCAGAAGCAGCACCCGTCTACACATGGACACTTTAACCGGCATGGCGCAGAGGAAGCGCGCGGGGCTCATAACTCCGAGGTCACTCGATCGAAACGGGTTGCCGGTATTTTTGTATGTAAGCCCCTTTAGCTCAGTTGGATTAGAGCATCAGCCTTCTAAGCTGGGGGTCGCCAGTTCAAGTCTGGCAAGGGGTGCTGGGTCTCCATAGCTCAGCTGGTAGAGCAAACGGCTGTTAACCGTTAGGTCATAGGTTCAAACCCTATTGGGGACGTTTTATAATAAACAAATAAATATTTGATTTATCATTAAGAATCAAATATTAAATTATACATAAAATTTATTATTTTATTTGTTTGTCTATACATATATATGTATATATAAATAAATATAACCTATTATTAACCATGTCTTCAAAATATTCAAAACTACCACCTCATGTTGATGATACTTTAGTATCTGATCCTATACCTTTGATTCCATTACAGCAAAAAGCTTACGATTCAGTTTTCAAAGACAAACAAAATTATAGTCAGTTACATAGTTATAATCCAAAATCCATAAAACAAGGAGCAATTCGCCGTACAAGTGAAACACCACGTGGTAGTAAAACCGTTGTTATTCCTGAAGTATCTCAACAAACATGTCCATCCGGGATAAGTCCCGATTTTGATGTTGTAAATAAGAATGGAAAGCGTGTAAAACTTGTTCCATTTATTCGTTATTTGTATGAAACCCGAAATACTTATTGTAAAAATAAGAAATATCCAAATTATGTGTGGGATGCTACTATTGATAAATACTGCTGTAGTGAAAGTCCTGAAGACATTTTGACTCGATTAAATCATTTACTGGACGCGTTAGAAAATGGAGTTGGTAATGTAAACATCAACTCTAGTGTTATTGATACTTTTGATGAGATAAAGAATGAAATAAATAAAATATTTAAATTTCTTTTTCCAGATGATAGTGGATTTGGAGATGAAATAAATAACCGTAATCTTGATATTAGACGAAAAGTAGAGGAAAAACTTGATAGTTTGATATCCGAAAACGATACTGGACTACCACTACCGACCATGCCACTACCAACCATGCCACTTAGCCCAGCGTTTATACACTGGTTTAGCACGTATGTCGATCTCGCACAGATGCAAAACGACCCCGAAAACTTTCCAGATATTTCTGACATTTCTGACCCCCAGAAAGCTAGAAAAATCGCAACTGTTATAGAAATAATCGCTTCGAAAGGGCGCATCACCATCTACACCACAACACCACCGACTGCAAAGATGAAGGAGACATTTATCCGAGACGTGTTAAGCAAACTCCCAGATTTTAATCCAGATTTAGATTATCGATCGCCGGCATGGACAGAAGATATCCCACCCACTACGACAAAGATGGCAAATGCTATATGGGATAAACGTGGAGGACGTCAATACCATTTGAAAAAAAAATATAAATCAAAGTCGAAATCAAAGTCGAAATCAAAGTCGAAATCAAAGTCGAAATCAAACTCAAAAGTTAATACGAAGAATACTCGACGAATACGTCGTAAATCATGAATTGTTATATTATTTATATTTCAAGCAACAATAACTTCTTTTGATATTGTTTTGATTATTCGTTTCTCACCTGAATCAGGTATCGGCGTGCACACATGATTCATTGTTAAAATAAATTCATCGCGTTTATTTTCATTTGTTTTTATTTCCGGGTCAGAATCTTTGAGATCTTTCAACGTTTTCACCTGTTTTCTTGAAATCTCACCAATCGAATTTTTCAATTTTTCATTCCCCTCATCCTTTTTCCAATTATCCTCCTCTTTGATATACATTACATCTCTTTTTACATCCGTGCAATGAATGGGACGTTTGAATACGTCTAATTCTTTTAGTCCGCGCAAAAATATAGAGCCAACGCTGTCTTCCAAGCTCTTATCTCTGGTGACATTCAAATCATCAAATGTAATATTAAGCGACTTGACGAAATCACACATATTTATCGCATCTTTACACTGCTCATTCAAAAAGAAATTCAAATTAAATTTCTGTTTTATATTATTTGTCGTATTTGTTATAATGTTTCCAATGCACATTTTTGGCAACATTTCTAGAAGCTGCTGTTGTTGTTGAGTTTGTTCGATAATGATTTTTTTCATCTCTTCGTTATCCTTCAATATTTTCATTATCAATTTATTGCTAAACTTTATTTGTTCATTGTTGTTGTTATCATTATTGGTTTTAATGCCACATATTATTTTATGTTTATATAAACCTTCTCTATACGAATAAGATTTACTACAACTATCACATGTATATTTTACTTTTATTTTATCATTATTATGTTTTTTTGTTACCAAGTGTCTATCATAGTCAATTTTTCGCACACATGAAAAACTACATTTTTCACAAATATAAATCATTATTGAATTGTTGTTTTTTTATTTGTTAAACAATAGTGAGATTATATTTCTATTATTGTTTACATAATTATTGAATTATCATTTTATCCTCGAAAAACAACTTTTTAGTTTTTCAACTTGTGTAAATATGCGTTTTTGGACGATGTTGAGACAAATATTTGTGTTATCATTTTTTTTGTATCATTTTACACCATTTTGTATCCTTGCCTTACCATACACCCGCTATTTTATTTTGTACTTTACACCCCATACCCGCATTGATTATGCTCTGAGTGTAAAATTTGTATCCTCGTGTATCATTTTCCCGCAGAAAAAGCACCTTTTGATGCTTGATGTTGTTATTGAATAAGGTGTGGGTGTAAAATCTGTATCCATTTTATTTTAGCAGCATACACAATTTTAAAAAATCCCAAAAAATCCCAAAAAATCCCAAAAAATACGACTTTTTCAAAAAAAATGCTTATGCTCTCAGGCAATTTATTGAACATTATTGTGTCATCTTAATTCATAAGGTTTGAAGTTTTAATGATGGAAAATAAAAAACTAAAAAAACACGATTTTTTTTTGTAAAGATTCTTTTTTAATTTCTGAAAATGGACAAAAATAAATGTCCATTTTGGATTTTAAAAAAAGAGTTATAAAAAAAGATATTTTTGTCAAATTCTCCATTTCACCGAAATAAAATCATACAAATTTACGAATATTTTTGAATATTACTATTTTATCCTCTAAAAACGACTTTTTAGTTTTTCAATTTGTTGGATTTTCATTTTTGGACGATGTAGAAAATGTGGTATAAAACACGCCATATTTTCCACCATTTTTACGCCGCATCATAAATGATGCGGACATGTACAAATAAAGCAATTTTTGCCCGCATTGACTATGCGGTGGCGGTGCAAAAGTGGTGCGTTTCGCACGATTTTTAATTAAAGTTATTATATTCATTATTCTTGCACATATAAATATTTTGTATTGTGTTTTCACTTGTAATTTTAGCAATATTTTGATTTAATTCATTCAACCAATCATAAGCATCATTCCATACATATTCTTGAAGAATTCTTATTACTGAATAACCATTTTCATTCGCACATTTTTCTTTGTATTGGTCATTCTTAAATTGTTCTTCAGGTGTTTTCCAATTCCATATTTGCACAAAATGTTGGTTTCCATCTAATTCAATGATAATTTTATGTTCTTCTAATGCGAAATCAAACGGAAGAATGCGAGTTGTAATTGGATTTTTACACCAGTCTGCGCGAAATTGTGAAACAATATTTGGATAGATTTGTAATAGTTGTTCATATATTTTTTTTTCAGTTTTATTTACACAAATTGGACACCAAGTATTTCTTTTTCCACTAACATGGTCTAAAGAAATATCAAAATAATGATTGTATTCACACACAAAGTAATATTTCTTACCAGAACCTTTAACAACTTGTCTTGGGTTTATTATATTACCATTTTCATCTACATTTTTATCACTCCAATATTTTGATTTTTCGTGTGAAGCAAATGAATTTTCATAACATTTTTTACATTCTTTGTTATCACATAATTTTTGAGTTGTATTACAACAATATGGGCACCAACTATTATTTGCTGTGATATGTTCAATCTTTTTTTCGAAGTCATGACCACAAATACAATTAAACCAGTATTTTTCGTGTACTCTTTTAGTTACTTGTCTTGGTGTTATTATATTTTTATCACTCCAATATTTTGATTTTTCGTGTGAAGCAAATGATTTTTCAAAACATTTTTTACATTCTTTGTTATCACATATTATTTTTCGTTTATCATCACAATATTCACAATATGAACTTGGTTTTACATCATAATTTTTCTCACTCCAATATTTTGATTTTTTGTGGGATGCATCAAAACATTTTTTACATTCTTTGTTATCACATAGTAGTCTATATGGAACGCAACAATAAGGGCACCAAGTAGTTCTTTTTCCAGTAATATGGTCTAAAGCAGAATTAAATTCATGACCACAATCACAATCAAACCAATATTTATTTGATGAACCCTTAAAAACCTGTCTTGGTTTTACATCACCATTTTTTGCACTCCAATATTTTGATTTTTCGTGTGAAGCAAATGATTTGTCAAAGCAAGTTTGACAATCTACTTTATCACATAATTGTTTAGGTGGATTAGCACAATAAGGACAACCTCTATTTTTATTTTTTGCAATATTAGATAAAGCGCTTTCAAATTGATGCCCACATTCACAATCAAACCAATATTTTGTGTGTGAACATTTATAAACATGTCTTGGTTTTACATCACCATTTTTCTCGCTCCAATATTTTGATTTTTCATGTGAAGCAAATGATTTGTCAACGCAAGTTTGACATTCTTCATTATCACATAATCGTTTTGAGTTGCACATTTTGTTTTATATAAAAATTATAACAAAATTTTAAATCAATTTTATATTTTAATGCGTAAAACTATTTCATCATCAAAAAACGATTTTTTAGTTTTTCAATCTGCTGTATTTTCATTTTTGGATAATGAGAAAATGTTGATATTGATTTATTATATTTGATATAGAATATATAGAATATAATAAAATAATTATTTTTTACAGATTATTAAATAATAATCTTTTTAGTTCCAGATGAATCTGACGAAGAACCGTCTTCATACTCTTTGACTTCATCCGTTTTTTTAACCATAAGAATAGACGGAGTTGAATCATTGTCATCATGAGTAGAAGAATCTTTTCCTGTGTTTTCGTCTTCATTGACAGGATTGGCATCCGCCGATGTAACATCTTCGCGCATTTTGATAAGATTTTTCTGTGGATTGTGGTAATAATCATGTCCTCCAATGGTGACCGTGTACCATCCGTTCGGCGGGCGATATTCATAGTCTTTGGCGGGATTCGGCTGATACCACATTGTGTCTTTGGTTTTTTCATTGTAATAGTATTCTTTTTTTGATTCCGGTTCAACCATTTTAATCCATTCTTTGCCCATATTTTCAGTTGAAGTCGCTTCCAAGTTGGTATCATGATTTGGATTGCAATTCATAACAATATTTTGAGTCATCGGTTGTGGTTGTTGTTGTTGTTGTTGTCGGCCGCCATTTTGTTCATCGTTTTCTTGATCACTTTGTGAATCCATAGTTGCATCTTCTTCATTGCCACTGCCACCTTGTTGCAACGACGCATCATATGAATCCATCGTCGAGTCACTCGGAATAAGTAATTGAACGCCGTCATCATCGTAATTGCTGTCATTGTGTTTTTTACCACCACCCTTCATCAAAGAAGTGTCAATCGAAGCAAAAGTCTTCTCTCCAGACAACAACTTGTAATTATTTGAAAATGACATGCTTTCAATCTGGTTAATGTTGTCTTCTGTAATAATACGCATAACGCAATTCATCGTTTGCAGCTCCTGAATGAGCAGCTTGAACGAATAAGGAATTTGTACGATGCTGAAAGAGCGGCCAAACCGCGTAATATTTACTAGTTTCGGATTATCGGTTAGAGCGTCATTAAATTCAATGGGTCCGTCAGCCATCGGGCTCATAAACACGTCATTGTCAGGATTGTATATTGCCGTCATTCCGGTTTTATTGCAAATCGCCATGTAATAAATATCGCCTCGTATCAACATGGATTCCTGCAAAAAGTGCGCAGCTCCGTGCCCGATAATCCCGTCACGTTCCATTTCGCCAATGCGCAGGCCACCGTCATTTGCTCGCCCTTGCACCGGTTGCCTGGTTAAATTGGTATTAGGTCCCCGTGCTCTAAAATTGATTTTATCTTTCACCATGTGTTTCAGTCGCATGTAGTACGTGGGACCAATAAAAATTTCGCTTTCAATTTGTTCACCGGTGGTTCCGTTGTAAAGAATTTGGGTTCCATTTGAACTGTAATTTTCTTTTAGCAGCATGTTTCCAAAAGTTTCGTGTTTGTTTCCCAAATTGACGAATGCGGTGCAGTCACCGAATGCGCCATAAATCACGCACGCTTTTGCCATGATGGTTTCGACAAATTGCCCAATAGTCATGCGGGACGGGAATGCGTGCGGGTTTATGATTAAATCAGGGCGTATGCCGTCAGACGTGAATGGCATATCTTGTTCGGGAATAATGAGTCCGACGGTTCCTTTTTGACCGCACCGAGACGCGAATTTGTCTCCGATGTTGGGTGCGCGGTCTTCGCGAATGCGGACTTTAGCGATGCGCGAAGGAATGTCGGGGTTGCTTCCTTCGGTAATATAGGTTTTATCCACGTAGCCAATCTGTCCTTTTTTAGGACGAATGGACGCGTCGACAACTTTTCCTTCAGCATTTTTAGACTCGCTTACGACCTGACCGATGAGTACGCTTTTTTCAGATACGGGCGTATTTTCAATGATGAGCCCGTTTGAATCCAAGTTGCTGTAATCGTACCCTTCTCCGCGCCCGGCGTTTGTGATTGCATTTTTTTGCTGGTAATCGTTCATATTCAAAACGCGGGTATCGATTCTGTCACCGGATGATTGTTTGCTTTCTTCGCGGGTTTCATACATGTTGTAATAACTCGTTCGAAAAAGTCCGCGTTTTATGGAACCCTCGTTGAATAAGATTGAATCTTCCACGTTGTATCCGTTGTAAGACATGATTGCAACCAGTGCATTTTGACCGTACGGGTTCTGCTCGTCGTTGAAGTATTTCAAGTAGCGCGTTTTCACTAGCGGAATTTGTCCGTTGTTCAAGACGACGCCCATTTTATCAAACCGCTGGAGAAACGACGTGTTGTACATGGAAACGGCTTGTTTCGACTGGCTGCATGAAAACACGTTGCGCGGCAGCTGATTATTTTCGGGAAAGGAAATTAAGTTTCCCATGACTCCAAACATGAGCGACGGGTGGATGTCGGAATGCGTAAATTGCGCGGAACCCGGTTTAACTTTATCGTCGGGGCGAAATGCGAATAACGCGTTATTTTCTTCCGATGCGTCAATGTACTCAACAACAGCCGCGCGATTCATCATTTTTTCAAATGTTATGTTTTCAGGGAGTTCATCGTACAGTTTAACAATGTTTGTCATGTCGGTGGTTGTAAAAAATGAGTTGTGATTTATTTTTTTTATTCCAAATCCGCCGACAATGTGATTCCAAGAGAATTTACGATTTTTCAATAAATTGAGAATTGATTTCGATTGAAAAGCGAACATTTTTTTTGCGGGGTCATAATAGTACGCAGGTCTGCAGGGTCGTCCGCCATCTGTAAAAATATTAATTTCGCGCATTTGAATATCCCACGAGCAGCTAATGTATATTGGAATCATGGATAATCGTCTGCACGTCTTGATTTTATGCACGACGTCTTCGGGTTCGGAGACGACGCCAACCCAGCTCCCGTTTACGAATACTTTTGTTTGATAGTACAAAAAGTCTTTTGGATACTTTTCCAATGATAAAAGATTTATTCCGGGTTCATTTATAAGCCACTTTATCATGTCGCTTCCCTTGCACCCGTTTGTAACATGGGTTGAAATTGCAAAATGTTTTTGCAGCCCGCTGTCTGGAACGTCGACCGGGTCCATGAGGCACCACTGGGAGCCGTGTAGGAGTCTCGGCTTAATAACTTTCGCAGAATCATCGAGCGGCAGGTTTACTTTTCTGAGATGCGATATTGCCGAATTATAAGAAAGACGATTCAGGTCTTGAACAATGCCAGCTTCTTTAGTGAATTCGCTTCCGCCCCAGTTTCCCTTGAATGCGCGCCGCAGACCGTCTTCAACAATGCGGTCTTTAAATATGTCGTCGTATTCCTTTACAATGTCGATAAAATTCTCTTGATACACGGCATAATTATAGTTGTATTTGAAATCGAGCAGCGTTCGAATGCGTTTTATTTGTTGCGCATAGTATTCGTTGAATAAGCTGTGAAGCATTTTTCCGGGTATTTTAATGCGCTTGTATTTGAAACTGTCTCTGTCAATTGGAATATCGATTTTTGCTTTCAAGCGCACCAGTTTATTCACCATGTATCCGAGAAAGAATGCTTTGGATTGGAAATTGAGTTCACCGATTTGCGGCAGAAAGAAATTCATTAAAATATTTTGCGCCTGAACCACGCTTTTTCCTTTGATAAACACTCCAATGTATTCGATGGCAGCTCGCTGTGTAAAAATTTTATTTGCGTCATGCACGCTGGGGCGAAAAAATTCAATCAAGTCTCGATTTTCCGCCATATTTAACAAGCACGTTTCGATAATGTCATAGTCGGATATTATGCCTAGTGCGCGCATTAAAATGAAAAGTGGAATTGGTTTTTTCACATTGGGTATTTCAACAACAATTTGATTGTTTGTGTATCGCGGTGTGGGAGCGACCATGTAGACTCGCAATTTGCGTTCGGGTTTAGACGTGTCTTCCGAAACTGTGCGAATTTCAATCGAGTGGCTGTATTTATCATCTTCGCTTCGAACGCGAGTGTACAACATGTTGTCTGCAAACATTTCTTGGCTGACAATGAGTTTTTCTTTTCCGTCGATGATGAAATATCCGCCATGATCGCTCTTGTCTTCGCCCATGTTGTAGATTACGTCTTTTGGAAGACCGCTCAGCATGCACAAATTAGAGTGGACCATAATTGGAAACTTGCCCAAGAGTATTTGCGGAAGTGTGACTGTCTTTGTAAATTTTTTAGTAGAGGCAGAAACACCTTCAGATGCCTCTTGTTCTTGTAGCTCTTGTTCAAATTCAACGTCCACATCATAGTGAATGGTTACGCCGTATGTCATATTTCTAAGACGCGCCTCATTCGGATACATGTAATGAACTCTTGAAGTTGTTCCTGTTTCATCATATATTACTGGTTTCCCGTAGTAAATTTTATCACCTGTTTTTCCTCCCAGATAAAATCGTGAAATGTGTTTATAGACATCTGTTTGTGGATTTTTTTCTTTTTGAAATACGATTGGATTGTGTTCTTTAAATATTTGACTTATTCCGTTTGAAATAAATTCATTGTATGAATCTAGTTGATGTGCTACTAAAATATTGGGATTGTCGCTGAAAAGTTTATCGATAATATTCCACGGAATTGTTTCATTTAATAGTTGGCTCATTTCATTCTCGTCAGATGCGGCTGCGGCTGCGGCTGCGGATGATTTTTCTCCCTTTTCACCTTGTTCGCCGACATCTAAACCTAGTTTTTTATTTCCAGATTTTTTTTCTTTTACTTTTTTTGGTTTTGCTTCTTTTGGTTCTTCTTCTTCCTCTTTTTTTGCTTCTTCTTCTGATTCTTCTGCTTTTGCTTCTTCTGCTCCTTTTGCTTTTGCCCCTTTTGCCTTTGCTCCTCCGTCCATATCTTCTTGTCCATCATCATCTTCATTAGTAGTAGCAGAAAGAGCCGATTCTTCTATTATAATATTTTTCTTTTCTTCTTGGTCTGACATGGAACTCTAGTTGTTGTAATTGTATATATTATTATTATTATTTTATTATTATTTTATTATTAATATCTTATAAATCTTATAAAGTAATTTTTATAATAAAATAATTTTGATAATAAAGTTTGAAAGTTTTGAAAATGCAGAAATAAAACGGATTATATTTGAGATATTTCATGGTCGTAGACCGTACTCTAAACCTAGAATAATTGCAACCATCGAGAACCAACTCAATCCATAGTTATAAGATGCGCCTTTGATATTTCCAAAGTAACGAATCATAAATGGAAGCATAATGAAGAAGAGAATCCAGGACAAAACCCAGCCAGTAAATGCATACGCTGAATATTTGACGACGTTGTCGTATTTTGTATATAATTCGCGAATCTGGTCCATCGTATATTTTACAAGTATATACTAAGGATAAAGTAATTTTTGTAATAAAGTAATTTTTGTAATAAAGTAATTTTTATTATAAAAAATAAATTAGTTTATAAATTCAATAATTTCATTCAATTCGATTCTCTCTCCAACTCCCATTCTTAATAATGATATTGTGCTTGTTGACCTCTTTCGTGAGATGCATTGTCTTTTTGTATTGTTCTACTGTCTAGTGCGTGGTCATAATTGGCATAAGACGAGTAGTTACTTGTTTTATTTCCTGCATTATTCTGATTTCCTTGAAACCAATGTGTTTGTTCTGAGCCTGGTGGTGCAACATTATCTTTTTGTTGTTTTTGCATTTGCGGTTGCTGCTGTTGCTGTTGAGGTTGTTGCTGTTGCTGTTGCTGTTGCGGTTGCTGCTGTTGAGGTTGTTGCTGTTGAGGTTGTTGCTGCTGTTGCGCTGCAGCTTGTTGCTGATATGTATAAAACTGTTGCGACTGTTGCGACTGTTGTGGTTGTTGCGCTTGTTGCTGTTGCGCTGCTGCTTGTTGCTGTCCTTGTCCCATATAATTAACACCGCTTCCGTTCATGTTTATGGTACGCTTATTTACATTTTGCCCCAGAAATGATACGATGACAAAAAATAAAATAAAAGGTAACAATAAAATAAACCACGAAAGTTTATAATATCCATAGCTGCAAAGAGTGTTTAAAATAAATGTCCAAAATAAAACATATAATATTTTTGCAATAAATACTGGAGTTGTGCTTTCGACAGGACAATTTACATTTCCTACACAATATAAATTTTGGTTTCCATAATTCTGGTACGCAAGAATTATAATTCCAATTGATGATAGTAAAATATATATGAAAGCAGGAGTGCAGAGAGACATATTATATATAACGCAAATATAAATAAATAAGAATAAAATATTTATTTATAATAATGTGAAATTTAAATAAATATGAATCAAGAAAGTATTTATTCCCTAAACCAAAGAATCAAAAGGGAGCTGCTCTCCCCTTTAACAAAGGATTATTAAATTCGTTCACTGCTGCTCGAAATAGGTTGGTCCCACGGGGAAGAACTTAGAGGCGGTTTAACCCCATCCAACCTTAAATTAAAATCGGTTGCTGATGAAACAATGTTATTGTATGCCCCCGTAATGTCATCAAAAATACCTCCACCGTGTATAAGTTGTTTTATTGTTTTTTTTTTATTGCGACGACCACCTTTCATTTCACCCAACTTGGCAAGTTGAGGTCCATTTTGAGTTGGCCACCTTGCACCATGATTGATTGGTTGTCCGTCTTCAAATTTCGGAACATTTCCGGTTCCAACGCCGAGCGGACTTGGAGCAAAATAGTTACCGGTGTTCGGATTATTAGAAACGGTCCACGGAGAACCGATAAATGTTGAAGCGCCTCCTTCTTGAGATTTGTATCCATCTTTGCGAATATAACCGCCGCCACCTAAGCGATTGAATGTTGAACGTCCCATTCTAATGTTTCGAATAATGCTGTTTCGTTTTTTATTTCTAGCATATAAATCTTTGTGTTTTTTACTTGAACTTGCATTTGTGCGCATCGTTCGCTTTCTTGTGCTTTTAGATTTTTTATATCTTTTAGTATGTGCCATTGAAATTCTTACAAGCTTTTATAAGTATATATATTATCAATATAATATAATTAAAAATAATTCAAATAATTAAAAATAATTTGAATTATTTGAATAATTAATAATCATCTCCTAAAATCAAACTCGAATTCAAATCTTTTCTTTTTGTTTGATATTTGTTATGTTTTTTACTACGAAATACATTTTTTATTTTATGAATTAGTTGCGTAAAACAACCTCCGCACGCAGATGTTGAACATGGTGTATCATAATCGTCGAAATAAAGTGACATTGGATTTGGAATATGATAATATTTTTTTATTTATATTTTAGATGGTAATCTTTTTAATATTTAATATAATTTTATATATAAAATATAATAAATCTATTATATATACATATAACCAGTAACCTAATCAATACCAATTTCATGAAAAATAAATCCAAGTCGGTTCAAAGTTGTTTACCAAATATGTTTTGCATAAGGAATACAACGATTGTACTAGTAATCATTTTTGGTGCGTTAATAGCATACATTATATATTCTAAATACGGCAACAACAGCGGCAACAACGGCGGCAACAACAACGGCAACAACAGCGGCATGCCGTCTATGCAAAGGATGTACTCGCCCTTTTATACGATTCCCATTCCTGATGTTTTAGAAAATCCGTATGCTCCGCCGTTGCGCGACGAACGCTATAATGACGCGGTGATTCCGATTCCAATCAATGTTCGAACGCAGGGACCGCCAGCAAATGTGAATTATAGGCAGGTGGGACTTTTAACGCGCGTGAATGGAAAGGAAACAATACTGCCGCTAATGGGGCGTCCTTTACAAAAAAATCGAGACAAGTGGCAATTTTACACAATGAGCGATAAAAATAATTCGGTAAAACTTCCAATATCATTTAGAAAGAAGAGTTGCACCAGCGAATATGGTTGCGATAATATATACAATGGCGACACGGTATATGTTGAAGGGTACAAGGACGCATTTCGGGCAACAATATATGACAATGCTGTCATGGAATACCTCTAGCGGCAGCGTAATGTATTAATTAAATCTATATAAAAGAAAAATTGTACTAATATTAACATCAACACAACAACTCGTGTAAACAAATAAAAATAACAAAATGACATTTGACATCAAAACAGCATTTGCAGAATTATTCATGATGCAACAGTTAAAAACTGGAACTGTATGGGTAGACACACTATTATTTGGTTTTTTTATTTTCATAACCTATAATGCCGTGATTTGTATGAATTTAAAGTATTGTTTCAAAAAAATATATGAAATAAAGAGTTATCCAGTGTCAAAACTATGGTTATATGTTACAAACAAGACTCCAAGAAAAATGATTGTGTACGTTGGTTTCAAGTACAGCAGCGGGTACACCCAAATTAAAACGTATGTTGATTATCCTCCGCCAATGATGCATATTTTTAATTACATGCACAACAACTCTTACAAGGTGGAAAATACGTATAATATAAAATATTGCGAGATGATTGATGTTGCGACAGACACACAAGTCAAAACGTATGTTCCGAACGAAGAGGGCGTTTCGTTTGAATTGTATCCCGACATTTACATTGAATTATCGAGTGACAAGTTACCAAATAATAAGGACCATGAAAGTTTATTGGAATTTACAAATGTGTCGTGTTCGGTAAAAACGTACGAACATGACATTACTTATATTCACAAGTTTGTAAAAATGTGCGAAGAAAAATTTGAAAAGGCGGTCAATGATGAGTTATCAAAAAATAAATTCATTTTCAAACACAACAGCGAAAAAAGTAATAACAAGAATGATGAATGGAGCGATACAAGAACACGCGGAATAAAGTGTGCGGAGTATCCGTTGATAACAAACAAGCACTTGACGAAAAATTGTTTCTTCACAATGAGAGATTCATTGATAAAAAGAATTGATTTTTTTGTTAATAATGAAGAGTGGTATAACAAACGAGGGATTCCTTATCAACTTACTTTAGTGTTTGAAGGGTCTCCGGGTTGCGGTAAAACGTCAACAATGAAGGGAATTGCGACATACACGGATCGTCATGTTGTTGATGTTGATTTGACAAATATTAAGAGTATTTCAGAATTAGAAGATATATTTTATGGAAATTACATCAATGGTAAATATATTCCGACAAATAAGCGAATTTTTTTGATTGATGAAATAGATAAATTTTTTGAGGCGCTTTCTTTGAAGGAAGAGAAGGAAAAGAATATGGCAGTTGCCGCTGAAAACTCAAATTCGAATCCCAACAATATTGTAATTGTATCAAAAGATGGGTTATCGGGCGATGACGGTAATAAATTCAAAAAAACAGCGAGTTGTTCTACTGCATCGACTGCAAGCAATGGACTAACTAGAGGTCAAATATTGAGCATTATGGATGGAATTTTGGAATCGCGCGGGCGGTTTATCATATGCACCGCAAATGACACTTCGAAAATTGATGGCACGTTCAAGCGTCCTGGAAGAATGGATGAAATTGTTCATTTTTCAAAGTGTGATGCGCTAATGATTAATCAGTTGGTGGATTTATTTTATGAAGGGCGCGTCGAGGATGCGTATACTGAAGAGCAAATTCTGCGCTATAAACACATTGAATATCTATTTTCACCGTCTGATGTAAACAAGGTGTGTTTCAATAATATAAATTCGAGAGAATTGGGGGAAGAATATTTTATGAAATTTAAAGGATAAACTTAATAAAATTATTTATTTTCTGATTTATTTTCTGGCTAATATGGTTAATCCATTATTATTTGTAAAACGTTCTTTTATATACCATTCTGGATGATTATTTAAAAATTCTTCTATTGCAGTCCATAAACCTTTAGTAATTTCATCTATTGGAAATCCAGAATCTTTACTTTGTTGTATAGGATCCCAACCAACTCTGATCGTTTCTCCATAAATTTCATCTATAGTTGTGTCATGCATAATAATATATTTGTTGGTTATTTTTGAGAATTTATCTAATTCTCTCTTCAATTGTCCATATATATGCCATGTATCAATAAAAGTAATATCATATTTTTCATTTAATTCTAATAATAGATTATTTTTCCATTCATAATTAATAGAAATATAATTAAAGCTATTTGCTGAATTTAATAATTCAGTTATATCACACTCATTTATATCATTTAAAAATAGTCTTTTTTGACTATTATTTTGATTATCAATTAATCCATATAAAAATGCCCACGATGATACACAGCCTCTAACACCAGTTTCAAAAACACTATTACATTCTTTTGCATATTTATATAATGTTGGTAAATGTTCATGAATATCGCCTGAATTATGACCACCACATAATAAAATATATTTTGTTCCAATACAATCCATTATTATTATATATATATAATAATTTTATTTATATTTATTTATGTTTATTTATGTTTAATTATTTAATTATTTTAATAAATTTGAAGATAATAATAAATATAAATATTATAAATAGTTATATTTATATTTTATAAAATGCAACACCAACAGTTACAACAGTTGCAGCAGCAGCAGCAGCAGCAACCATACTTGAAACAACAGCAGCAGCAACAGCAACAAATCAATATTAAAGATGCGTTGAGCGCTTACACAGAGAATGAACAACTTGTGTTTGTTTTTATAAAAAATATTATTTTAAATTTGATTCTAGCAATAAAGCAACTTCGAGTTAAAATGGGGTCAATCTTAAATCAGCCTGATATAATATATGTTGAAGTTCTCAAAGTGTATGAAGAAAGTAAAACCAAATTTACACCCACCGACATTGAAAATATAAAAACAATTATTTCTGTAACGAGTAGTGTTACAGAGTTGAATGGAATTTTTTTGGATGCATTTACAAAAATTATGGAGGATGGGAAAATAGACATGAATGATTCGATACACTTTATGACATTTATGCACGAAGTTGTTCGTTTATTCAATGACTACACCACAAGTCAAAATTTCAAAATATCGCTTTCATCAGAATCTGTACTACATTTTTTGCACTTTATTATTAAAAGTATTCTAATATTGACATTGGATGACGAACAAGAGCGCGTTGCGATATTAATGTTGGATGCATCTATTAAATTAATACAAATTGCAGTATTACCAATTACAAAGTGCAAGTGTAACAGCAGTTGTTTTTCATTCAACCGTTGAGAATAGAATAGGAAACGATTTTATAACTATTTTCCATTTTTTCTGATTCTTCTACTTATCATAATTATATTGCTAATGCTTCTGCCGCTAATGCTTCTGCCGCTAATGCTTCTGCCGCTAATGCTTCTGCCGCTAATGCTTCTGCCGCTCATGCTTCTGCCGCTCATGCTTCT
>Ga0265595_1001224_pt1 | contig 20494 bp, 16 predicted proteins | sample saktaG_15_FD_190148 | JGI IMG/M metagenome (GOLD analysis project Ga0265595, IMG submission 190148) | Saline water microbial communities from Sakinaw Lake, British Columbia, Canada - sak_2013_06_06_50m | ecosystem: Environmental > Aquatic > Non-marine Saline and Alkaline > Saline ... | reverse complement strand
AGGCAGGGGATCGTTCAACCCCCACTGCTCGCGAATCGCTTCCATAACCTCAGCTGTGGCCCCAGATTCCGCCAGAAGCGCTCTGATCGGGTCTCCAGGCACCAGGTGCACGATTGAGAAGACCAGGATAGATAGCCCAATTAGAGTAGGGATTGTAGCGAGAATGCGCCTTCCGACATATTGCAGCACCGAAGACCTGCCTCACTTCCTGACAATACTGGAAAGCCAGCAATGCACTTCGACCGCACCTGCATCGGACTTTGGAGCGGTAAAGACGCTTATCCAGGAACAGCGAGAACCTCTGCGGCTTACCAGAATAGGATCAAATGTCTGCACTGCCAGGACCGGGACACCCCGGTCCTGGCAGTCAGATCACTCAACGATCAGTCTTGGATATAGTGGACGTCATATAGCCACTTGTCGAATCCCCGGCTGCTCACCTTGAGACCTGTGACGTCGCTGGCCAGAGCGGTGTGGACGACATAGTTAACCATTGGGATGGCGTACGCCTGTTCTTTGAAGTAGATCTGGAATTCCTTCCAGGTTGCCGTTCGCTTTGCTGGATCCACTTCGCCAATGGCTGCTTCCAGGAGCTCATCCAACTTTGGATCCTCGATGCAGTTGAAATTCCAGCCCACTCCTTTCTGCGAGCTATGCCAGAAGCCAAACTGCCGGGACAGGACTGCGTGGATAGAGCCAAGGCATCCCCCCTCGTACTCACATGAATGGAGTGCCTCCACCAGACCACTACCAGCCATGTAGGATACCTCCACGCTGATGCCAACCTTGGCCCACTGCGCTTGCAACAGTTCAGCCCATTTAAACGATCCTTCGCTGCCCACGAGGGTGACTTTGAGCTCGTTGCCATCCTTCTCGCGGATGCCATCTCCATCAGTATCCACCCAACCGGCTGTTTCCAGAAGCTCTTTGGCCTTGTCCGAATCGTAGGGATAGTACTTTTCCACCTCAGGGCTGTACTCCTCGAACGAGGAGGTGAGGGGGCCATAGGCCGGGGTTACGGTGTCGAGGTAGACTATCTTTACGATTTCCTCCCTATCAGTTGCGTAGTTCACAGCTTTACGCACATTGATATCGTCGAATGGCGGCTTTGAGACATTGGTACCTTGGCACATGGGTATACCTGGATGGGCAATTGATAGCACATTGAAACGAGGGTCCTCCTTCAGTCGCGGCACATCGGCGAAAGGAATATCCTCAACTATCTGGACCTCTCCAGATTCCAACGTGCTGAGGCGGGTCTGCCCGTCCAAAATGACCTTGTAGACCAACTCACCCAGGTAAGCGGGACCCTGGTGATCGAAGACCTCCTCTGGTGCCCAATTGTAGTCCGGATTGCGCACCAGAGTAATATGGTCGCCAGGGACCATCTCCTTAAACATGAAGGGACCGGTGCCCACTGGCTGCTGTGCAAGTTCGGGGCCCGCTCCAGGCGGGACGATGTTCAGAAACGCATCGCCGGCCAACTGGCCAAAGTACGGGCGCGGTTCCTTGAAATGGACCTTAACAGTGTAATCATCCACGATCTCAGTGTGGTCGTAGCCGTCTAGATTCCCCAAAGCGATACCACCTGCTGGGAAGTCAGGATCCTTGATGCTATCAAAGGTGTACTTGACCGCTTCGGCGGTAAAGGGGGTCCCATCGTGGAACGTTACGCCCGTGCGCAGATAGAAAGTCCACGTCTTGGCATCTTCAGAACTTTCCCAGCGCTCGGCCAGCCCCGGAACCAGCTTCATATCCTCTCGCTGCCGCGTGAGCGTGTCGTAGATGTTGAAGCAAACTGCTGCCTCAAGTGCCTTCTGAGCTTGTCGGGGATCGAGTATCTCGGGGCTCTGGTGAAGAACGTATACCAAGCGGCCGCCCTCCTTAGGGGTGGGCGCTTCTGGCGTGGCGGTCACTACTACCTCCTTCTCGACCATCACGGTCTCGACTATCGTCTTCTCCACCACCTTTTCCTTCTCAACCTCGACGGTGACCGGAACCTCCTTCTCGACCACCACCTCCTTCTCAACCACCTGAGGGGTGGGAGATGCACAGGCTGAGAGCAGCACTGCCACCACAACCACAACCATACTAACAGTTTTCCAGGTCTTCATCTCGATTTCCTCCTTAATTGGGATTTTAATTGGGGACGGATTTACCATCCGTTCCCTGGCCGCTGGACTGCAATCCAGCGGCGGCGAACTAGAACTAAATGAAGTTGTTCTCTTGGCATCACCTCCTTACCAGTAGTGCCTGGGTCGTCAGGCAGAAAGGGGATAAAACATGGTATCACAACCCCTCTCGCGCAAACGGTATCTCCGCTTCGTGCACAGCAAAGTCGGTCACTATGGTGGCCTGCGCACCAGGCACTGTCATTTCCACGTCTAGTACACCTCGGCGGAAATCCTTCGGTAGTTGCAGGGCAAGCGCCGGTTGAGTAACTTCGTAGCGCCAGCGGAGAAGTGTATCGAAACCAAGCGTTTTCCACCTACAAGGGTGCCTTCCACAAGCCGCTTGGCCTCGATACGTCGCTCTGCTCCTACTCGGCCGGCGCTATCGCTCAACGCCCTACTGGGGAAGGATTTACGCCCTCATGTACTAGTGCAAGAGGTTTTATGTCTCAGCGCCCACTAATTCCTTGGCTAAATCAACTGCCGCCACAGCATCAGCCCCAATCTGCTTTGCAAAACCAGCCGTCACCGGCGCACCACCAACCATTTTGCTCTCTGACCCAGGGTCTTCTTTCCTTCGGTAGTATGCAACAACTCTGATATGCCACGGTATGCCCAACTTGTCAACAAGAACATAACGCCAGATAGTTTACATGTATCCCAGCATTCGTAATCTCGCCATGGTCTTCTCTTTGTCTTGCCTTCTACCTGCTCGTTCCACGGTGTTCTCCAGATCTTGTTCCCAGGCAGGAATATCGGTCAGCTTCCGACTGGTGGACTTGGCTCCCAGGGAACGATATCCCTCTTCGTAAAGGGGACAGTAGGGAATATCAAAATACAAGGTTGTGTCCCAGATATCTCTTTCTGTGAAATGAAGGATTGGGCGATAGCGGGTATGTGCTGGGACAAATTCCTCTGCTTCGACTTCCTCACAGTATTCATCCTCGGCTCGGGCTTCCTGTTCATCCCATCGGATGCCTTGGAACACCACTTTCACGTTGCTGTCCTCCAGGTAGGTGTTGAAGACTACCGTCTTCATGAGGTGGTTCCCGACGTAGGACTCAGCCTCAAACGGGAATCTCTCGAGGTCAAAACCAATCCTCTCGATCTCCGCCTGGTTTCGCTCGTTCAGGTCTGCCACCACAACATCGGCGCCCAACTCGTATCCTGCAGCCTTCAAAACATCCTCGTTCCTCCCCCAGTCGAGTTCCACACCCCACTCGTTGCTGTATGTCTCCAGGAACTCTTCGATCTCTTCAAAGGCATCGCCTTCGTCTATGGTAAAAGCTTTTGGCAAGGGTAGATCGTTTTCCTGGCAGAACTGCCTGCAGATCCAAAGAGTCAACGTGCTGTCCTTCCCGCCCGACCAGATGAGGCGCATTTCCTCTGGGTCGAAGCGATCATAGGCCATTTTGAAGATCTCTTTCGATTTCTCGATCTTCTGTTTGAGCTCCTCTACCCTCTTCTCATCCAGTTCAATCTTAGGCATCTATGTCCTCCCTTTCCTTTTATTTCTGCTCCCTGTTGATCCTGGGGCGCAACTTGCTCTTCATTTCTTCCGCCATGGGCGAAGTGTCGAAGAGGTTGTTCTGCTCTTTGGGATCGGACTGCAAATCGTACATTTCCCAGCTATCGTCCTCTACACGGTAGATGATCTTAAGATCATTTTCTCGATAGAAATACACCGGCCTGTCCGTATCCTTCACTCTATGGCCCAGTTTACCAATGGCCTCGCCATAACAACCTTTCTGTGGATAGTCCTCCAGAGGAAGCAAAGATTGTCCCTGGAAATTCTCCACAGGGTCCAGTCCAAAAAGATGTACGATGGTGGGCGATATATCCAGACCACTCACCAGGGTATCGCAAACTTGAGATTCGCCCGAGCTGTAGTTGTAGATCAGAAGAGGCGAGTCAATCAACTCAGCATACATCTTTCCGTTATGAGATAACCCGCCATGCTCTCCGAACTCATCACCATGATCGCTGGTGATCATCACAACCGATTCATCTAGCACGGTGTGTTTATTGAGAATGTCAAAAAACATCCGCGTGTGATCATCGACCTCTCGAACGCAAGCTAGATAGAGCTTCCGCAGCAGGTTCACCGTTTCTGCATTGGAAACATCCCGTTTCAAGACGACCTCTTCGAATAGTGCAAGCATCTCGTCTTTGCCAAGGCCGATAGATGGATCAACGACATCCAGGTACTCCTTCTCGGGAATGTACGGCTCGTGGACGTCCATATAGTGAGTCCACAGGAAGAAGGGCCTATAGTCATTGCTGCTGACGTGAGAGGAAAGCCACCTATCTACCATTTTGTTAATGGCATCCCCTTTGATGAAGGGGCTGATGGGAGAAACCTCCTCTTTCATGGAGTCATAGAACTTGTTCCAACCGCGGCTCCACCCAAAGTATTCGCCCAGGTAGGGATTTGAATGGAATGCTGCGGTGACTATTCCAGCCCGCCTGAGCACTTCCGAAATGAGTGTCCTTTTCAGTGACAGGCTTTCTGTTCGCTTCTCTTCTTTGGCATGGTCGAAATAGTAGGACGAGGTTAGTATCCCTGGAAAGGAAGCCTGGGTATATGGGGCAACGGTTTGGGCTTTAGTGAACTTGACACTTCTTTCCACAATTGAATCAATGAAGGGGGCTACCCCTTCTCGGCTGCCATAACACCCAAGAACATCTTTTCTTAAGCAATCTATTGTCAAGAGGACGACATTCTTCATCTCTGCCTATGTCTCCTTTTCATTAACGCTCCCTTACGGCATAACATGGAAGATACAGGCGGTTGCGTTCCAGGTAGCCAATCAGGTCTGTACCAGAGGCTCAGTTAAGTCTGCACTCCCAGCACCAATCCTGCTCCTAGCAGCAATAACACCAACAGGGAAACCAGCGCAAAACGCCACCAACCAATACGCGCATATCCATAAACCAGCATAGCAACTCGTGCCACAGGTGTCATGATCAACAACAGCAGTCCCAGGTAGATCAAACCTATGCCATCGGCCTTAAAGGCCTGGCCCAGGGCCTTACCTGGTGTAAGAGCGAATTCTGACAGCGGCGTACCCTGGATGAGCACGATGGACAATCCCAACATAAGCAAAATGGCACTTATGGATACACCGGCGAGGAGTATGTCATGAATAAGGTGATCGACCCAATGCTCTTTATCTAACTCCATCATGTCTCCAACCGGTCGAACCCTTGATCACAGAGATCCCGCCTGCATGAACATCTGCCAGGCCACCAGCAAAAGGAAGACGACAAAGATTGTTTGTACAAGTCGCCCCGATAACCGTTGACTCACCAGTGAACCAACAAAAGAGCCTGCCAATACCCCCAAAATCACAGACGCAGTCAATACCGGACGGACATCACCTCGGCCGTAGTAGATAAATGCACTGGAAGCAGCAGTGACCCCTATCATGAAGTTGCTCGTCGCCGTAGCCGCTTTCATAGGCACGCCACAGACCATGTTGATCACCGGCACCTTGATCCAACCACCACCAACTCCCAACAGGCCAGAGACATTGCCTGCAACCAAGGAACCCATAACCCCAAGCAGTGGCCGTCGAATTCGATAGATTACCCACCCCCTCTCACCAGGATCATAGCAACAAGACCCCAGCAAGCCAAGATCAGCCTGTGCACTGACTGATGTTTTCCCTATGTCCCCCTCTGTGGCCTGGATGACTGCGTTGCCCTTCCTGGCCTTCTTCGCTTTCCATCCCATCATCATGGCGACCACCACCACGGCCACAGCGAATATTCGCATGAGTGCCAGGCCCGAAAGCCATCCGGCAGTTAAAGCGCCCAGCATACCGCCCAATACCGTTGCCACCTCCAAAACCATCCCCAGGCGCATGTTTACCAGACCTTTATCAACGTTTGTCGAGGCCACCGCACTGGAAGTAGCTATAACGCTGATGATACTGCTCGCAACGGCGTGATGCATAGGAATATGGAAAACGAGAACGAGGACTGGCACGAGGAACACTCCGCCTCCTATACCTAAAATAGCCCCCAGCACTCCAGCCACAGTTCCTGTCAGGAACAACCAGGGAAGATTGTAAGCAATCAAACTCATATTCCTCTTTACCCTTCCCCCAAATCCCAGCACCGACACCGGTTATCATCGGTAACTACGTTCGCATTATGCCAACCGAGCCGAGTGTGCGTCTGAATGAAAAACCGCCTCCTCTAACCCTTGCCTCCTCTGCCCGTCAGTGCTGTTTGCTTGGCTTCGCCATCCCCTCAACGAGCACTTTGGCTACCTCTGGTCTCGTAAACTCCGACGGAGGCAACTCCCCCTTCCTCAGCATGGCCCGTATCCTGGTCCCGCTGAAAAAGACGTGTTCTTTTTTGCCGTGTGGACAGGTCTTGGAGGTAGCCATACACCCGCAGCGGATGCAGTAAAAGGCATGCTCGAACTTCAACGGCACGATCCCCAGCTCACCGGGCTCAAATTCATTGAATATGTATTGTGCATCGTAAGTGCCATAGTAATCTCCTACGCCAGCGTGATCCCGTCCTACGATGAAATGTGTGCAACCAAAGTTCTTGCGCATGATGGCATGGAAGATGGCCTCTTTGGGCCCAGCGTAGCGCATAGCCGTCGGCAACACGGCCAGGAGCACCCGATCCCTGGGATAGTAGTTCTCCAAGATCACCTCGTAGCAACGCATGCGCACGTCTGCTGGGACATCGTCCGCCTTCGTCGCTCCCACGATGGGGTTCAACAGCAAGCCGTCCACGATCTCCAGGGCACACTTCTGGAGGTACTCGTGCGCCCGGTGCACCGGATTGCGGGTCTGGAAACCCACCACTGTCTGCCAGCCTCGCTTGGCGAACTCTGCCCTGGTTTGGGCCGGATCCAGGCGGTATTGGAGGAAGTCGGTATACTGCCGGCGATGGAAAAGCCAAATGTCCCCCCCTAACGCCACTTCCCCCATACGATGCAAGGCGGCCACGCTAGGGTGATTGGGATCATCGGTACCGTAGACGGAGAGAGCTTCCTCCTCCTTGTCCAGGAGATACTTCTCCTCCAGGCTCATCAATGCCACAGGCGTACCGTCCTTCCCTATCAGGGCAATCTCTTGGCCCTCCACCAGTTGATCGGCGAGCTCCTGGGACACGGCCAGGGTGATAGGAATGGTCCAGGGCAAGCCGGAAGACAGGTGCATGGTCTCGATGATACTGCGGTAGTCCGCCCGGCCTATGAAGCCCGTCAGAGGGCTGTAGGCGCCCATGGCGATCATCTCCAGGTCGCACCACTGCCGGTCGTCCAGGCGCACTGTGGTCAAGTCGCGGGCGTGCTCCTGGGCGGCCTCGGCCTTCGGTCCCTTGAGAATGCGGTTAATGAGCACCCCACCGTGAGGTTCAATCGTTTGCATGAAGTTTTTGTTTTCCCTGCCCGATCGCTGTCTCTTGCTGCGCATTGTTATGAGCCGCGCGGCGCTTCCTTTGCAACGCACAGGCAATATCTGCTTTTACCTGATGTAGCCCAACATCCTCAGCCGAGCCCTGATCTTCTCACGCTCCTCTTCAGCTAGAGGAGCCCTGCTGGCTTGCGCACCCATATATCTATCACACAGCTCGCGGGCTTCTTTCCGCAATAGTTGTTCCTCCTCGTCCAAGATGTCTATGAGGTCAGCCTGCTCATCCGGATCCGACTGCAGGTCGTAGAACTCCTCTGCGCCGCCTTGGGTGCGGTTGATTATATACTTGTACCTATCCGTTCGAATGGCCTGTAATACCCCCAAGCCCCTGGGCTCGAATATCTCCTCAGCATAGGCCACCAACCCTTTTGAGATCCCACTTTCGATGGCCGGCAGCAGAGTAGTGCCGCTGAAATCCTTCACGGTAGAGAAACCCATTAGGTCTAGCACAGTGGGAGCGAAATCCACTGCCCGCACCTGGCCCCGGATTCGTTTACCTGCAGGCAGCCCCCCTCCCTTCATCACCCAAAGTATGCGCAAGTCCAGGTCGTACATAGTGCTATGCTGTGGGTAGGCGTGGCCTTCGCGCCATTGAATGGGAGGCAACGGGCGCTCGCCCAATATGGTGCCATGGTCCGACAGAATGGCGACGATTGTATCTTCATAGATACCTAGCCTCTCCAATAGCTCAAGCACCGCACCGACTACCACCCTGTCAGCAAGCTTTATCTTGGCATCATAATAGCAGTAGTCCGACAACTCTCCTTCCTTGATGTGCCCCTCAGCCAGTAATTGGTGTTCCGATCCCTCGTGGGTATGCAAAAAGTGTCCCCAAACGAAAAAAGGAGACTTGTGGTTATCTTCGATCCACTTTAGAAGTCGCGGAACCCACCAACTGCCCAGGACGAACGTCTGCTCCTGCTCATCGCCAGGATATATGAGGGTCTCCCATGCCCCCTCGCCCTCCTTTGGCTCATCGAAGAGCTGGAAGCCCCGGTCGAAACCGGACTTGGCTCCCATTAGCCCGACACCTACAAAACCCGCCGTACGGTAGTCACGGTCAATTAGCATCTCCGCCAGCGTTCTAGCCTGCAGGAAGCTGTAAGGATCGCGCATACCGTTTAATGGTGGATGGAGGCCTGTCAACATAGCTGCGTGGGATATGGGAGTAAAACAAGACGACGAGATGGCCTTTTCGAAAAGCACTCCTTCCTGCGCAATTCTATCTATGTTGGGGGTGCTGATGCGTTTGTATCCATAGGCGCTGGTGTGATCGGGTCGCACCTCATCGAGGGTCAAGAAGACTAAATTCTGTTTCTGCATCGGTTATCCTCCTACTTAGTCAAGTGATATGGTGTAGAGATAAAATGGCTTACAACCCTACCGAGGGATGACGGGCAAGATGATCCTCGAAGGATATTGACCATTGTGATACACGGTCTGGGTGGCTGCCACCAGCTCGGCATCCTCATAGAATTCGCGACCTGTGTTGTGATTGCGATCGAAGAACGGGAAGTTGCTGCTGGAGATGTCCACGCGAATGTGGTGCCCCTTCTTGAATAGATTCGCTGTAGGCCTCAGCGGAACGGTGTATTCGTAGATCTGGCCCAGTGTAATCAAACTTGGCTTCTCGTACGAGTCTCGATAGCGGGCCCGCACGATGCCATGGCATAGATTGATCGCAAACCCATCAGGGTACACGTCCACCAGCTTGGCTGTGAAGTCCGTGTCTGGCGCCGTCGAGGCAGCCCACAGCTTGACAACAACTGGCCCCGTCACCTCCACATCTTCCTCAAGCGGCTCTGTGACGAACACCAATACATCGCGACGGTGATCCAGCGGCCGCTGATCATAAGGAGCATCCTGGACATCGGGAGTACACAGGCTCATGACAGGATCCTTGGGATCGTAAACATAGCTATCCGTTGGCTCGTAGCCGGGAGGAGTTGGACTTAGGGATCCATCGCCTCGCGGCGTATTGGCTGCCCCTCCACTGTGGAGGTAATAGTCCGTATACACCGTTCTCGCCAGCGGCCACTCGTTCTCGTACCGCCACTTGTTCTCTCCCATCACAAAGAGCTTGATGGGCGGTTCATCCATGATCCCATTGTCGACGCCCTTCAGCCAGTAGTCGAACCATCGAATAATCAACTCATTGTAACCCAGCTGGGCCTCCGCACCAAAGTCCATAACCCCAACGTTGCGATTGGGGTCCTCAGTGTGCCCCCAGGGGCCTATCAGTAACTTTTGGTTGCGACGGGCGTGCTCGGTCATACCATTCTGTCTCATACCGGTGAAGTGATCAATGGTCCCTATAGTTCTATCATACGACCCTCCCGCTATTATGAAGACAGGAACATTGATCTGGCTGTGTCGCTCATGGAACCCCCAATACTCCACGTTCTGATGGCGCAGGTATGCACGATATTGATCCGCAAGGCCATAGAATATCTCCCCTGCAGGAAGCTCATCCAGAGGCAGCCACCAGACCCACTTGTCTCTCTCCATATGCTCCCAGGCCTCTGCGGCTTCATCCAAGGTCTGTGGCCCTGTCGTGATCCCATCTCGCTGGCGACAACCAGTTGCCATCCTATAGTGCCAATGCAATCGTCGCCCTGTCGCGAAGATGCCAAAATTGAGATCCAGAATACGAGCAGGGATGCCTATAGGAGCCATGGCCACCAGATGTGGCGGCCGTAAGGTGGCCAATTCCCATTGGAGCAGAGCATTATAGGAGATGCCGTAGGCGCCCACCATGCCGTTGCTATAAGGGAGGGTCGCAGCCCATTCCACGCTGTCGTAGCCATCCTCGTCCTCACAGGGCCTGCCCCCAAACAGCGAAATGAACTCACCTTCGGAACTACCACGACCCCGGCAATCCTGTACAACCACTACATAACCACGGGCAGCCAAAGTATAGGCCTGATTCACATATGTGGGTCGCAGCTTACTGTATGGGGTCCTACAGAGGAGCGTAGGGAACTGACCATCGGCTTTGGGTCGGTAAACATCAGCCCGCAGGATGGTCCCGTCTCGCATAGTGGCGGGAACGTTCTCCTCGGTCTTGATATCATTGCGTTTCTTTCCGGCTGACATATTACCCTCCTCATAATTCCAGATTATGCACTTCGCCGACCTGATAATCGTGACTCTTGGCAGGACTACCTCCAAAGCCGAGCGTCAAAGGCCTCTCGCAGGGCGCAGAAAGTGAACTGCCTTCTAACCCTACCGAGGAATGACAGGCAAGATGATCCTCGAAGGATATTGACCATTGTGATACACGGTCTGGGTGGCTGCCACCAGCTCGGCATCCTCATAGAATTCGCGACCCGTGTTATGGTTGCGGTCGAAGAAGGGGAAGTTGCTGCTGGAGATGTCCACGCGAATGCGATGCCCCTTCTTGAATAGATTCCCTGTAGGCCTCAGTGGAATGGTGTATTCGTAGATCTGACCCGGTTTGATCAGGCTGGGGTTCTCGAAGGAGTCTCGATAGCGAGCCCGCACGATACCATGGCATAGATTAACGGCAAACCCGTCTGGGTACACATCCACCAACTTGGCTGTGAAGTCCGTGTCTGGCGCCGTCGAGGCAGCCCACAGCTTGACAACAACTGGGCCTGTCACCTCCACATCTTCCTCAAGCGGCTCTGTGACGAACACCAGCACATCGCGACGGTGATCCAGCGGCCGCTGGTCATAAGCAGCATCGTGAAAAGGAGCACTCCACCCTGGAACACCGGGAGTACATAGGCTCATCACTGGGTCCTTGGGATTGTAGACATAGACATCTACAGACTCGTCGCCAGGAGGAGTTGGACTTAGGGATCCATCGCCCCGAGGCGTATTGGCTGCCCCACTGCTGTGGAAGTAATAGTCCATATACACCGTTCTCGCCAGCGGCCACTCGTTCTCGTACCGCCACTTGTTCTCTCCCATCACAAAGAGCTTGATGGGCGGTTCATCCATGATCCCATTGTCGACGCCCTTCAGCCAGTAGTCGAACCACTGACTGAGCTCGTCAATATAATCTAGCTGGGCCTCTGTACCAAAGTCCATAACCCCAACGTTACTACGCTTGAGGTTATCGGTGTGCCCCCAGGGGCCTATCAGTAACTTTTGGTTGCGACGGGCGTGCTCGGTCATACCATTCTGTCTCATACCGGTGAAGTGATCAATGGTCCCTATACATCTATCATACCAACCCGTTATTCCGAAGGCAGGGACGTTGATCTGGCTGTGTCGCTCATGGAATCCCCAATACTCCACGTTCTGATGGCGCAGGTATGCATGATATTGATCCGCAAGGCCATAGAATATCTCCTCTGCAGGAAGCTCATCCAGAGGCAACCACCAGATCCACTTGTGTCTCTCCATATGCCAAGCCTCTACAGCTTCCTCATACGTTTGAGGCCCTGTCGTAATCCCATCTCGCCGGCGACAATCGCCTGCCATAGCATACAAGAAATCCAATCGTCGTCCCGTCTCAAAGACGCCAAAGGTGAGATCCAGAATGCGAGCAGGAATGCCAATAGGGGCCATGGCTACCAGATGTGGCGGCCGTAAGGTAGCCAATCTCCATTGGAGCAGGGCACAATAAGAGTAGCTGTAGGTACCCACCCTGCCGTTGCTATAAGGGAGGGTTGCAGCCCATTCCACACTGTCGTAGCCATCCTCAGCTTCACAGGTAATGCCGCCAAACTCCGAAATGTACTTACCGCCAGAACTATAGCGCCCCCTGACATCTTGTACAACCACCACATAACCGCGGGCGGCCAGCACAGATGCCTGATGTATACACTCCGGTCGCCGCTTGTCGTAGTGCATCCTCCGGAGAAGTACAGAAAACTGCCCATCAGCCCTGGGTCGGTAAACATCAGCTCGCAGGATGGTCCCATCCCGCATAGTGGTGCGAACGTTCTTATCGGTCTTGACATCATAACGTTCCTTTTCGGCTGGCATATTACCCTCCTCGTATGAAACGTAGTTGGCGGTGTACTAGCACCACCTCTGTCATGACGCCTGGTGGGGAGTTATTAAAAACAATGAAATATAACGATCCGCCCATTAGATCATTTTGTCTTGCGGCCGTACTCGAAGGCTAGTCTGCCAATATGGCCGACGGCTTTGTCAATCCTCGCCTCTACTTCCTTGTATGCAAGAGCCGTCAACTCCTCCAGGTTGAGCTTGCCCTGTTTCCGTGTTAGAACCGTGACCGCGATGTGCACATCGTCGCCGATGTAGATGATACCGCTGTCGTTGCGCACACCAAAGAAGGTGCCAGTCTTGTGGGCCACCTCTGCGTCTGGATCGTCAGGCGGAAGCTGAGATGGCAAGCGATCGTTTAACGTCTGATGAAGCAGTATGTCTAACGCTGTGTCGCAGGCCTCTCGGCTGGCCACTTGCCCATGAAAGAGCATACTGTTGAGGCGATTCATTGCCCGCGGCGTGGCAACGTTTACAGTGGAACCTTCTCGATAGACAGCTCCCTCAAAGTTGACGCCCCTCTTGATCCTGCTCACCTTCTCTGACCGCCTCAGCAGGCACTCCGAGGTGCCGAACACGTCCTCGAGCAGGTCGTGCACGCTCATGGTGATATTGATCTCATCCTCGCTGAAGCCCAACTCGCGCAAAGAAGTGTTTACCGCCTGGGGCCCGCCGACGAGATCCAGCACCAGGTCGGTGGCCGTGTTGTCAGAGATGATGATCATGAGCATGAGCAGGTCTTTGACGGTGGGTTGCAACCCTTCGCGCAGGAAAGCCAGGATGCCGGAGGGCGACGTCTTGTGGGCGTCTTTAAGCTCGATCCGGTCGTCCAGGCTAAAGCGACCGGCAGCGATCTGCTGCATGGCCATGACCAGGACCGGAATCTTGAACACGCTGGCGAGTTGGTAGGTGCAGTCGTTGTTAAGTAGTACCTCCTCACCGTTTTCCAGATGTTGGATAGCGACCCCAAAGGTCACCGGTATGTCCTTTACGACTTGCTGAATCTCAGCTTTCAGCGATGTTGCCTGTGACATAGAATCCTCCTAATTTGTCCGGCCTTTACCATGCCACTCCCGTTAACCGGTTGACCTTTTCTTCGACATGTATTAGCACTATCTCGTAAGGCGTGGAGCTAAGCTTACCCAGTCCCCGTAACCCTCATTCCCAGTTGTTGGGATGGTTTCCCTATTTTGTGAGAACGGTGAGAGATATTTGAGGCTTGTCCAGCCCGACCGCTGAGAAGAAGTCAGCGGCACCCAGGTCATCCAGATTGATGCCTGCGCGCTGGATTGCACCGGTGCCCTGAGGTCAGCACTTTGATCTTGCGGACCGACAACCCCAGTTTGAACCGGCTCAAGCCAATCAAGCGTTGATCACTTCATAGTGCTATTCTTCCAGATTCGCATCCCACCGCACTCGTCACACACCGTTGGACGATCTTCCGGGGTTGGCTCAGAGACCTCCTCTGTCAGGCCGGGCTCAGGTTTGGGGACCGGTGTCTCATTAACCAGCAAAGCGACCAGCGCAGACCTAGTCTTTTGGTTGAACCAGTAGTAAACGGCCCCGACACTCACACCGTGGCGGTCAGCAACCTCCTCTACGTCCACCAGACACAAGCATTTTTCCATGACCTCGACTTTCGTCTCAGCAGGAATCTTTCTGTTGGACATAGAACCTCCCTGTGGCGGGTGTTGGAAGATGCTCATCCTACCGCAGTTCGGTCCGTTCTTCAAATATCTGGCGCTATTTCACAGCCTAATGAACCATCCCGAATAGACTGAATCAGGCATCTCAGGATATACCCTAGCACAGAACACCTCCCGCCTCATCTTGCGAGATCCAGCCGTGCCAGTGACGGACCAAGTGACGACCGCTACTGTTCTCCAAACTCTAGCCAGGGTGTCTTGCTTCCTAGCCGATCGTACTCTGGCCGGAAAGGAACGACCTTCCCGCCCTTCATCACCCATGACACCTCTTTGAGCGCTGTGATGTCTTTTAGAGGATCCCGCTCGACCATGATAAGGTCTGCCAGCTTGCCCTGTTCCACAGTGCCAAGAGAGCCTTCCTTTCCCAACGCCTCAGCACCGGCTCGGGTGGCAGACTCGATAGCCTGCATCGGCGTGCAGCCCAACTTGGTCAGCCATTCGACCTCCTCGGGGATAGCAGCGCGAGGGTGCTCGTGGAAAATGGCATCGGTACCAGTGCCGATTTTGACGCCCCGCTTCAACGCGCGCTCAAATGTCTTGGGCAGCTCTTCCAGACAGCTCTCGAACCACTTGACCGCAATCTCACGTTCCTTGCGCCACAGATAAGGCAGATCTGGATCGGCCAGTTTCTTTTTGCACCACTCTGGCGCAATGTGGAGAATGAAGCAGGTGGGCACCCAGACGATGCCCTTGTCCACCATCATGTCCAGGGTCTTGTCCTCCAGAAAGGTGCCGTGGTCCATGGTGTCTACCCCGGCAACGGCCGCCATGTGGGTCCCAGGAATGGCAGCGGCGTGGCAGGCAACGCGCTTGCCGAGTCGGTGCGCCTCCTCCACCCCGGCGTTCAGTTCCTCCTGGGTGTACTCGGGCGTGTGAGTGCGATGGGTAGTTAAGAACTTGATGTGGTCGGCACCAGCCCGGATCTGCTCCCGCACCGCGGTACGAACGTCCTGGACGCCATCAGCGGTACGCATAAAGCCCTCGAGTGACGAGCCGTGCCCTCCAGTCATGCAGATACCCTTGCCAGCCACGAACAGGCGTGGGCCAAGGACGACCCCCTCGGCGATGGCTCGTTTCAGGCTCACGTCGAGATAGTCCATGGCAGCGACGTCACGGACAGTAGTGATACCGGCTTGAAGGGCCTGGCGCAGATTGTGCGCCGCGTATAGTACGGCGTAGGCTGGCGCCTCGTGGCCCATGGTGCCTGGCGCCACCATGGCAGGATGATACATGTGGGAGTGAAGTTCGATCATGCCAGGGAGAAGAAACTTTCCCTGCGCGCCAATCTGCTGAGCATGGGGTGGAATGTGCACTGCCTCTCGCGGTCCGACTTGGGCGATCTTGTCTCCGTCAACCAGAACCACGCCGCCAGGCAACGGTGCTGCACCGGTGCCATCTATCACCGTGGCTCCCAGAATAGCAATTTTCATGGAATGCGCTCCTTTTTCAGTGATGTTGCTTGTGACATACAATCCTCCTATTTAGTATTAATGTGTGAGTTGCACAAGCAAGCTGTGAGTTCTATCAAACTCACTAGCTCAAACATCTTTGACGGCTTTATGCCGTAACGGTTGATCTTTCGCTCATTTCTGAAGGCAAATCAAGATTTAACGCTTCTATTGCTTAATATTTTCCACACCTGCTCGAAAACCCGCAAATAGTTGCCGCCCAGGATCTTAAGAATCACTTCGTCCGAATGCCCTCGCTGCACCAACCGTTTTGTAATAGCTGGAACCTTAGATATGTCCTCCAACTCTCTTGGCACCCATTCCACGCCATAAAAATCGGATCCCAGCCCGACATGATCTGGCCCTATGGCATCAAGGAGAAACTCGATGGTCGCTATCACATTATCGAGATCTCCTTGACCCCAAAAGATAACGCCCAGCACACCCCCATTGCGAGCAATGGCCTCTAAACGCTCCCGGTCTCGCGACCAGTCAAAGCCAGGGCGGGGAGGTTCTTGCTGACCAGGACGCGAAAACATATAGGGGCTGGTATGTGACAGAACCACGGGTGCCTTACTTAGCTCCAGCACCTCCCAGAATCCCACCTCGTTAAGGTGGACCAAGTCGACGACGATGCCCAACTCGTTCATACGTCTAACCGCTTGCTTGCCCAGTGCGGTGAGGCCGCCCGTTTGTACACCCCGTTGAGGACCGTCGGCAAATGAATTGCGCCTGTTATGGGTCAGGCTGGCCATGCGCAGGCCCAACTTGTAGTACAGATCCAAGAAACGGAGATCAGACCCCAATGGCTCGAGCCCCTCGAAGGACAGGACGGCGCCACATTTCCCTTCGTGTTTGATGCGGTGGATATCTGCGACTGTGGTCACTAACTCGAAATCGTCATTCTCATCTGCCTCCCGATGTAACCACCAGACCATCTCTAAACCTCTTTGGAGCGCGCGTTCCAGATGGCGATCTTCCAAGTAGATGGCGCATATCTGTACTGTCAGCCCTCCCACCAGGAATTGAGGGATGCTATACTGACCTATAGTGCCAAAATAGTATGTGTGCGGCGAGAATACGGACATGATGCCCAAGGCGTCTCCTACGATGCCCAACGGAGGCTTCCATGTGGTTGGGTCTGGCACTTCTACCCGTTCGGCAAGCCGTACCTTGCCATCGGCGACAGGCATCAATATATCACCGTGTCCGTCAATCACGATAGCCTGTTTGTGTAGTTCAACTGCGTGGGCTTCCATATCCTGAGTCGACATCATATCTCCTCTCTTGGCTAAAGATCCGATTGATGGCGCGCCGTGCTCGCCGGGAGCTGCAACGCCAATCCCGCCTGCTCCTTATACTTGCCATAGGATGGGTTTGGGCTCTTCGCAGGGTTAAAGTGACTAACTTGTGGTTGGGATATGCTCCTGAATGTGGCTGGCGATGCGGTGGCTCCCGCGTTCACAGTGCTCTCTGGTCATATCTGCGGCAAGGTCTGGATCCCTTTTTCTCACCGCAGCGATGATCTGATCGTGTTCCTGCAAAACCTCCTGGCCCCTGCCTGGAACGACTGTCCAGCCATCGCTCCAGGGTATTCTTGTCCATAGATTGGTAATTAGATCATATAAAATCCGACATCCAGATGCCTTATACAATGTCATATGGAATTGCCGATTTACATCTCCAAGCTGCTCTAGCGCGTTTCCCCTCAAAAGATCAGCCATTTGTTGATGCAATTCTTCCAACTCACGTAGTTCGTCGGGCCCAAGATTTGGGACTGCCAGCCTAGTTGCCAGAGCCTCGAGAACGCCGCGGATCATATAAACCTCTTGAATAACGTCTGCACTAAGCTCAGCTACCCTGGCGCCTTTGTGGGGGACATGTTCGATTAATCCCTCTGTCTCTAATTGCCTCAGGGCTTCCCTAACAGGCGTTGAACTGACTTCCAAGTGATTAGCCAGTCCGTCTTGCGCAAGCCGTTCGCCTGGCTTAAGTGTCCCCGAGAGGATGGCCTCTCGTACTATCTCCACTACGAAATCCTTCTTTGTCTTGTACTTAGGCATTCGTTTCATGGCCCAATCCTTTGCTTTGTTAAGCCAAATCCACCTTGGGTCGGGGCAGGTTATAGGAATCAGTACAGAGCCCCGTGTAGGTGTCCAGCGGGTACATGGGTGTCACCGACAAGGGCCACCCTTCAGCACAAAAGACGCAAAACCAAACTTACAGTCGAGGTTTTGGCAGAGTGAGCAACAGCGCAGGAGACGTGCCCGGCTGAACGATCTCCCTTCCCTTCAGTTCGGCGGCGATGCGGTGTCCGCCCCAGCCGAAGAGGCGCTGCAGGGTGAAGATGATGCCCACCACTACGTCCGGCACCAGATAGTGAATGGTGTGCGGCCGCTTCGACTTGGGGCGCAAGGCGGCGAATCCTTCCCACTCGGCGGTGCGATGCCACTACCGGATGTTGCTGGCGCACAGAGGGAAGTGCCACGGCTTGGTCGGCTGCCAACGAGCCAGAGTCAACTCCACAGCCCGCTTCTCGGGCACCTGCTCCTGCAATCTCCGATAAGTGCGCACCACCTTGACGCGGAACTTGAACTACCGCTGCTCGGCGCGGGCTTGCGGCTATGTACTATATATTATGCATAGTATAACTCAAAAAGAGATTTTTGTCAAGAAGCTCCTGGGAGGAAGTGTATTTCACTTTTCGGAGCGAGTTGTGCAATCCACCTGAAGATACGCTGAATGAGCACTCAAAAACCGCCTGAAACGCTCTAAAATGCTCATTTGCTATGGCCCCCGGGGAAACCTGCCCCAAAACTGATACTGATAATGCACCTCTGGGAGGTCGAATTCGGGAAGTTTTAAGGTCGGGGAAATGAAAGACAACGGCAAGCCATGTACCGACCACGCCTGCCGTTGTCTTATCACAGGTTGTGCTGTTATGGTAATGCGGAACAAAAAGCTCAGCCTAAAGGAGGCCGCAAAGCTCCTCCCCCTATGAGGGAGAGGCTGGAAGGGGGTGGACCCGTCACCTGAAAGCGACGGCACTGGACAAAACCGGGATGGGTTTTCAGTGAAGAGTGCACCCTCCCCTGGCCTCTCCCTGCGAGGGAGGGGAGATGTGGCTTACTTGCCGTACTTCTCTCGCTCGGCAGCGATGAATTCTGCGAAGGTGGGATCGGAGGGGCGCATCAGGCTGTCCAGTTCGCTCAAGTCAGCGGCCTCGAACTTGGCCAGCCAGCCTTCGCCGTAGGGGTCCTCATTGATGATGGTGCTTTCCCACTCGATCTCCTCGTTGGCCTCGGCGATCTTGCCGCTGATGATGGCTTTGACACGGCCCACCCACTTGCCCGATTCCATGGACATGAAGGGCTTGCCTTGCTCCACGTCGCGGCCCACGCGCGGCACCTCGGCGTAGACGATCTCGCCGGCCAGGTCCTGCCCAAAGTCGGTCAGCCCCTGGGTGACAATATCGCCCTCCACCATGGCCCAGTTGTGCTCCTGGTCGTAATAGAGATCGTCGGGGAATTCGTACTTATCAATGTTCATGGTTCTGCTCCTTTCTTTTTTAGGACTCCATCGCCCGCCAGACGAACTCGCTGACGTCTATCGTCCGCAGGCGGATTTTCTCCCGGCGGGCGGAGGTCAGCAGGGTGCGCTTGCACTGCTGGCAAGCGGTCACGATCCATTTGGCTCCTGTGGCCTGGGCCTGCTCCATGCGCCGCCGGGCCACTGCCGCCGTCAGTTCACGGTCAGCCATCTCCACGTCGCCGCCCCCGCCGCAGCATAGCGAGCGCTCGCGGTAATCTTCCATCTCGGTGAAGGAGATGCCGGGCACGCTGTTGATGATCTGCCGGGGTGCGTCGTAGATCCCGCTGGTCCGCCCCAGGTCGCAAGGGTCGTGGTAGGTGACCGGGTCGGGGAAGCCCTTGAGATCGATGCGGCCGGCCTCAATCAGATCGGCCAGCAGCTCGGTGGCGTGGATCACCTCGAAGCCCAGCGGCTCGCCGATAATGCGTGGGTAGTCATGCTTCCAGGTGTGGAAGCAGGAGGGGCAGGCAGCCATCAGCTTCCTGGCCCCCAGAGACCGCACGGTCTCTACGTTGTGACGGACCAGCTCTGCGGCCCACTTCCCCATGCCGGCGATCACCAGTGGGAACCCGCAGCACCACTCGTCACCGCCCAGAGTGGTGAAGTCCACCCCTGCCTGCTCCATGATCTGGGCCATGGTCTGAGGCACGCTGTAGACCATGGGATAGAAGGCAGCCACACAACCCATGAAGTAGACCACTTCGGCCCCCACCCGATGATCCATGCCCTTCGGCACGTGTTCCAGGTTGGCACTCCAGCCCAGCCGGTTCTCGTTGGGGTCGCCGGAGATGTTATAGTTGGCGGTCACGGTGTCACGCAGGGTATCCATCAACTCCGGATACTCGCCCAGCTCCACCAACTGCTCGCGCATGGCGATCCACAAGGACCGGGTATCAATGTGCACCGGACACACCACGCGACAGCGACCGCAGAGAGTGCAACCGTAGGCGCCGCGCGACCAACGAGCAATGCCCCCCTCGGTCGGTGGATGATAGCCAAACAAGCGGGCCAAAAAGCCGCCGTACTGCCCCTTGATGAAGCCCTTCAGAGTGTGGATCTTATCCAGGGGGGTGATCTCGTCAAGCTCCTTCTCGGTGAAGGTGGGACACCACGTAATGCATTCCCCGCAGCGAGTGCACCCCTCCAGTTCCAAC
>Ga0265595_1001219_pt1 | contig 20559 bp, 17 predicted proteins | sample saktaG_15_FD_190148 | JGI IMG/M metagenome (GOLD analysis project Ga0265595, IMG submission 190148) | Saline water microbial communities from Sakinaw Lake, British Columbia, Canada - sak_2013_06_06_50m | ecosystem: Environmental > Aquatic > Non-marine Saline and Alkaline > Saline ... | reverse complement strand
TAAAATGCAGGCCGATATCATCCGCGCTACGGCGGAAACGGTATTTGAAGAAAAGGGTGCCCGAATTGACTTCCTGGTTGGTACAATGATTGAAATTCCTCGAGCAGCCCTGACGGCTGACGAGGTGGCCAAGGAAGCCGAGTTCTTCTCTTTTGGGACCAACGATTTGACCCAGATGACCTTTGGGTATTCAAGGGACGATGCCGGAAAATTTCTACCAATCTATATCGAAAAGGGTCTGCTGGAAGTTGATCCGTTTCAGGTACTGGATCAGGCCGGTGTCGGCCAATTGGTGGAAATGGGTACCAAAAAAGGTCGCAGTACCCGCCCGAACCTGAAAGTCGGTATCTGCGGTGAACATGGTGGAGAACCGAGTTCCGTTAAATTCTGCCATAAAGTGGGCATGAATTACGTATCTTGTTCACCCTATCGTGTACCGATTGCTCGTCTGGCCGCTGCTCAGGCTGCGATTGAAAACGCATAAATTGTTTTACAACAAATAAAAAAGGGGCTGTCCTGTACGGACAGCCCCTTTCATTTATTCCGCAATTGATTTTCAAGGAATCTTTTTCTTTAAAACGAATTCCGGATATAGTTCCCTCATACAATCCGGACAAATGCCATGGCTGAAAACGGCGTCAGAGTGGTCACTGATGTATTTTTCGACCTGGTTCCAGTAACCGCTGTCGTCGCGGATTTTTTTGCAATGGGAACAGATCGGAATCAGGCCGCTTAATTTTTTGAGTTTATTATAGGTTTTCTGAAGCTCCTGTAGCAGGCTTTCCTTTTCAAGGATTGCTCTGTGATATAATATCGCTTCTGTCACCGGGGATACAATTTGTTGAAGACGCCGGATTTCAGAATCAGTAAACGGATAATTACGGGAAATGTCCATAACACCGAGTGCAGTATCACCGAAGACCAGGGGAAAAACAACAACATGCTTGATACCAAGAGCCTGTTGAATTTTCGGAATATATTTTTGTAAGATTTTATTATCAGTAAACTCGGTTATAAGTTTGGCAATATCTTTTACGCTGTTTATTACTATTGGCTGACCAGACGTAAGAGTTCTAAAATAATAACTATCTGAATTGCGTTGAATCGCGACTTTTGGAATTTTTATTGCCAGTAGTCTTTCTATTATATTGCTGATTTTTGATGGCAGAGTGTCGGGCTGCATTTCCAGTAAATTATTGTCCCGACTTAAAAGGTAAATGGCGACACCATGACTGTTAAAAATAGTGCCTACCGAGCGCGACAGAAGTGAAAAAATATAAGTGAGTGGCTTTTGCTGAATAACCGCCGTATTAAGATCGTTTATCAGGGCCAGGTCATCATATTGCTGCATCAGGTTGTTGGATTTAGGTGTCGATTGGTCTAATGTTTGCCGTAACTTTTGAATTTCGGCAATTAGTTCTGCTTTGGATTTTTGGTTGTAAATGTCCATCAATTTGTCATCGATTGTGATAATAAAACAAATCTATTGAGATGATCCAACTGAAAAAAAATATTTGCCATCACTACCATTGATACTCAATAGTGCAAAATTGTATAAATATTCTCACAATGTCAATATTTTTTATCATGTTAATGGAACAGTGGTTTTAATTAATTGAATTACATATCTGAATATTCGTAGGTTGAATTAGATATTTCTAATAAATTTTACTTGTAATGACAGGGTTAATTTTATTTATATTTTTAGGTTTGGTTCTTCTGTTTCTGGGGGCGGAAGGATTGGTAAAGGGGGCCTCTAGCCTATCCTTGCGCCTTGGCATTAATCCTCTGACCATTGGTTTGACGGTGGTGGCATTCGGGACCAGTATGCCGGAATTATTTACCAGCATTAAAGCGGTATTGAATCAGCTTGGCGCGATTTCAGTGGGTAATGTTCTCGGGTCCAATATATTCAACATCGCCGTCATTGTTGGCATCGCCGCGCTAATTTACCCGATGAATATTCAAACAAAGTTGATTCGGCGGGATGTGCCGATTATGATTGCCGCGGGATTGTTGTTTATTCCGATATTTTTAGACTTAACAATTAGCCGGGTAGAAGGACTGTTTTTAACAGCGGGGATTTTGGGTTATACGATATACAATTTTCATGTTTCCCAAAAAACCGGGCTTGAAGCAGATAAGCTTATTACCGGTGAATCAATTCCGAATCCAAATAAAAATATATTCATTGATATTGCACTAATAATCGTGGGGCTTGGGCTCTTGACGTTTGGTTCGTCCGTATTAATTAACAACTCTATTAAACTCGCCAGAATTCTGGGAATAAATGAAGCCGTAATCGGACTGACCATCATTGCGGCCGGGACGAGTCTTCCGGAATTGGCGACATCGGTGGTGGCGGCCATTAAAAAAGAGCCGGAAATCGCGATTGGTAATATTGTCGGTTCTAATATTTTTAATTTATTCTGTGTGCTGGGAATTTCTTCCCTGGTCGCACCTATACACGGCAACGGGATTTCCTGGGTAGATGTGTTCCTGATGCTGGGGCTGTCGATTGTACTATTGCCGTTAATGATGACAGACAGGAAAATCAGTCGAAAAGAGGGACTATTCCTGTTATTTGTATATATGTGCTATCTGTCTTTTTTATTGATAAAAACGTTTACAACGAACTGATAATTGCACAGGCTGTTCTCATTTTAGGGGAAATAAATGCTGAACTCGGTACAGCCTTGTTGAAGTGTGTTTAGTGAAAATTGAAAGCCGTGATTAACCAGGATTTCCCGAATCAGAGTCAGGCCGATACCCTGTCCATCCTTTTTGGTGCTGAAAAACGGGGTGAATATTTGGGGCCTGATTTCAGGTGTAATGCCCGACCCAGTATCGCGGACAGTGAGTATCTGTTGGGGTTTTGAGTGTGTGATTACTGTAATCGTTCCATGGTTCTCAATAGATTCAATAGCATTTTTTACAATATTTAATACCACCAGCTCAAATTGCTCAATGTCAACCGAGATGTGAATCGGAGTTGCTGTGTATCTGTTTTCCCATTGAATGGATCGCCGCTGAAGATCGGAGTTCATCAGGATTTTAATACGATCCAGAAGAACACTGGTATCAAGTGTCTCTTTCCGGGGCATGGGTAAGCGAATTATATCGGCATAGTTCGACATGAAGTTGTTCAGGTTGTTATTGCGTTCAATGGCGACCGTAAGGGCCTCTTCATAGTCGATACAGTCGGTGTCGGACAATTGTGTTTTGAATTGCAGGACCGTATTGAGAATGGAATTAATTGCGCCAATGGAATTATTGACTTCGTGGGACATCATCCGGATAACCTTGCCGTAAGCGTTTTTTTCAGTGCGGATAATTTCATTGGTAAGTTCTTCAATGATGATAAAATGATGAGGAAAGCCACGATCAAGAAAATGGGCTTTCTGGCATTTAAATTTCCGGATTCCGTTTAAAGAGAATATTCGGGGTTCTTCGGAATTAAGGTACAACAATTCTTTCGCAAGAGGAGATTCTATGTTATCAAGGGCACAACCAGCCAGATTGTCTTTTGGACAGGTAAGCATTCGAACCGCAGCGGGATTGATAGAGGCTATTTTTTCTTCAAAGTCCAGAATAATGATTCCTGCCGGTGACGCATCTATGAGTTTTTGAAGAAAATAGTGCTGTTCCTGTTTTTCCAGGCGTTCGTCCCGAATTCGCGCAACCATTTCATTGTAAACATCGATCAGGCTGTCAATTTCCGGCTGACCGACTTTTAGAAAACTGGTATTGAAGTCCCGGTCTTTGATGGATTCAATGCCTGCCGAAATAAGGTTGACCGGACGAATGAATATCTGATAGAGATGAATTGAAAATCCGATCAGCAGCAGAATGACCAGTTCTGATATCAGAAATAGCCATTTATGATCCGGTAACAATTGTGTTGATAGTCCGACAAACAGGACTACAATCAATAAAATGAAAATGATAAATCTATATTGCAGTTTCATCGGTCAGGTCGTACTTCTCCAGACGTCGGTACAAAGCCGCCCGGCTCAGGCCGAGAGTTTGAGCGACTTTACTGATATTATTATCGTGAAATTCAAGGGCCTTTATAATCATATTTTTTTCAATGTCTTCGAGCGTCATACTACCGACAGCAGGCAGGGCTGAATCGTCTGTTTTCCGGGGCATCATTTGGATCTGATTGCGAAAATCATCAATGTTAACTTGGTCTGTGGCGGACATGAGAACCACTCTTTCAACCAGGTTTTTCAGTTCCCGGATATTACCGGACCAGCTCAGGCCTTTTAGCCAATTCACTGCTTCGGTCGATATGACAATGTCGGGACGTTTATACAGCAATTTCAGATTGTCGGTGAAATGTTGAACCAGCAGCGGAATGTCTTCCGGACGTTCCCGCAACGGGGGAAGTGTTATGGTGATCAGGTTTATCCGGTAAAACAGGTCTTCCCTGAATTGTCCGTTTTCAACGAGGTTTTTCAGTTCTCTGTTCGTTGCGGAAATCAGGCGCACATCAGTAGTTTGGGTTTCGGCCGCGCCGATTTTTTCAAAACTGCCTTCCTGGAGAACCCGTAGTAATTTCACCTGATTATTGATCGGCAAATCACCGATCTCATCCAGAAAAATGGTTCCATGGTCTGCCATTTCAAAACGCCCGGTGCGGTCACTTTTAGCATCTGTGAATGCCCCTTTTTTATGGCCGAACATTTCGGTTTCAAAGAGAGTAGACGGAATTCCACCGAGATTGACTTTGATGAAGTTGTTGTCCCGGCGGGAGCTGTTTATGTGAATGGCTTCAGCGATCAGCTCTTTGCCGGTTCCGCTTTCTCCTAAAATCAGGACCGACGCGTTGGTCTGGCTGACACGGCCGACGGTATTCAGGATTTTCAACAATTCCGGTGATTGCCCGATAATTTTTTCGAAATGATAACGTTTGTCTAGTTCATTTCGGGAAACGCTGATATCGGTTTCGGTCTGTCTTTCCGTCAGTGTGAGATTGGTCGCGACGGTTTTAAGCAGGTTTTCGTTATTCCAGGGTTTACTAATAAAATCGTTGGCGCCCAACTTCATACCCTCGACTGCTAATTGAATGGATGCCCAGGCAGTCATTAAAAGCACCGGCGCCGTTGGATTGGTTTGGCGGATGTCTTTCAGTAAAGCCAATCCTTCTTCCCCGGAAGTCGCCCGGGAATAATTCATATCCATCAGGATCAGGCCGCTTGTTATTCGAGGCAACAGTTTCAACGCTTCTTCCGGCTCGGCCGCTGTGAAGATGGTATAACCTTCCCGTTTCAATAGCAGGTTCAGCGATGTGCGGATGGCGGGATCATCGTCGATTATCAGGATTTGCTGTACCATTGTTCTTCCAATTTATTTAAGTTTTCCCTAATATCAAATACCGATCTCTATTCTTCATGAAGAGCCATCGCCGGTTGAATACCAGCTGCAATTTTACCGGGATACAGGGCGCAAATCGATGTTATCACGTAGATGAACAGGATGCTGAGTATAAATGCCAGTGTGTAAACATTGGTTTCGATGAAGCTAACCACGTTTAATATCGGTATCTGAATGGCCAAAATCCCACCCAGAATAATTCCGAATGTCGAAAGAACCAGAGATTCTGACAGAATTTGGATATAAATACCTTTTGCTGTTGAACCAAGCGCCCGCCGTAATCCGATCTCTGCACGCCGTTTATTGGTATTGTACCAGATAACGCCGAACAGCCCCAGGCTGACATTAAAAATCAGAAAACCACTGACGATCAGCAACACAACCGGAAAAATCATGGATTGTTTGTTGGCGCTGATACGGGCTTCTTCCATGCTTATGGTTTTCAGGCGAAAGTCCTTTGCGACGGACGAGAGCTGTTTGAGTAAGCGTTCTTCAAACTGAGCGTCGGTACCGGGCACGGTTTTAATAAGTAGTCGTTTGCCAAAATTTTCGGACAGAAAAGAAATATCGTCGATGGATTGATCGAGATTGATTCGCCGGACTAAAATCTTTTTCGAGCGGGTCAACTCGCCGGAGTTTCGGATATCGTCAACAATACCGACAACGATGTTTTCTTCATCTTCGTTTAAAATAGTTTTTCCCAACCCACTTTCGCCCCGGAACAGCTCCTTTTCGAGATTGCGATTGATGATGACAGGGTCTTTAAGTGATGTATTATCCTCGGGGCCAAACCAGCGACCTTCCGCTAGTTGAATGTCCAGGACTTTGGCAAACTGGTCATCACCCCTCAGTAGATTTGCTGATACTTTATTTCCTTTGTATTCCAGGTTGTCCCCCGACATGGCGGCCGGTGTAAACAGATAAGATTCGGAAAATGCATGTCCGGAAACTTCCGGAAAAGCCTCTACGGCAGTTTCCAATTGTTTCAGAGTTTCAACAATGGATGTTTTTTCGGCATTCTGCCAGTCAATGTTCACCATCCAGACGTTTTTATAATTGAAACCAAGTGGTTTGAGGTAATTTCCAAGCAGAAAAATAACCGTGATTAAAACAACAAACATGACAATAAACGAGATAAATATTTCCAGAATCATCAGAAGATTTCGCCGTTTCCGATTCCAGATAAGTTTAAACAAGTGCTTCAACATTATTCACCTCCCCGTAAGACTTCGGCCGGTTGCAACCGAGACATTTTATAGGCCGGATAGACGCCGGATAAAAATCCGAAAAAGACCGCAATCAGCAGGCTTTTGTACAATATTCGCCAATTCATGATTAGATGAAGGTGGGGAATAATCCCGCTGTTGTTGATAATTGATAAAACAATCAATGACAGGATGATGGCAATGGTTCCACCCAGCAGTGTAATGGCAATATTTTCAATGATAAATTGTCCAACCAGGGTTTTTGAAGAAGCCCCAAAGGCCTTGCGTACTCCGATTTCCGATGAGCGTTCCATGATCCGGCTGATATTAATATTGATCAGATTTATTGTCGGCAGAATCATAAATAGCAACATCAGCAGAAAGAGAATCAACATTAAGCCGGGTAAATTGGGTTCCTTGGAACCACCAACAAAGACCCGGGAAAGGGTTTCGCCATAAGTTTCCGCCCCGCCCCAGATTTTATCAAAACGACCCTCTGTGAATTCTACCTGGGACAGACGCTTTTGAAATTCGGATTTAATTTGGGGAATATCATTGCGGTCATTTGCCAGAATAGTGGCAAAATAACCGGGAAATTCATTGGTCATGATTTTCGGCTCCATGATGTTTGCCGTGGAATTGGTTATGGGAACCCAAACATCGGAATAAGGTAAAATCCGCAGTAGTGATACATTATCAACAACCCCGATAACCCTAAAGTTTTTTTCGCCCATTTTAATGTATTTTCCAACGGCTGTCCGGTCATCGAAATACTTTTTCCGGACGTCGGCGGTAATAACAGCGACCTGGTTTACCTGATCAACATCATTTGTCGAATAACCTTTTCCTTCAATAAATTTAAAATCGTAGATATTCCAAAATTCACCATCTGTATATTTCATGGCAAAATTGAATTTCTTTTGATCTTTATAGGTAATGATGTTTTTATGAAAACTGCCAATTGTGACTCGTTCCGGGATTTCCAGGCTGCGCACATATTTATCAAGGAAGTAATAACTGACCAAGGGACCTACCAAATTGCCGCCTTTTGGAGTAGTGAGACGAAAGTAAGTCACGGAAAGAATTCGATTCTGCCTGGTTTCCGGGGTCTCCCGACCGACAGTGTGATCAATAAAGGATGTAATGACCACCAGGATCAACAGGGTGAAGCTAATACCAAAAAGACTGATAAAGGTAAACAATTTGTGGCGCAGCAGAACCTTCCAGGCGATTTTGAGATAGTTTTTAAACATTTCAGATACTCCTGTTTAATTGACCTGGCTGCCGTCAAACAGACGGACAATGTGGCTGGTCTGGTTGGCGATTCGATCGTCATGGGTGACCATGACAATAGTAGTCTGATCGTCTTTATTTAAATTTAGCAGGATATCGATAATCTCCTGCCCCATATTGCTGTCCAGATTACCGGTTGGTTCGTCTGCCAGAATGATTTCCGGTTTACCAACTATGGCCCGGGCAATGGCCACGCGTTGCCGCTGACCGCCGGATAGTTGTGACGGAAAATGCCTGGTTCTGGCGGTAAGCCCGACTTTTTCCAGGGCGGCCAGGGCACGATTGCGGCGTTCTGAACCGGACATCCGGCGATAAAGCAACGGGATTTCAACATTATCAACGACACTCAGATCATTGATAAGATGGAAACTCTGAAAAACAAATCCGATTTTACGATTCCGCAGAGCAGCCAGCTGTTTGTCTTTAAATTCCGATGCCGCCTGATCCTGGATTGCTACGGTTCCCTGTGTGGGATTGTCTAGCAATCCCATAATGTTCAGCAGTGTACTTTTACCACAGCCCGAGGGGCCCATAATTGACAGAAAATCACCTTTTGCCACGTGCAAATTAATGTCTTTCAGGGCTAGTGTCTCGATTTTATCGGTGCGATACACTTTGTTGACATTGTTTAACCTGATCATGATAACTCCTTCAATAGTTATTAATAGTGTTAATTTTTTATAGTCAGGGATTCGCGGTGGATATTTCGTTCCATATCCGAAATAATAACCGTTTCACCGGACCGAAGTCCCTCTTTGACCTCGACCCAATCGAAATTGCTTGCGCCGATCAGCACTCTGCGCCGGGTTGCAGACTTACCGTCAACAATGAAAATTTCCTGCTCACCAGAACCGTTGATAAACGGACCGTTTTTGACCCGCACAACATCGTTTTCATAGGAGGTAATAACAAAAACATCGACCCGTAGATTAGAACGCAACTTCCGATTGGTTTTATCTGCCAGCTGAACTGTGAAAGATATAATACCGTTTTGAATTGTGGGCTGAATCCCGGCAATCAGCCCGCTCAGATTCAAATCACCGATACGAATCCGGACCGGGTTGCCGATCATCATTTTGGATGCGTGGATATCGGATATTTTTCCCTCTACTTTGAAACTGCTCAGATCGGCAATCCGAGCGATAATATCACCGGGATGGACCGTGGCGCCAATATCGTCATTGACCCAGGTAATGACTCCCGATCGGTCCGATTTGACATCTGCCAGGTGCATTTGCCGGTCGAGATTTCCAATGGTTTTTTCCTGGATCTGAATCTCCAATTCAAGTTCCGTCAAATCAGCATCGAGGGATTTTTTCTCGTTGTCAATACGTTTTTCCAGCTGGTCCAATTCCCGCCGAGCAATTTCCAGATTCAGGATCGCCTGATTCAATTCTTCCTGGATACCGACCCCGATTTTAGTCAGATGTTTTTGAACATCCAGTTTAGATTCCAGGAACTGGATTTGCAGTTTATTGATATCGTATTGGGCATTCAGATCGATCAGGCCGCGTTGGATTTTCAGCTTCAGTTGTTCTTTACGATTGATTTTCAGGGCAAGTTCATCTTGCAGCTGTTCCATTGTGTTCTGGATGGATTCTTTGTTCAGTTTAAGAATCGAGCTGTCTTTACGAACAGTTTCACCAGATCGGTAAAACACCTGTTCAACCCTGGATTCGATGGGGCTTGTGATAATCAGTTCAAATTCCGGAACAACGATTCCCGATGCCGTTAGAGCGCCTTCAATGTCGCCGATTTCGGCAACAGCGGTCAGGATTTGGGATCGTTTTACGGACGACTGGAGCAGGTTCCGAAAAAAGAGAATGGTAAGAATAAATCCAAAACCAATTGCGACGAATTTCAGAGATTTTACTAACTTCTCTCTTCTGATTTGGGAACTGGATAATTCGCGATCCACAATTAACTCCTTTAACTAAGTTGAATGCCATTCGGGTTTCGAGTGACACCGGTATCTGCTTGGGTTTGTTTCTGAAATGTGTAGGACAACAAGTCAAATCCCCGGATCAGGAGCTCGATCTCAAGTGTCCTCGGCTGCCGGGTGATGGAAAATGTCAAAACATTACCGATACTGATTTTTTTTAAGGCCAGAAAACCGGAGATGAAATGGTTTACCGGAACAGTAATAGAGATCACCGTATTTTTCCTGGCTGATAACTGATCAGCAGGATACATTGAACAAAATGAACCACCAGTTTTGATTTGATTTGGCAAGTTCAGCAGTACGCGAAACAGGATATTGATCAGAATGAAAACAATCAGCATAGATGATACTCGACCGAACCGACTGAGACGGCTGCTTCGAATTTCTTTTCTGGTAAGTTGTCGATCCATTTTCTTTCTCCGTGATTAATACAGATCAACTCTCATGCCAAACATATAAGATCATGTTAAACAGACACATACATGATTAAATAAAAATCTAAAAGTGTTCGAAAACGGACAGTTGCTCTGAGAACGGACAGATGTGACATTTGAAACAGAAATAGTGATGTATTCTGTTTAAATTTACGGATGTTTAAAGTAACCGCTGAAGAAAGATTGCATTTTGGTCTGTTTAGGATTAATATTGGTTCGTACAAAACAGAGTAAAATGTTTAGGGAAGATATATGTTATCACGGCAGTATTTAATTAGCATTGGACTGATTACTACTATTTGTTTTTCAGGTGGTATGGCACAGGAAGATGCAACGTATGAATTAATGACTCTGGATTCGCTGCTGAACATCAAGGTCAGCTCCGCGCTGAAATATGAGCAACGGGTCAGTGAAACCCCGGCTTCAATCAGCATTATCACGGCAGAGGATATTCAACGTTACGGATACAAAACGTTAAGTGAGGTGATGGTGAGTGTTCGCGGGGTTTATATCCGTAATGACCGTAATTACGAAAACCTGGGGGTCCGGGGCTTTAGTCGTCCCGGGGATAATGACGATCGCATATTGCTGTTACTGAATGGTCAGCGCTTGAATGAAAGCTTTTATGGTTCGACGTTCCTTGGTAACGACCTGGGAATCAGTTTGCAGAGTGTCGAGCGTATTGAATTCGTACGCGGACCGGCCTCGGCGTTGTATGGCACGAACGCGATGTTCGGTGTGATAAATATTGTCACAAAAAAAGCGTCGTGTATTGACGGTGTGGATCTTGAGATTGAAACCGGCTCCCGGGGTACACAACGAATGTCAGCTGTTATTGGTAAAGGTGTTGAGAATGGGTTGGGCGTTCTGTTATCGATGCAGGCTGGTCAGAGTGACGGTGAGAATCTTTATTTTCCGGAGTTTGACAGCGCCGATGTCAACGGCATTGCGGAGGGACTAGACTGGGAACGATTTTTGAATTTTCATTCTGTGGTCACCTATAAGAACTGGAAAATGGAAGGATTTTTTACCAACCGCCTGAAAGGGATTCCAACGGCAGCCTGGGGAATGAAATTCAATGATGACGCCGCCCAATCACTGGATCGTTTTGGGTATTTGAACCTCAGTTATAAACGATCGATTGCCTATGATAAATTGCTGACCGTGCTGGCGTATTGTAATACCTATACTTATGAAGGAACCTATCCCTATGAAGATGGCGACTGGTGGGATTCCAATGATTGTTTCTGGACAGGTGTCGAGGGGCAGTTCCGCTGGGATATCAGTTCCCGGAACCGATTTTTTACCGGTGCGGAATACCAACAACATTTTTCCGCCAGCTACAAATCCTGGGATGAAGACACGACCTATTTTGACCGTAGTTTTCCCTACACTATCGCCTCTGTATACCTGCAGGACGACTATCAAATTACCGACAATCTTGGATTAATTACGGGTATCCGTTTTGATAAACATTCGGAGACAAAAGGCACCCTGACACCGCGACTGGGAATCATCTTCAATGCTTCCTGTACCAGCACTTTTAAACTGCTTTACGGCAGTGCATTTCGAACACCGAATGTGTATGAATCGTGTTATGAAGATCCCGATATTGCCAAGGCCAATCCGGCCCTTCAGCCGGAGAAAATTACAACTGGTGAACTGGTTTGGGAACAAAAAGTGTCATCCATTGGTTTTTCGGTTCTGTCCCTGTATCGGTATTCCATTAAAAATTTAATAGACCAGGACATTGATCCGGACGACTTATTGTTGCAGTTTGTCAATCTCTCGGATATCCGCGCCCAGGGAATCGAATGGGGATTCCGCAGTAATTTTAAAAACCGTACGTCGGCGTATTTGAATATAAGTCTACAGCAAACCTATGATTCTGAAACCGAAGAAGCGCTGAGCAATTCGCCGGAATTTATCCTGAAAAGCGGTGTTTCATTTCCACTTATTTCAAAGATTTATTTCAATGCCGAAGGAGTATATGAAACAGGGCGGTTGTCACTTTACGGAACCGATACAGGATCTTTTTTTCTGTGTAATGCCGGACTCAATCTACGACATATCTGGAATGGCCTCAGTCTCTCTCTGAGAATTCGAAATCTTTTTAATACTGATATAAAACTCCCGGGTTCCTATGATCATGAACAGGATTTGATTATTCAACCCGGTCGCTATATTGGAATTTCATTTGATTATAAATGGTAAGGAAAAGCAGACGTTAATGAAACGGCACTTCCCCCAAAAATTCATATTCTGGAAACAAGCCGGCCTGATCGGTCTCTTACTTCTTTTCGCTACATTAGGAGATGCCCAGGAGATGCCGGTTCCTGTTGATCTGCAATTGCCACTGTTTACAAAAATATTGACCTTTGATAAAAACCTGGAACAGCGTGCCGGCGATTCGCTGCGGATAACCGTTGTTTATCAAAAGTTGTACCGTTATTCTGACAATACACGGGAAGCATTCTTCAGTAATGCGGGAATCATGGGACTCCGGAAAATCAATGGGATTCCAATTGTACTCTTATCCCACGACCTTCACACTGCTGAAGAATTGCAAAAATTCATTTCGGAACAGAAAATCGACATTATTTATATTGCTCCGTTGCGGGCGGTGCCGGTCGATGAAATCACAGGTCTTAGCCGTGAATTGAAGGTTTTGTCCATCAGCGGTGTGACCGACTATATGCAACAAGGTGTATCGGTTGGTCTGGACATCAAGGGCGATAAACCGGAAATAATAATAAACAAAAACAATTCCGGACAGGAGGGCGCGGATTTCAGTTCACGCCTGCTGCACCTGGCCAGAATCATAAAATGAGATTGATCCATTATGTTTAGAGGAATAAGTAAAAGAACGGTGCGGGGCAAACTAATTATTACTGTTTCGGCGTTGATAGCGGTCATTTCGGTATTCATTTATCTCTATTTCCCCAACAAGCTGGAAAAACAGCTGCTGAATTCCATGGCCAGAAAGGCTGACCAGATCAGTCAAATCATTGCCTATGGCGTTACACCGGCGCTTTATTTTGAAGACCTTGATGCCGTGGAAGATATCTTTAAGGTTGTGCCGTTGAATAAAGATCTGGATTATATTCTGATTGCTGGCCGGGATTCCACGGTTTTTGCCGAATACCAGCGGACGCCGGGCTGTGATTATAGCGAGAACAAGATTAATAAGAGGCCCATCCGCAGACAATATTTTACGGTTATTCGGAATATGGAATACGGTGGTGAAACTATTGGATTCCTGCGGGCCTCCTTTGCCATGAAATCATTGCAGAGGGAGGTGCGTCTGGCCCGTTTTCATATCGCTCTGATCAGCCTGGGTGTGTTTTTCTTTGGGGCTGTGTCCATTTCAATGATTGGCCGTATTTTGTCTGCGCCTCTGAACCGAATGGTTAGAACGGTGGAAAAAATAGCCGCCGGAAATTTAAAGGAACGGGCAAATGTGGATAGTAATGATGAGATTGGTTTTCTGGCCCGGCAATTTGACATTATGGTGGATCGGCTGGTTACCGCTTACCATAGTTTGGATGAACTGAATCAGGATCTGGAAATCCGGATTGAATCCCGGACCGCAGCCCTGCGCCTGTCCAATGCACAGCTGAAGTCCGAATTGAGAGAGCGGAAACAGGTGGAACGAGAATTGTCGGCTGAACGGATAAGGCTGATGGCGACACTCAGTAGAATTAATGAAGGGGTCATTACCACTGATGTGGATAATAATGTCAGTGTGATGAACCGGGTTGCGGCCGACATAACCGGCTGGAATGAAATTGACGCTATTGGCAAACCTATTGTGGACGTTTTCAAGTTGCCGGTGTCGGTCGATAATGGTGCAACTATACAGGACATCCAGGAGTTTTTAAAACAGCCCGATGACCAGGAAAACAGCAGTCATATCACGATCGTGGACACAGGGTCCAGGGAGAAGCAGCTGCACATCAATGTTATTCCTATTCACACTCTCTTTGGTGAGAAAACCGGCACGGTTTTTATTTTTCATCTTTGGGTTGATACAAAAAGCAAACGCGAGACCAATCTTAAAAAATTTCAAGCCTGAGCTGTTCCCGGATGCCATTTATTCCTAAATTCTGGTGAAGGCCGGGAGCATTGTGAATTGGCAAAACTAAATATTCTCTATGAAGATAATCACCTGCTGGTGCTATGTAAGCCAGCGGGCATCCTGGTACAGGGCGATCAAACTGGTGATATCACTTTGCTGACCCTGGCAAAGGAGTATATCAAAGAAAAATATGCCAAGCCGGGGAATGTTTACCTCGGCCTGGTGCATCGTTTGGATCGTCCGGCCTCGGGCGTGATTGTCTTTGCACGGACGACGAAGGCCGCCGGTCGCCTGATGAAACAGTTTCAGCAGCGACAGACCCGGAAAATCTATCACTGCCTGGCGGAGGGCGAACTACCGCTCAGCGGCAGCTGGAAAGATTGTATTGAGCGGCGGGAGGCGACCTCCTTTATTGCGAATGGCAAACCCAACGCGTCACTGACATTTAAGCGATTGAATTTTCAAAACGGCATTTCATTGGCCGAGGTGGAACTGCAGACCGGGAAACATCACCAGATTCGGGTCCAGTTTGCCAGCCGCGGTTTTTCGATTATCGGTGATTTTCGTTATGGCTCGAAACGAAAATTCCCGGAACGGGCGATTGCCCTGCATGCCCGGGAACTGCGTATTGAGCATCCGACAACCAAAGAGATTCTCACATTCAGTTGTGAACCCGATTCTGTCTGGCGGGATTTTGTTTGAACACGTAATCCAGATCGCCGGGATTATCGATCAGCGGGAGGCCGACCTGCTGCTGGCCGCCGGTGCGGACCTGCTGGGATTTCCCCTGCGTCTGCCCGTACACAAAGAAGATTTGAGTGAAGCCGCGGCGGCAGAGATTATTTGTGGATTAAAAGATAGAAACCAGGCCGTTCTTATCACATATCTGGATAATGCTGAAGAGATAATAGATTTCTGTGACATACTGGGCGTAACAATCGTACAGTTGCATGGTCCGGTCTTAGTATCGGAACTGCGTAAAATCAAGCGAAAACGCAGCAACATAAAAATTATCAAAAGCCTGGTCGTTCGGGAAGATAACTTCCCGCAGTTGTATCAGGATATTGACACTTTTGGCGACATTGTTGATGCGTTTATCACCGATACCTATGATCCGGAAACGGGGGCTACTGGCGCCACCGGCAAAACACACGACTGGGCCATCAGCCGGGAACTGGCCGAGGATTCACCCAAACCACTGATCCTGGCCGGGGGCCTGACGCCGGAAAATGTGTATGAAGCGATTATAACCGTAACTCCTGACGGAGTGGACGCGCATACCGGTGTGGAAAATCCCGACGGAAGAAAATGTGTTGAAAAGGTACAGCGTTTTATAACAGAAGCCCGGCGGGCCTTTGCAGAGCTGCAGGGGACGGACCCCCGGGAAATTCCCATTGACGGCGTTCTGGACCTGCACACCTTTTCCCCCAAAGCGGTGAAAGAACTGGTGCCCGATTACCTGGAAGCCTGCCGGAAAAAAGGTATTTATTCCGTCCGAATAATTCATGGCAAAGGCACCGGGACGCTGCGCCGGATCGTGCAATCAATCCTGTCAAATTCCCTGATTGTCGAGTCCTATGAGACCGCCGATAGTACCGGCGGCGGCTGGGGCGCAACAAGTGTCATCCTGCAGTACGATAAAAATAATTAAAAAGATAAAATTTAAAAACCGGCATCCAATTTATCCTGGTTTCAGCGATTAAGAATATTTTCGAATCCGTTGACGACCGCTTACAGAATATGCGTTGTCATTGGCTCGCCGGAAAACGATATTGTGGATGTTCATTTGAAAAAAGGGTGTTCATCAGTAACAGCCAGAGTTAATCCATTACAGACAAGGATTTGGAAACATTGGAATAGGAGAATAACGATGTGGAAAAAAGCAGGGTTTTTAATCATTGTTTTACTTTTAGGGTCCTGTGCCGACAGCCCGGAGAGGATGAATGCAGAGGCCGTCCACCAGGAAAAAATGGTAATTGCAACGGTGATTAATGATAATATCTGCTGGGCATTAACGAAAGACCAGGAACTTCTTTACAGTACAATGCAGCAGGACTCTACGCTGCTAATCGTTAATCCCGACGATTCAATGATTGACGGGTTCGCCGGGATTGTGGAGACGGCGGAGACTGTCTGGATGGATCCGCGATTCAAGGCAACCCATACCGAAGTGAAAAATCTGCGGATCACACTTTCCGCATCCGGCACCACCGCCTGGTATTTCTGTTTGCTGGACGATTTCGGGGAATGGGATGGCCGGCCTTATAAATGGGAAAATGCCCGCTGGACCGGCGTATTGGAAAAGATTGCCGGAAAGTGGGTCATCCGGCAGATGCATATTTCATTTTCGCAGTGATAGATTTGGCACTGTCTTCGCGAGAGAATACAGAGAGCGATCCTTCTTCATCCCGGAAACCGGAATTACGCAGAACAAGTGGTGATCTGTTCAGACCGGAGGGGGGATAGTGAAGTTATTGCTACATAAAAATAATGATTGCCATAAGATAATAAACTAACTTTATAGGAAAATAAACATAATAAAACAGTTTAGTATTGCGTTTTTCATAAGAATGCGTATGTTTATGTTAGTATGGAGTTCGTGAGAAAATTGTATACGATGACCTATTATATAGTAGTCATGTCTTTGAACTTTTATAAGGACATCTAATTGAAAAAATTTGATTACTAATATAAAAACCAATAATTAATAATGTTGAATTACTATTTCAAAGACACTATAGAATCTTTCTTACTGGCCAGTACTGAAGAAATAATCGGTTCGATTACCATGGCAAATAAATTTGATTCCACATTCAATCAAAATAGATCGTGGGAAATACAAATACCTATTTTGAAAAAAGCACTTTATGGCTATAGTGGAACAATATTTTTCGAATTTTCAATTCCACGAATGGGTAAAAGAGTAGATGTTCTTGTGATAATTGATAATATTGTTTTTGTAATTGAGTTTAAAATTGGAGAGCATAAGTTTCTCAATTATCATATTGAACAAGTATGGGATTATGCACTTGACTTAAAAAACTTTCATAAACCAAGTCATGATGCTGTTTTAACTCCAATTTTAGTTGCATCTGAAGCACAGCAATCTATTATTGAAATTGCGACAACATCCCACAACGATAATTTGATATTACCAATAAGAACAGGAAAAGCAGATTTTAGAGAGGCAATTAGAAATACTCTGCTATTTTTTCAAGACGATAATAAAATAGATGGAAATGAATATTCAAAAGGAAGTTACTTACCGACTCCGACAATAGTAGAAGCAGCAGTTTCTCTTTACAATAATCACACAGTTGATGAAATCACAAGAAGTGATGCTGATGCAAAAAATTTAACAAATACAACGTCTGCAATTTCCGAAATCATCGAATATGCAAAATTAAAAAGAAAAAAAATAATATGCTTTGTAACAGGAGTTCCTGGGGCAGGAAAAACCCTTGTTGGCCTAAAGGTTGCGACTTCTTATCTGGACAAGGAAAAAGGCAACACGAGCGTATATTTGTCGGGCAATGCACCTTTAGTTGCTATTCTTCAAGAAGCCTTGGCAAGAGATAAGGTTAAAAATGAAAAAGAACGCGGGAACAAATTATCAAAAGGAAAAGCTAAATCAGGTGTAAAAGCATTTATACAAATAATACATCATTATCGTGATGCCTATCTAGTGGACCCAAAACCACCTTATGATCATGTTGCAATATTTGATGAGGCGCAAAGAGCTTGGAATAAAGAGCAAACAATAAAGTTCATGAAGCAGAAAAAGAATATACATAATTTCGACTTTTCTGAACCGGAATTTTTAATTTCTTGTCTTAATAGACATAAAGATTGGGCTGTTATTATTTGCCTAGTTGGGGGTGGACAGGAAATTAACACAGGAGAAGCTGGGATATCTGAATGGCTAAACGCAGTTATGAATAGGTTTTCAGATTGGGAGGTGTGTATTTCACCGAATCTGACAGATTCAGAATATTCGGCTATTGAATCAATCGAAAAATTAAATAAAAAAACAAATGTGAAATTTAATACGGATTTGCATTTAGCAGTTTCAATGCGTTCATTTAGGGCAGAAAATCTTTCTTACTTTATTAAGAATATTTTGGACCTGAATTTTGAAGAAGCAAGAAAAACGCTTTCAAATATATCAGAGAATTACCCTATTGTATTAACAAGAGATTTAACTGAAGCAAAAAAATGGCTGAAGGAAAAGGCTCGCGGAAGTGAAAGATATGGAATTATTGTTTCGTCTCAAGCGCAACGTTTAAAACCATTTGCTGTCGATGTCAAATCTCCCATGAATCCTGTTAACTGGTTCTTAAATGGTAAAGATGATGTTCGCTCATCATTCTATCTGGAAGATGTTGCAACAGAATTTCATGTACAGGGGCTTGAGCTCGATTGGGCGTGTATTATATGGGATGGAGATCTAAGATATTCTGAGAACGAATGGAAAACATTTTCATTCGTTGGGAAAAGATGGCAACACATCCACAAGGAAGAAAGAAAACAATATTTAATCAATGCTTATAGAGTTCTTTTAACCAGAGCTAGACAAGGAATGGTAATTGTAGTTCCTGAAGGCAATATTGAAGATCACACAAGAAAATCTGAGTACTATGATACAACATACCAATATCTGAAAAGTATTGGAATTCAAATTTTATAGGAAGTTATAAATATTTTCTGTGTAAATAATTTAAAGTAAACCTTCTATACTCCCTGCCACTATATTGGCGACTTTGCTGCGAAGGGGAATGACAGATATAAATATCTCGAGGGATTGAACACGGTTCTATGCAAATTTGGGGGCTATTTTAAAATGGTATCTATAAATCCAAATATATCGGAGGAGATGATTGCTCCGGAATGAACTATCTTTCGCTGTCTTGAGATCAATGCACAGTGGTCTATACCAGCGAGCGCAGCTGTATGAATGAGTCGATTCATATCATCCGGCCCCGGCGAATTACTGAGTTTTATCTCGATTGCCCAGCTTTTATTTCGGATGATCAGGATACAGTCAATTTCATAGCCATCGCTGGTTCTTAAAAAGAAAGGTCCCTCATAGGGCACCCCATTGTTTTTCATGGTAATCAGAATTTGTTCAATGATCCAGCCCTCCCAGCTGGCGCCTACCCAGGGTTGCGACAGTAAATCATCATAAGAACCAATATTCAATATTCCATGCAGGAGTCCGGTATCCCGATAGTATATTTTGGGACTTTTAACAAGTCGTTTTTTTAGGTTAGTCACAAAAGGTTGAATTCGACGGATCAGGTAGACATCTTCCAGGTAATCCAGGTAGGTATTAACTGTATGGTATGAAATCCCCAGGCTTTTCCCGATCTGGCTGGCGCTCCATAATTGTCCATGACTGATTGCCAGCATTTTAAAGAACCGTTTTGTAAGCTGAGGTTTTGCGGGAAGCCCGAGGAGGGGGAGGTCGCGCATTGCTAAAAGGTCAAGATAGTGTTGTTGCCATTCCGGAAAAGTAGGGGTGTTTAATATGCCGCCATCCGGGAAACCGCCCATAAGCCACAAATTATCTTCCTTTTTAAGCATCAATTCAAGAGTGCTCAGTGGGGATAATTCACACAACGCTATGCGACCGGCCAGAGATTCCGATACGTTTTGCATAAGAGCGGGAGAAACAGATCCAAGAATCAGGAACCGGCCGTTTTGCTTACGGTTCTGGTCAATCGCGTTCCGGATTTTTGGAAATAGTTGTGGATAGCTTTGGGCTTCATCGAGAATTATAAGCGAAGATTGATCGATTAACTCATTCCATTTAATATTAAGGCGAAGCTGCTCTTCTTCCAGTTCCAGGTCGAAATATAATCCCTCAACTTCTTTAGCAAGGGTTGTTTTTCCGGTCTGACGTGGCCCCAGCAATGCGACCGCCGGATAGCGATTTAGATTCTCAATCAGGATTTTTTTATAACTTCGCGGGACCATCGCTTGTAATATAGAAATTCATTTCTAATTTGTCAAGATCGATTCTGTTTGCCGATATTCTTTCCTATGGCTTACTTATACTTCCCGCCACTATATTAGCGACTTTGCTGCGAAGGGCAATGACGCCGCCGTGGGGCATGTGAACACGATTAGATAGCAGAATGACAACGGTTTCCGTAGTCGGGTCGATGACAATGGAAGTGCCGGTAAAGCCGGTATGTCCGTATGATGATTTCGGGAAAATATCGCCCA
>Ga0265595_1001216_pt1 | contig 20571 bp, 11 predicted proteins | sample saktaG_15_FD_190148 | JGI IMG/M metagenome (GOLD analysis project Ga0265595, IMG submission 190148) | Saline water microbial communities from Sakinaw Lake, British Columbia, Canada - sak_2013_06_06_50m | ecosystem: Environmental > Aquatic > Non-marine Saline and Alkaline > Saline ... | reverse complement strand
ACACTTCAAAGTCGTAGGTCATGGCCGAGGTGAAGCTGATATCCCCGCCGCAAAGTTTTACGATCCGGAAAGGGAGTTCCAGCTTCCGGAGGAGGCCAGTCACATAATCCTTCATCTCTTCAAGGGTGGAATAGGAGGTGTCGGGTTCAGTGATCTGAACGATTTCAACCTTGTCGAACTGATGCAGACGGTTGAGTCCGCGCACATCCTTACCGTAGGATCCAGCCTCGCGCCGGAAACAGGCAGAGTAGGCGACATGTTTAACCGGCAGATCCTGATGCTTCAGGATGACATCCCGGTAGAGGTTTGTCACCGGAACTTCGGCAGTAGGGATCAAATAAAGGTCATCTTCGGGGATGTGATACATCTGACCGTCTTTATCTGGAAGCTGCCCGGTCCCAAATCCCGATGCCGCATTGATCAGGTATGGCGGCTGGATCTCAGAATAGCCCGCCTCCATTGCCTGGTCAAGGAAAAAGTTGATCAGGGCTCGCTGCAACCGGGCGCCTTTCCCCTGGTAAACCGGGAAGCCGGCGCCTGTAATCTTGTTCCCTAATGCAAAATCAATGATCCGGTATTGCTGAACAAGGTCCCAGTGCGGTACGGCTGCGCTCCCCAGGCTGGGGATCACTCCCTCTTCGAAAACAATCTCATTCTCTTCGGCAGACTTTCCTGCCGGAACCGAGGGGTGAGGCAGGTTGGGGAGCAACACCATCACCTCTTCCATCTCTTTGATCGCTTGCTCCATCGTTGCTTCCGCCTCTTTCGACCGGCTCTTCAACTCCCCGGTTTGCTGTTTCATCTGGTTGGCTTCAGCGGCTTTGCCGCTCTGGAAGAGCATCCCGATCTCTTTGGCAAGCGCTTTGCTCTGTGCATTCAACGCATCCATCTCTTGCTGCGACTCCCTGCGAATATCGTCCAAACGGATGATTTCATCAACAAGTTCTGTGGCGTCTACCTGTTTGATCTTCAAGCGGTCGATGACCTCCTGCCGGTGTTCACGGATAATCTGAAGTGATAGCATGATCTGGCTGTTTTGCGTGACAAAAGTAATGAATATTGGGCGAATGGAATAAAAAAATCCTGTAAGGACGTGGCATGCCGCGTCTCTACAGGATATGATTATGTCAACAAGTAATTAGTTGGCTGAAGGGTCAGATGGAAGGATAGAAACGTAAGAACGATCTTTTTGCTTCCGTTTGAATTCCACGATGCCGTCAATCAGGGCATAAAGCGTATGGTCTTTGCCGATACCAACATTCAAACCCGGGTTGTGAACCGTGCCACGCTGACGAACGATGATGTTGCCTGCCTGGGCAAACTGGCCGCCGAAAATCTTAACGCCCAGCCGTTTGCTTTGGGATTCACGACCGTTACTTGAACTTCCTGCTCCTTTTTTGTGTGCCATGATTTAAGGTGTTACTTTTTTCGCTTTCGATGTAACTTTCAGCCCAATCGTTTCAATCTGGATCCTGGTGAAATCCTGACGGTGGCCTGTAGCTTTCTGAAACCCTTTTCTTCTCTTTTTCTTAAATACAATCACTTTGTCGCCCCTTGCATGTTCAAGAACTTTTGCTGTGACAGTCGTCCCGGCAACAAAGGGTTTCCCTACACTGATTTTACCACTGTCTTCAACCAGCAGTACGTCACTGAATTCCAATTTCTTTCCGGGCTCACTATCCAACCTGTGAACAAAGATTTCATCGTCTTTTTGTACTTTAAACTGCTGCCCGGCTATTTCAACTATTGCATACATTGTCTGTCGGATTGAGATTCAATTTTGGGAGTGCAAAGATATGAAAATTTTTGATCACACAAGTGAAACCCTCAAAAAAAGGAGTAATTTTTATACTTTTGTAAGAAACAAAGGAGTTCTCCGTTATCTTTGTTAATGTTTTGATGAATATCTGCCAAATTAATCCTCCCTGATGAAATCCGGTTCCTTCGGCTGGCTCTCTCTCCTCTTCCTGATCCTCTTTGTGAGGACATTCGATCTGTCTGCTCAGAATGCATCTCAAGCCCCTACCCAGGCCATCTTATCAGGCACCATTACCAACGCCATCACTGGAGTCCCTGTAATCGGGGCCAAAATTACTGTTAATAACCAAATGGTATGGTCGGTTTTTGGTGGTTTCTATTCTATGCAGGTTAACCCGGTTGGAACTTTTCCTGTGAAATACCAAAAATCCGGGTTCGACACCTACACCTCTTCTCCAGTGACTTTTCAGTCAGGTGTACCGGTAGTGATGAATATTACCCTGTGGGAGAACCTCAACGCCCCTTCTATAGTCACATCCATTCTCGATACGTCGCTGCAGATCGTTTACATCAACTGGGAGCTTCCGCACGGCAATTACGAACTTCTTTACGATGATGGCATCCAGGAAAATTTCACCGTGTGGGGATTACAGGGGAATATGAATGCGGTGAGGTTTACCCCAGTGGCTTATCCGGCTAAGGTGACAGGAGGCTTGGTCCACATCGGTACAGAGGCTAATTACTCAGCCGGCAGCAATCCCTTCATCCCTTTTCAGATGGCAGTCTACGATGCCGGTGGCCCTCAGGGGATGCCCGGAAACCAGATCGCCGGACCATTTGATGTGATACCCACAAAATTTGGCTGGAACGAATTTACCTTCCCGGCTCCTGTTTCACTCTCCGGGGGGAATTTCTACCTGGTGATGATCCAGGGAGGGAACCCTCCGAATTCCGCTGGCCTGGCGGTCGACAATACAGTTACGCAGCTCAGGAGTGTTTCACGGTTTATCACAGGAGCCTCTGCCTGGATACCGGCCGACGGAAACTTTATGATACGGGCCCTTCTTCATGGCCCGGGTGGCCCCGTTGATGGCGACACGCTATCCGAAAGTATCCTCCTGTACCAGATATGGCGGTTGCGGCAGGGAGAGGAGCAAAACCCAACGGTGTGGACTAACCTGGGTTCAACCCCCGATCTCTTTCAACAGGATCAAAGCTGGTTCAATCTCCCATGTGGTCCATATCGATGGGCTGTGAAAGCTGCCTATTCAGACAACCGCGTGTCGCCCGCAAAATTCTCCAACATCCTGGGAAAATGCTGGACGTACAGTGTAACCATCGATGTGAATTTGACCTGTGAGGTGGCTAATAAGAAAGGCGCTTTTATCCAGCTTAAAAACCTGGTCTATCCGGATACAGTATATACCTTCACCGTTGATACCAGCGGACAGCACACGTTCCCTCAGGTGTGGAGAGGATCCTATCAATTGACCATAAGGAAATTTGGCTATCAAAATTATACAAAAAATGTAAACCTGGTCTCCGATACATTGTTCCCGGCTCTCCTGCTCCAGGAGAGGCCTCCTCCAACAGGTCTGGAGGTAGAGGCAAAATCCATTGCAGCACACTGGCAGGCGCCCACATATAAGCAAACACTATTTCTCGAGGAGTGGAACGGGGGATCTTTTCAGGCACAAGGGTGGATCGTTGAGGGCGGGACCAACTGGATTGTCTCTTCTGTCATAGGAAATCCTGCCCCATCTGCAATGTTCTCCTGGTCGCCACAGGCATTGAATTATAAGCAAACAATTACGAGTAAATCCATTTCCAGCGTGTACTCACCCATTCTTACCTGTTCGTATGATATTGTACTGGACAATTTTGGCACTACTTCCATGAATCAAATGGCTGTGGAAATCTGGAACGGATCCTCATGGGCAATGGTAAAAAATTACTCAAACGGTACAGGAAGTTTTCCCTGGACTTCGGAACAGATAGATATTTCGACATATTCTGATGAAGACGTCAAAATCAGGTTCCGGGCTTATGGAGAGGATTCTTATGATATCAACGGATGGAATATCGACAATATTAACATCACCGCATCCGAGACCGGCACAGGCTTGACTGATTGCATTTTTGCTTACAATTTTTACCTCGATGATGTATTAATCGGCGTTACAACCGACAGGAAATACGTCATCCCGGGAACCATGGTTCAGTATGGTCAAAATTACGATGCCTGTGTCCTGGCTGTATATGGAAGTGGGTATTCCTCCAAAACATGCACACAGTTTACATCTGAGTTTCTCTATCCCCCAGGAAATTTCACTGCAACTCCGATCGAAAATAATGTGTACCTGGCGTGGCTCAAACCCTCAACACCATATGCTACCACCCCTCCGGGATTGATCGGCTACAGTGTATTCAGGAATTCTGTACTAATAAAAACCATTTACAACCCCGACATATTGAATCATTATGATTTTGGACTTGAACCCGGAGAATATCAATACGAAGTCTCAGCCAGATATGATCTGACAGAATACGGGTTCCCCGGACAGTTTGACGAATCTATGAGATCTGGTCCGGTAACCGTGGCTATAAATTATGGGCGTGATCTGCCTTTTTTCGAACCGTGGGATCATGCCTCATTTGCCTATAACGACTGGAGATTTGAACCTGAACAGGGCAACTGGACGGTTGATGTGGCTGAAGGATCTCCTGCTCCTTCGGCTGGATTTGCCTGGGAACCGATCCGGATCAATTACGCTTATAGTCTGGAAAGCCCTGTCCTGGATGCCACTCCTTATGAGTGTGCAACCATTTGGCTTGATTTTGACCTGAAGCTCGAAGATCGGAACAGTACCGGGCAGGAGAAACTGTGTGTGGAGGTCTTCTATAACAACATTTGGCATAAAATGACCGAGTATCCTAACACGAATTCTTTTGACTGGCAACCTAAAACAGTCGATATCTCTGCCGTTGCCCAACAGGCTTTCCGAATGCGTTTCCGGGCTGGCGGAGGAAACTCTTCTGATATTCTGGGTTGGTTTGTAGATAATATTCACATATATCCGGTTTGCCTTCCCGCTCAAAACCTTGAAGGAGAGTTGTCGGGCGATGATGTATTACTAACCTGGAGCCCGCCTCATTGTGCCGGAACCGGCGGGGAGTTAAATGAAGGATTTGAAGAGACTCTCTTTCCCCCCCCCGGTTGGGATCAGGCCATCGTCAATGCGTCTTACACATGGCAACACACAACGGCGAACGCATCCCTGGGAGCCCATACCGGCAACTATTCTGCAGGCATCCTTTGGGATTACACCCATCAGGATGAGTGGCTCATCGCCAGGAATATTTCGGTCACAGGGAATCTCACCTTCTGGAGCAATGGGTTCCAGGGGTCCACTTACAACGACCATTATTATGTCAAAATCTCCCCGGATGGAGGTAATACATGGGATGTGGTCATGGATATGAGTGCGTTACCTCAATATCCCAGTTTCAACGGCTACAACCAATGGGAGACCCCATACGTTATAGATATGACCCTCTTCACGGGACAAATAGTTGATATTGCCTGGCATGCAATTGATGGAGATGGCCAAGGTTTATGGTACTCCTGGGCTATCGACGACTGTTCAATTGGCGCCGATGCATTATCTCTTCCATCGTATGAAATTTACCGTCGCAATGGCACAACGGGTAATTTTAACCTGATCAATCCCCTCCCCCTGACCGACACTTCTTACCTGGACCCCGACCTCCCTTTGGGACTGTACTTCTACTATGTTCTGGCAGTGAATAATGTATGCAGTCAGTCATTGCCTTCCGATACCATTGCCGTTGATGTGATCACTTCACTGGACAATCCTGAAGCCGGGCGTTTGAAGATCTTCCCGATTCCTGCCAGGGACTATATCCGGATACAATCTGAGGCTGCCATTAAACGGATAACCCTGTTTGATATGACAGGCAGGGCAATCATGGAGATTTCGGATTGCAATCAGGTTGAGATCGAACTCTCAGTTTCCGATATCACATCAGGATTATTTCTCATGCAAATCTTTACCACCAACAGTACAGTGATCCAATTAGTATCAATAATTCATTAAAAAAAACCCGCTTATTTAGCGGGTGGGAGCATGGTGGTAATTTATTTCTCCTTATGATAGTACACAATGACTTCTCCATTTTCAACTGTCTTATTCAATGATAAGTAAGAATGATCGAAGTCATTGAATGTTAACTGAATTACTTCATTTGTGTTTGCCAATGTGATGTTGAGGGTCCTGGCTGCCTGATTCAACGCCCATGTTCCATTGGTTTCACTATTTCCCGAAACAAGAATGGCGGATTTATTACCTTTGATGTTGATGGTTTTCATGATACCGGGATAGGTAGTCGAAAGCTCATTAACATCAGGACTAATTAATGGTACTCCTTCCTCATATTTCTCAGATAAAACATCCATTGGCTTTGGTTTCCCAACAGGAACAATACGAATACATTTCCAAACACCCACCACGCGGAAATTTTTCGAGGTGGACACCGGGTAATTACCCGAGGTGGACACCGGCTCTTTACTCGTAGTGCACGAAAATAGAACCGTGGCAAGGAAGGCCAATAAAATACTGAATTTCATTCGTTTCATATGATCTTGAAGTTAAAAAGAAAAAAAAAGATTCGTCGAATGACAAAAATACGTATTAATCGCTTAGGTTTGCTAAAATAAAAAATTATAAAAATCGAAGAAAAATTTGCTCAATAAAGAATATAATGTTTTATATTTGCTGTCAAGATGAAACGTCAACTGAAGTTTCATCAACTGTTTAGTATTTAACTTACATTTAATCAATCGTTTAGATAATGATTCTAAAGGATAATGTCATTTGTGAATTTTTTCCCTATATATATCAATTGTATAATTGATCCCCATATTATGTTCAATCAATTAAAAATAACCTAAAATCAAAACATTATGAAAAATGTTTCCAAACTGCTAACAAGGTCGATGTTGCTGATAGCGATGTCGATGTTGCTTTTTGCAAAGGTGGGGTGGTCTCAAACCTACATTCAGATAGGAGAGGGTACTACTTCTTATGCTCACCCCTTCTATGCATACTACGCGGATAATAGAGATCAAATTATCTATTATGCCACCCAGATGGCCGGATTATCTGCTGGTCCAATCACAAAAATAGCCTTCAATTTTACTACTACCACTGGCTATACCATGAATAATTTCACGCTTAGTATGGCAAATACGACGAATACTAACGTTGGTGTTGGTTTTATTCCGACGACTAACATCTATTATAGGGCCACAGAATCCCATCCGGGAGTATCAGGGTGGCATACATATACGCTGGATGTTCCTTTCGTATGGGATGGTACTTCCAATATTGTACTGCAGTTTTGCCATGATAATTCAGATTATGATTATGGTACATATTGGAATTCCCAGGCCACATACGTTTACGAAGTAGGCGTTTATAAGAATATATATGCTTATACTGATGTTGGAGCTGGTTGTTCCTTGCCCCCGCAATATATTTCCTACTACCAGACAAATATTCGACTCTATCAACCGGGTACTCTGTCAGGCACTGTTACCAACAGTGTTAATGGCGCTCCGATAGCGGGGGCCACGGTAAGCGGTGGTAGTGGAACTACTACAACCCTTGCAAATGGCACATACACCATGCAAGTTGATGCAGGAACAAATGATTTCACAGCCACTGGAATGCCAACCTGGTTACCTGCAACCCAGTCAGCCACAGTGCCTATGGGAGGCACCGCAACCTTAAATTTTTCACTTGATCCCAATCCTGCATGGGTAAACGGTATTATTACCAATGCTGCCAATGGCAATCCGGTAAAAGGAGCGCGCGTTGAAGTCAATGGTAATGTGACCTGGTCCGTTGAAGGAGGACTCTACACATTGGGTGTTTTCCCGGGCGGATCCTTCACAATCGATGTTTATAAAACAGGATTCCAGGATTTAAATTCTGGACCCTATACCTTTGTTACCGGGACGACCCAAACAGTTAATCTTGCTATTGAGGAACGTCTCGAAAGACCAACTCAACCATTTACGGCAGCGCTGAATACAGGAGCAACCGCAGTGGATCTGAGCTGGGGAATACCTGTAGGATATTATGAACTTATCTATGATGATGGAATCCTGGATATTACAACCGTTTGGGCTCAGGGGGGAAATATGAATGGTGTGAAATTCACCGGATTGAATAACCCTGTTACACTTTACGGAGGTAGCGTAAACATTGGTTCGGTCGACGATTACCCGGCCGGAACCACCATTGCCACCGTTGCTCCGTTCCAGATGCAGGTCTATGATGCCACCGGCACCGGCGGCGCTCCCGGAGTTGCAATTGGCGACCCCATTGATATCGCTCCGGCTAATTTTGGCTGGAATGAATTTACTATCCCTAATCATTCATTTACTGGTAATTTCTACCTGGTGATGATCCAGGGTGGCAATGCCGACGTGGCTGCCCGCCTGGGCGTCGACAACACGGCATCCCAACTACGCAGCTGGAGCAGGTTTGTGACCGGCAGCGGTCCCTGGTTACCTGCCGATGGTAACTTCATGATACGGGCTAAGGTAATTGGCACAGGCGGTCCTTTGGATGCTACCGAGGCGCTCCTTGGCTATCAGGTATATCGCCTGTTCCAGGGACAAGAACCCGGCCCTGCCACATTGTGGACATCCATTGCTACGCCAACAGGTACAACAGCCGTTGACAACAGCTGGCCATCACTGCCCGACAGCGCATTCCGCTGGGCCGTGAAAGCCAAATATACCGGCAACAGATGGTCCGATTATATCTTCTCAAACGTTCTCGGGAAGAACCGGATGGTGAATGTCGTGGTGAACGTTGCCCTCACCTGTGCCGTAAACCCGCTGGAAGGCTCTCTGGTTACGTTAACCTGTACAGCTCCCGGGGTAGACACGGTTTATACGATGGTGACCGATGCCACTGGAGCAGCTACCTTCCCGCAGGTGTTTAAAGGCCCGTACCAATTGAAAGTAACCCGGTTTGGGTATGACACCTACACCGCCAATGTTTCAATTTACGCGGACCGCGTTTTCGACGTTACGATCCTGCAGATGAGGGTTCCTCCTACAAACATGTTTGTCAACGATCGTTCGCTTCTTGCTACCTGGAGTCCTCCAGGCGACGTAGACGTTCTGTTTAATGAAACCTTCGATGGAGGTTTTGGACCCAACCTGTGGGTTGCATCAGTATCAAACTGGACCAATTGGGCATCACTTGGAAATCCGGCTCCTTCAGCAAGGGTTTCGTGGACACCTTCAGCAACAAGCTATAGCTGGACGCTGACAAGTAAAACCTTCACTGGATCGGGAAATCCTCAACTCCATTTGAGCTGGGATATCAACCTCGATGACTTTTCATCGAACGGAACCGAGCACATGACAGTTGAGATCTCTACCGGTGGCACATGGACTGTTCTGAAAACCTATAGTAACACGGGTAACATTCCATGGACAACAGATGAGGTTAGTCTGGCTGCTTACACCAACTCAAACTTCCAGATTCGATTCAATTGCAATGGCGCTCAAAGTGCCGCTTTTGACTATTGGTACATTGATAATGTAAAAATCTGGCAACAAATTCCAGATCCTACGTTATGTCTCCTGGCATACAACGTTTATTTGGATAATATCGTTGTTGGTGTTACATTAGATACAACCTTTAACATTCCACCTAACCAGGTGCAATATGGTCATCCATATGAAGCATGCGTAAAAGCAGTTTATGGAAGTGGATATTCAGATCCATCTTGTTATGACTTCATCTCTAAGTTCCTCTATCCTCCGACAAACCTCGAGGTTGTAGCTGTAGAGTGTGTTGCATACCTGACATGGGAGAAACCACAGGTGATGGCCGACTTTGTTATCACAGATGTTCAACCACGTACTGAATTTCCAAATTCTTCGGTTGATTACTGTCCGGATATGGTAACTGTTTCTGGTTATGAATACTCGGATGCCATCTGGGATATCTTGTTCTATTGGAACGCTAATAACGTTGGCGCGATGCCGGGTATTGAAGGTAGCGGTACCGATATCTATCTGACTTGTTGGTCATCATCTTTTGCTCCACCCTGGTTCCAGAAGTATGATATGACAACCGGTACCTGGATAGAAGATTTCGACATTGCCGGCGCTACTATGATTCGCGATATGGCCTATGACGGCACTTATTTCTATGGGGCCCCAGGTACTACATCCCTTTACCAGATGGACTTCGCCAGCCATACGTTGATATCAACGATTAATGCTTCTGGAGCATCATCAGGTATCCGCCATATTGCCTACGACCCACTTCTCGATGGTGGCGCTGGTGGATTCTGGTGCGGAAACTGGTATGATATGAAGGCGATTACCATGAGTGGTGCATTGCTTTACAACGGTCCAGCCTTAGCTGCCTGCTACGGCTCTGCATATGACAATCAATCACCAGGTGGTCCCTTCTTGTGGACTTATGAACAAACCGGCACTAACCTGGATAATGTCATTCAGTGGCAGATTAACTACAGCCCATTAGGCTTGACACCTACAGGTATTGTTTGGGACGCAGGAGTTGTTCCTGGCTTCATCGGTGGCTCAATTGCTGGTGGATTATGTTCCAAACCGGTAGGGTCCAAATTCGCATTGATCGGTTCCATTCAACAGGCTCCGAACCTTGTTTGGGGTGTGGAAGTTGCAGAATACGCAGGTCCTGGCGGAGATCCGCTTGGATTACTCGGTTACAATGTGTATCGTAATGGTAATTATATCGAAACCGTTACAAATAAAGATACCACATGGTACTACGACTTCAACGTAAATCCTGGCACCCATAATTACGCAGTTACGGCCTGGTACGACCTTACTCCTTACGGTTTCCCGGGAATGTTTGATGAGTCAATGATCGAAGGCCCTGTGGAAGTAACCATCGAATGCGGCCGCGACCTGCCCTTCTGTGAAGACTGGGAATTTTCCAGCTTTGCATACAACGATTGGACCTTTGACCCCGATCAGGGTAACTGGACTACAAATGTAACAGTCGGATTACCGGCTCCTTCGGCCGATTTTAGCTGGTTACCTTTTGTAGTGGATTATTCCAACTCGTTGATTAGCCCGGTACTGAATGCCGGACCTTATAGCTGTGCCACCATTTGGTTAGATTACGACTATAAGCTGGTTGACCGGAATGCTACCGGCGACGAAATGCTGACTGTTGAAGCTTATTGGGGCAATGCATGGCACGAAGTGGCAGTGTATACCAATGATGGTGATGTGGACTGGACGTCAGAGCATTTTGACATTTCAAGCGGAGCAGGAAGAGCTATCATGGTACGGTTTACCGCTAGTGGCGCCAATTCAGAGGATATCCTGCACTGGTATGTGGACAACATTTGTGTATATGGTGTTTGCCTGCCTCCAACGGATCTTACATTTGATGATCCCGTTATTGATCAGGATGTATACCTGACCTGGACAAGCCCGAATTGCCCAACAATCGAAGAGTGTACGCCCCAGTATTTCCAATGGGACGGAAATGTCTCTACCAATGGTACATCTATCAATCCAGGGTACGATATTAAGATGGGTAACGTTTTCCCGGTTAATGCAGCAATGAGCGGATTAATACAATCAATAGACATGTATTTCTCTTCATCAGCATCCTCTTCAAGTCAGGAATGTATTATTTACTTTTACGATGCTGCGGAGAACCTGATTGGCACTTCAGATCCATTTATGAATCCTGGCGCTGCCTGGCCTGCCGGTACATGGGTTAATGTTCCGATAGCCGACATTCCGTTCACTGGACCATTTTATGCACTGGTTGATTATGCCGTTACATCTACTCCTTTTAAAAACTACTTTGTATGGGATGGTGTCACTACGGTGCCTCTTACTACCGGTTTGGCATGGACCTCGATAGATGGAGTTTTTGGCAATGCAGCAGATGCCTTTGGATATGCATATCCTATGACTTTCTTACAGAGAGGAACACTCTGTGTTTATGCCAAGGATGGCCCCGAGGTGATAACATTTGATCCTTCCATCATACCAGCTAATCAGAATGGAACACTGGTTTCAGGCGCTGGTGTTGATTTTGGCGCAAATATGAATGTTCAGTCTTCCGGACAACCTACAGGTATCATATCTGGACCTGGCATGAGAGGTGACGCTGCCGAATTACTCGGATACAATGTATTCCGCAGTGATGACGAACAGGTAACCTGGGATAAACTCAATACAACACCCATTCCAGATACGACCTATGCTGATATGAATGTATCTTTTGGATGGCATTATTATTATGTAACTTCAGTGTTTGACAAATGTGAATCTCCTGCTTCGAACATCATTGATGTTGATGTCATTAGTGGTATTAATGATTTGTCGAACGGTACAATCAAGATATACCCGAATCCTGCAACAGAGATTGTAAACGTACAGAGCGACTTTACGATTTTGGATATCGAAGTGATGAACTTCCTTGGTCAAACGGTTTACACTCAGCGTAGTGTTGACATGAAAACCACGAAGATCAACGTTTCGAGTCTACAGGCCGGAGTGTACTTTGTAAAAGTAACCACCCAACAGGGTGTACGTGCTGTGAAGATCACAGTCACACGCTAGATCTATATGGACGGGGCTTGCCCCGTCCCATCCGGCAGAGACGAGGTAAGTCTCGTCTCTGCACGGAACCCTAAAAAGTAGAGACGAGGCATGCCTCGTCTCTACTTTTTTTTGCCGTACTTTTGCAATTAATCATCTTTTATATCGTTATTTACCAATAATATAAAAATTGAAAATATGAATAAGATACGACTCTCCCAGGTGTTTGTCTTTGCTTTGTTTCTTTCCTTAACTGCTTGTACGCCCTCAAAATTCAATGCTTTGATCGTTGGAACATGGCAACCGGTAAAGCTGGGAACCTTAGATATTCAACCGAATAATTCTGAAGGTGACACGACTTCGGGGATACCATATTTGCAAAATAACCGCGTCCTGGATCTGCTGAAGCAGTCTGTCCTTGAAACGAAAGAAAAAGGGATGACAACAGAAGATGTTCTGGAACAGGTTAAGAAAACCATTGACGAACCCCGTGTTGTCTATACCTTTGCTGCTAAAGGAAAGGGTATCCGTATCGTACCAGGGGGAGAACCGATGCAGGGAACCTGGAAATTTAAAAATAGGGGTAAACTCCTGGTCCTGACTGATAAGAAAAATGGACAGTCATTTAAACTTAGTATTGATACACTAACTTCTTCCAAAATGGTTGTTCGCAATGTCAATCTTCCCAAAGAGATGAGAGTGACCTACATCAAGCAGTAGTTTTAACAAGTTCCTGTTACTTTTAGATTCATTGAAATGATTTCAGTGAACAATCTTTCCGTTCAGTTTGGTGGCGAAACCCTGTTCGATTGCATCTCTTTCATCATCAATGAGAAGGACCGGATCGGGCTTGTAGGAAGAAATGGCGCCGGGAAATCCACACTTCTGAAGATCATCGACAACCGGCATCAGCCAGATGAAGGAGATGTTGTGATTCCAGAACGTTGCACCATCGGGTACCTTGAGCAGGAGATGGAGCTTCGCAGCGACAGAAACGTTTACGGAGAGACAAAAAGCGCTTTCAGGGAGGTGGAAAGCCTGCTGGGAAAGATCGGGAAGATGGAGCATGAGCTGAAGGAACGAAGCGATTTTTCCTCCAACGAGTATCAGAAGCTTATGAAACGGCATCACGATGCTTATGAACGGTTTCAACTGATCGGCGGCCATTCGGTAGAGGCAGATATCGGGAAGACACTGCTCGGATTGGGATTTCGTAATTCGGATTTCATCCGGCCATTGGCACAATTTAGTAGCGGATGGCAGATGCGGGTGGAGCTTGCCAAGATCCTGCTGCTGAAACCCTCGCTCATCATGCTCGATGAGCCTACCAACCACCTGGATATCGAATCGATCCAGTGGCTGGAAGCGTTCCTGATTAACTATCCGGGAGCCGTGATCATCGTTTCGCACGACAGGGCGTTTCTGGATAACGTGACCAAACGGACGATCGAGATCAGCTTTGGCAGGATCTACGATTACAGAACCAATTATTCCGACTATGCCGAACTGCGCGAGGAGCGGATGGAGAGCCAGATGGCAGCCTTCAATAATCAACAACGGCAGGTGAGGCAGATTGAACGGTTCATAGAACGATTCCGATATAAGAACACCAAATCCAAACAGGTCCAGTCGCGGGTGAAAATGTTGGAAAAACTGGATGAAGTGGAGATTGACCTGATCGATGAAAACTCCATTCATTTTACCTTTCCGCCAACGCCCCATGCAGGAAAGATCATTGTGGAAGCTTCGGGGCTTGCAAAGAGCTTCCCCGGTATCGATGTATTCAGCGGATTGAATTTCCAGTTGATCAATGGTGAGCGGATCGCTTTCGTAGGACGAAATGGAGAGGGAAAGACTACCCTGTCGAAGATCCTTTCCGGAGTGGCCGATTATGACGGCCAACTGAAATTTGGACAAAACGTAATCATAGGTTATTATGCCCAGGATCAGGCTGATTCACTTGATCCGAACAAGAGCGTCTTCAAGACCATCGACGACATTGCCGTAGGGGATATCCGGCCAAAGATCCGTACAATCCTGGGAAGCTTCCTCTTTTCGGGCGATGATACCGGGAAGAAGGTGAAGGTCCTTTCGGGAGGGGAACGATCCCGCCTTTCTCTGGCCAAACTGTTGCTTACACCCTCCAACCTGTTGATCCTTGATGAGCCTACCAACCACCTGGATATGCGATCGAAAGATATCCTGAAAAATGCATTGTTGCAGTTTACGGGGACCCTGATCATCGTATCCCACGACCGGGATTTCCTGCAGGGGTTGACCAACCGGGTTTTTGAATTCCGGAACCAAACGATCAAAGAGTACATAGGAGATATCTACGACTTCCTGGAGCAGAGAAAATTACGAGACCTTCAGCAACTGGAGAAGAAAGATATAAGCCTCATCCAGGAAAAGCAGAGTGAAGCGGCATCAGGGAATAAACTGAATTGGGAGAAACGGAAACTTCAGGAAAAGGAGGAGCGGAAGCTCAAAACCCAGATTAGCCGATGCGAGAGTGAAATTGAATCGCTGGAAGAGGCTATCATGAAGAAGGAAGAGATCCTTGGGAATCCAGACAAGTTTCCGGAGCAGGTGGGAGATGAAGAGATGTACAGGGAGTATGACGCGTTGAAAATTCGATTGCAGCAGGAGATGGATCGCTGGACGTTGCTGCATGAGCAGATGGAGTCTACACCTCGCGATAGATCATCTCGTTAGCCAGTTTCCGCAGGCCTGACTTGCTGGCCTCGTCCACCGAAATCAGATCCAGGTAGTCTATGGCTTTTTTATGGTAATCCCCGATGATCTCCTGGGTGATGATGTCGATTCCCAGCGACTGATAAATCTCCTTGATCCTCAGGATCTTATGATTCGGATCGATTTGTTGCTGATGAAACAGTTGCCTTAGCTCACCCAATGTCTCTCCGGTAGCAAGTTCAAAGGCTTTCAGGCAGAGGAATGTCTTTTTATTGGTTACGATATCCCCTCCGATCTCCTTCCCGAACTTGGATGTATCTCCAAAGGCATCCAGCAGGTCATCCTGAAGCTGAAATGCCATCCCCAGGTTCTCGCCAAATTTATAAATATTTTCAGCGTCCGGAGGATCGGCGCCGGCCATGATCGCACCCACCTTAACACAGCATGCGATCAACACCGCCGTCTTGAGCCGGATCATCATGAAATAGTCCTCCAGGTTGACCTTCGCCTGCGTCTCGAAGTTCATATCGTACTGCTGCCCTTCACACACCTTCCGGGCCGTATCGTTGAAGGTAGCGAGTATAGTTGGAAGTTTGGGAGGGGTAACGCGGCAAACGTACTCATACGCCATCACAAACATGGTATCGCCGGAAAGAATGGCAACGTTGGAGTTCCACTTCTTGTAAACCGTTTGGGCTCCCCTGCGCAGCGGAGCCTGATCCATGATGTCGTCGTGCAGGAGCGTGAAGTTGTGAAAGATCTCTACCCCGATGGCGGGATTCATCGCTTCATCCGGATTCCCGCCGAACATTTCGCAGGAGAGCAGAACCAGGACCGGACGCAGTCGTTTCCCTCCCTGAGAGAGTGTGTACTCAATTGGATCATATAGTTCAATCGGGACACCCAGAAACTTCCCCTCCGGGAAGGCATCCTGGATTTTATTCATCAGAGATTCAACTGAATGCATAATGTGATGTTACATGAAAGATCCGTTCAGCTTCATAAGGTATTCGCCATAGCCACTTTTCAGCAGAGGTTTGGCAATCGCATGGAGCTCTTTCAGGGTGATAAATTTCATCCGGTAGGCGATCTCTTCGATGCAGCCGATCTTCAATCCCTGCCGGTTTTGTACAACCTCCACAAACTGGGCTGCCTGAAGCAGCGATTCAAATGTCCCCGTATCCAGCCAGGCGATTCCCCTGCCGAGGACACCTACTTTCAGCCTCTTCTGTTCGAGGTATACACGGTTCACGTCGGTGATCTCATACTCACCCCGTGCACTGGGCTGAATCTTTTTTGCCACCTCCACCACGGTGTTATCATACAGGTAAAGCCCCGGCACGGCATAGTTGGATTTAGGCTCCCGGGGCTTCTCTTCGATGGAGAGGGCGTTGAAATCCTCATCGAACTCAACGACCCCATACCGTTCCGGATCATTTACATGGTACGCAAACACCACCCCGCCATCCGGGTCGTTATTAGCCTGCATCAGGGAGTATAAGCCATTCCCGAAAAAGATATTGTCGCCAAGAACCAGCGCTACCTTGTCGGAGCCAATGAACGCTTCTCCAATTACAAATGCCTGGGCCAATCCATTGGGAATCACCTGCTCGGCATAAGAGAACTGGCACCCGAGCTGATGCCCGTCACCGAGAAGCTTCCGAAAATGGGGGAGGTCATGCGGCGTGGAGATGATCAGCGCCTCCCTGATCCCAGCCATCATCAAAACCGATAAGGGATAGTAAATCATTGGCTTGTCGTAGATTGGCATGAGCTGCTTGCTGACAGCCAACGTCAGGGGATGTAATCGGGTTCCGGCGCCACCCGCCAGAATAATACCTTTCATAAAGGATGAATTTGGAGTAAAGATACTATTTTTTTGAAATGTCCTCCTCCAATGGAAGCTCAATGTCGATGATCTCCTCCTCTTCGGGCTCTTCGAAGATCTCGACCAGCGGCTTCTCGAATGCTTTGGTGGTACTCCACTTATCCAGGCTGAGGATCAGGGAGGGAAGGATGAAGAGGTTGAGGAGGCCGGCAACCAGCAATGTGAATGAGATCAGGAAACCCATTGCCTGTGTGCCACCGAATTTGGATAGGACGAAGATGCCAAACCCGAAAAAGAGAACGGTGGAGGAGTAAATCATGCTGTAGCCGGTCTCCTGTAAGGCAGAGATAACCGAATAAGGAATGTTCCGGTTCGAATGCTTCAGCTGAAGCCGGTATCGGGATAAAAACTGGATGGAGTTATCAACCGAGATGCCGAGGGCAATGCTGAAGATCAATATCGTGGAAGGTTTTATAGGGATCCCCATAAATCCCATCAGGGCGCCGGTCATCAACTGAGGGATGAGGTTGGGTATCAGTGATATCAGGATCATTCGCCATGAGGAGAAGAGGAATGCCAGGAGGATGGCAATTCCAATCAGAGCGATGATGATACTCTCAAAAAGATTCCGGATAAGGAAATTCGTTCCCTTCATGAAGACGATGCTTGTCCCTGTTATGGTGACATCGTACTTCTCAGGATTGAATATGGTGTCAACAGTGGTGCGTACACTCTTTTGGATACGCGCGATATCTTTGGTACCAACATTGGCCATTTGTACGCTGATTCGGGTAGTCTGGAAGTTAGTATCGATAAAATTTTTGATCAGCGTTTGTTTTTTCGACTTTAACTCCGGGATGTAACTCCCCATGAAGGTAAGCTCGTTGGAGTTGGGCAGCTGGTAGAATTTCGGATCCCCGCCGTAGAAGGTTTGCTTGGCCGATTTGATCACCTCAACGATCGATAACGGTCTGGCCAGTTCAGGATAGGTCTTGAGGGAGTCCTGCAAGCGGTTGATCCGGTTGAGGGTGGAGAGGGTAAAGACCCCTTTCTTCTTTTTAGTGTCGATCGTGATCTCCAATGGCATGATCCCGTTGAAGTTATCCTCGAAAAACATCAGGTCCTGATAGAGCTGATTCTCCTGGGGAATATCGTCGACAATCCGTCCGCTCGTGTGGAGTTGAGTGACTCCCACCACACCAACCACCACCAGCACACCGGTAATGATATAGATCCTGTTCCGGTATTCCGTTACCCAGATGACCGTTCTATCAATAATAGCCCGCGCAATGCTCGCTTCCTGGTGCTTCACATCCTTCATCCGTGGAGGAGGGAGGTAACTATAGAAGATCGGGACCAGCGTTAGTGAAAGTGCATAAACCACCATGATGTTGATGGCAGCGATGACGCCGAACTCAACAAGGAGGGTATTCTTGGTGATGGTAAAGGCGGCGAACCCGATAGCGGTGGATACATTCGTCAGGAAATTGGCGCTGCCTACCCGCTGGATGACCCGTGAGAGGGCTTTCACCTTGTTCTGGTGAAGCCTGTATTCGTAGTGGTACTTGTTGAGCAGAAAGATGCAGTTCTCCACGCCGATTACGATGAGCAACGGTGGGATGATAGCTGTGAGCATGGTGATCTTATATCCGAAAAGGCTCATCATGCCAAGCGCCCATACCACACTGATGATAACAATGATGATGGGATAGAGTACAGCTTTGAACGACCGGAAAAAGATATAGAGAAAGATGGCAGCAACCAGTAGAGAGAGGAAGACAAAGAGTTTCATCTCATCCTCCAGCATCTTGGAGGTGACGGTACGGATATATGGAAGCCCCGAATAGTGGATCGCGGTATTGTAGCGGCTTCCAAACTGGTTGGTGACATCCCTGATCTCGTTGATCAGGTTGATCCGCTGCTTGGTATTCAGGAGCCTGTTGTCAAGTGTGACGGCGATAATCGTGACGCCTGTCTCTTTATTAATAATGAGCTTTTCGTAAAAGGGGAGGGAGTGGATGATCTGTTTTAGGGAGTCAACCTGATGCTGCGTTTCAGGTTTATTCCGGGTCAGTGGCACGAACTCGAATTTCTTGAGCGAGTCATTCTTCTGCAGGTTATAGAGGCGCGTAATCGACACGACCTCTTCCACGCCGGGAATGCGACGGATCTTCTCTGAGAGGTCAAACCAGTCGTTGAACTCGTTGAGCTGGAAAAGATTGGTGTCCTGGATGCCGATGAAGAGCACACTCCCATCCTCCCCAAACTGCTCTTTGAATTCCTGGTAAACGATATAAGTGGAATCGCTGGCCGGGAGGATTCGGGCCATTTCGTAAGAGAGCTTGACATCCCGGGCCATGAACGACATGAAAGCCGTGATGGCGAAGATGACGATGAGGAACTGAAGACGGTTCCTAAGGATTCTCCTGATTAGAAATGGCCACATAGAAGGAATGCTTTGAGCAGGCGAAGATAAGATTATTCGACAGGAATCCCTCAAGAAAATCCCGGGAAATCGCTACGAAGTGTTAATTTTGTATGGAAATCTCCTTTGCGCACCATGTCACAGGAAGGCCAGAAAGTATTGATTATTGACGACGTACACCCCCTGATCCCCGAGGAGCTGGCCGCACATGGATTTTCATGCGACTTTTTCCCTGATTATGGCAGAGAAGAACTCATTCGAGTCATCCATCACTATACCGGTGTGATCGTCCGGAGTAAGATCCGGCTCGATGAGGAATTTCTATCCCAGGCTTCAAAGCTGAAATTTATTGGCAGGATTGGATCCGGACTGGAGAATATCGATGTCGCCTTTGCACTGGAGAGAGGTATCGTGTGCCTGAACTCTCCGGAAGGAAACCGGGATGCGGTAGCAGAGCATGCGATAGGAATGATAATTTCATTGATGAATCACCTGAACCGGGCCGACCGGGAGGTGAGGAACGGTGTGTGGATCAGGGAAGGAAACCGTGGCAACGAGATCAAGGGAAAAACCATCGGGATTATCGGGTATGGGAATACCGGAAGCGCCTTTGCCCAGCGACTGAAGGGATTCGAAGCCAAGGTGATCTCGTACGACAAATATAAAACCGGCTATTCCGACGGCAACACGCGGGAGACCACGCTGGATGAGATCTTTAGCCTGGCAGATATCCTCAGTTTGCATGTGCCGCTTACAAAAGAGACCAACTTCATGGTTGACGCATCCTTCATTGGCAGATTCCGGAGGCCTATCTGGCTGATCAATACGTCAAGGGGAAAAGTCGTCAGGACTTCCGACCTGGTGAATGCATTGAAATCGGGGAAGATATCAGGGGCGGCTCTGGATGTTCTGGAATATGAAGATAGCTCTTTTGAGACTCTGGCTCAAGATCTCCCGGATGATTTCCGCTACCTGATGGAAGCCGGTAACGTAATCCTCACACCCCACATTGCCGGCTGGACGCTGGAGTCAAACATCAGGCTGGCGAAAGTGCTGGTGGAGAAAATATTAAGGAGAATGAAGGAATGAAGGAATGAAGGAATGAAGGAATGAAGGAATGAAGGAATGAAGGAATGAAGGAATGAAGGAATGAAGGAATGTGGTGTAGCGGCAAAATTTTGGTATTTCGCTACCTCGCTA
>Ga0265595_1001210_pt1 | contig 20616 bp, 23 predicted proteins | sample saktaG_15_FD_190148 | JGI IMG/M metagenome (GOLD analysis project Ga0265595, IMG submission 190148) | Saline water microbial communities from Sakinaw Lake, British Columbia, Canada - sak_2013_06_06_50m | ecosystem: Environmental > Aquatic > Non-marine Saline and Alkaline > Saline ... | reverse complement strand
CTAATAATTTGTCAATGACGATTCCCGTATCAAGAATCCGGCCGGCACCATCCACCGGGCTGGAAGCTGCATTCATTTTTTCTACCATATTACCCTGCCTCGTTTGTTCTCTCCAATTTTTTTATAGAATGAACAATAACTCACTATCTTCTTCGAGGAGTTATATCAACGGTTAATTTCCATTTTTTGTGTCAAAAAAAAGAAGATAAGGGTAAAACATCCGCCCCGCCAAATAAAAGGCTAGGCAGATGGACCTACCGAAATATTCACAGATGTTTTACGTCTAATTCCTCAAAGACATCTGATGAAAATGAGGATTTCAAGAAAGCCGGAATATTATATCGCCCGGGTTCATCCCGCATTCCAGGCACTCCTCCGCGCTCGGTTGCAATACGTGCAAGTGTCACATTTGATTGGCATGCGGATGTTGAATGCAAAGATGGGTTATGACCAACTTATGGGGATCGTCAACTTTTGCGTGCAGTCAATTTTGACCATAGATGCTCATAAAAATACACACCAAACATGGTGTATTATTTAAAAAAATTACCGAGTGAGCGTTCTTCTTTGCTTCCTAAATTTTCTTTATTAATGTGACTTAGGTTTTAAAAATCGTGATTAATATTTGCCAAACATTAGGAGCGGACCCTGCACAATTAAAAAATCAAATCCTGGCGATTAGTCATATCCGTGCCGGAAAAAGTTGTGGGTGATAAAAGCAATCAGAATGTGATAAAACCCGCAAAAACCGTCGTTGCCGGCCCTTCCATCTTTGCGCCGCTGTCTAGCGTGATGGTGAGCGGACCGCCATTGGTCTCGACATGGACCGTGGTGCCGGCAAACCCGAGCTTGTGCGCCATTGCAGCTGATGCGGTCGCACCGGTGCCGCACGAGAGCGTCTCTGCCTCCACGCCCCGTTCAAACGTGCGGATGGTGATGCTGTCACCTGTGCCCTTCTGGACAAAGTTCACGTTCGCCCCGTTCGGGAACGATGCGTGGTGACGGATGGCAGGGGCGACGGCTGCGATGTCCACGCTCTCCACGTCATCAACAAAGATCACGGCGTGGGGGACACCGGTGTTGACGGCATAGACCTCATATTCTCCTATCTTTTCCTTGTATTCGCCCTCGCCGGTTGCCGGAACGTCTTTGCGGTCGAATTTCGGGACGGGCATGGTGATGGTGGCAGAGAACTCGTCCTCTTTGTACCCCATTGCGACGCCGACCTCGCCTGCCGGGGTCTCTACCGTGCAGGATTCCTTTGCGTATTTTTTATCAAACGCATACTTTGCAAGGCAGCGGATGCCGTTCCCGCACATCTCCGCCTCGCTCTCATCGGGCTGGAGGATCCGCATCTTAAGACCGCTTTTTTCCGATTTCGAGAGGTAAATAACGCCATCGGCCCCGATCCCGAAGCGGCGGTCACAATAACTGGCAGCAAACTGCCCTTTCATGTCATCGGGTATGACCGTCTTTTCAAATTCGTCGATTAAGATAAAGTCGTTGCCATTTCCGTGCATTTTTGTAAACGGTATTTCCATAGAATTCTCCACCCTTTTTTAATTTTTCAGGCAGTACCCCATTTTCTGAGTGCCCGCTCAAGTTCAAAGTGATCTTTTGCATACTCTTCTACGCTGGTGTGTTCCATGAATGCATCCACAGCCTGCTGCATCGCTTTGGCACCCGCGGCAGTCCCGTCCGGGTGCCCGTGGATACCCCCGCCGGCCTGCAGGATGATGTCCGTGCCCAGCAGAGAAATCTCGTGCGCCACGTTCCCGGGATGCAGCCCCCCGCTCGACACCGGGAACGTCGGTTTCATGCCGCAGCAGGCGCACCTGAGCGCCCCGGCGCTCGCTTTCACTTCCGGCGCATCGTGGCTCATCTTGCCGCCAACCGTGCCGATGTGGAGCTGGTCGGCCCCCAGCATCCGTATGATCCGCGCCCACGGGCGCATCATGATACCGTGCTCGGGGTTTCTCGTGAATGCAGCATGCATGGTGCGGTGGACATGGACCGGCACCCTGATCCTCGGGTCCTCCCCGAGCGCCTGCAGGGCACCAAAGCCCGTGGTGAAGACATCGACCATGATCATGTTCGCGCCAAGGTCGAGTGCATGCAGTGCACGTTCGATGATCTGGTCTGCCCGCGTTGAGATATTGACCGCGTAGAGCACCTCTCTCCCGGTCTCGTCTTTTGCTTCCTCGAGGCGCTTCATGACAAGGGGGAGCCGCCGGTCGATCGGGCAGAACGCCTGGTCCGTGAGCGTCTCGTCGTCCTTGATCAGGTCAACACCGACGATCGCTGCCTGGTACGCCACCGCAGCGGTATCTTCCGGGGTCAGGCCCACTTTCGGTTTGATGATGGTGCCGACATGGGGCCGGTCTTTGCTCCCGATCAGTCTCCGGACGCCGGCAATACCAAACTTCGGCCCTTTGAACCGGATAAGGGCATCCGGGAATTCGACATCCATGAGCCTGACGGAGTCAAGCCGGCGGAGGCCGAAGAGGTTGCCTGCCACCACCGAGATGTACTGCGCCATGTTGCCCGGCTCAAAGATTTCCGCAGGGTACCGTATGCGGGTAACGTACCCTGCTCCCTGAGGGACCAGTGAATCAACCACGCCGTCAAGCCTTTTTACGTAATCGGCCCGTGTCGAGATGTCGGTCCAGGTACCGGTGGTCTGCTCCTCGCAGATCGCCTGTGCTGCCTGCCCGGGTTGTGTGCCGGTTGCCGGCCTGAAATAATAGGTCGCAATGACATCCTGCATGGGATCACTCCTCATGTCTGGTATTGATCTCAAAGGTTTTATGGAATTCCTCGATGCCCCAGCCAAGGTATTCCCTGATGATCACGTATGCCATCTGCGGCGGGATCGCCCCTGCCTCGGTGACGATCATGTCAACGTATTCCGCGGGCGTAACATCGAAGCCCGGGTTGCGCACCGTCACGTGCGGGAGGGTGCGGGCGATCTCTTCGGAGAGCACTTCCTGTCCGGGGCGTTCCTCGATCTCGACCATCTCGCCGATGATCGTGCGCGGCGCAAACTTGTAGGTCTCCGCTGCGACGACCACGTTCACCCGCGCCTCGTGTGCCGAATGGGCGACCTGCGAGGTGCCGATCTTGTTTATTACCGCCCCGTTCACCGTCACCGCGTCCGCCCCGACGATTACAAGGTCGATTTCGTTCATGAAGGACCGGACGGCAGAGTCCACGATGAAGTTCGTTTTTATCCCGGCGTCATTTAAGGTCCGGATCGTCAGGAGCCCCTGGTTGCGGGGGCGCACCTCTGTTGCAAACACCTCGATGTCCTTACCTGAAGTGTGCGCTTTGACGATACAGGCAAGGGCAGCCTCGGAGTTGCAATGCGTGAGGATGGTGTCGCCATCGCTGATATGCCGGGCACCGATCTCAGCGATCTCTTCAATCGCGTGCCGGGATGATTCGATGAACTCTTCTGCACGCCGGACCACGTTCTCCTGCGCCATACCCGCACTGTCCGCACCTTCCATTCCGGCGATGACGATATGCACGGCGTTTGGAAGTGAGACAGCGGTCGGCCGGGTGGCGACAAGAACAGCTGCAGCCTCCTGCATCTCGCTTTTGAAACGATCGAGGTCATTTGTCGCGGTTGCCTGCGCATGGTCGCGCAGCGCCTGCGCCGCAGCCCGTGCGATCCTCCCTGCCCCCCGTATCTCCATGCGCTTTATTTTGTCTGCAGTTTCAGTAACCAACATCATCTTAAAAGATTCAATGAATACCGGACTACATAGAGTTTATCAATGAGGGATGCTTTCTGCAGATAGCCGTTGTTTTTGACAGTGCCGGGACCCTGCTCTCTACCTACCGGGTCGCAAAGGATATCCGCCTCGGGAAGTTGTTGCCCGGCATTGAGACAACAACCCTGACATTTGCATCCAGTGACCGCGTGCTGGTCGTCCTCCACGTCCACTCCAAGGCGATCATCAGTGCACCGCCGGACATGCTCCTTTCGGCCTATCTTGTAAAGAATAATATCGGGTTTGGCGTGAGCTGCACCCGCAAGGTCACGACCGCAGAAGAAGTCGGCGATGTGCTCTACACCGATACCCGTGCACGCGTGGGCGACCTCCAGGAATGCATAAAAAATGTGTGGCAGGTATGCAAGCGGGAGTCCATCATGACCCTGAACTCCGGGGCGATCGTGAACATGGCGCAGCAGGCAGTGGAGTTTACGATCACTGCAGGCGGGTCCCCGTTTCCCGGTGCAAAGGATGCGATCACCGCACTGCACCGGATGGGGGTGCCGACGTTTATTGCATCCGGTGACCGTACGACAAAACTCGAACTCATGGCAGACCACCTTGGCATCCCCCGGGACCGGGTGTATGGCGTGGCAACCCCCTCGATCAAGGCCCAGATCATATCGGACCTCAAATCAGAGTATGACCGGGTCGTGATGGTAGGGGACGGGATCAACGACCTGGGTGCAATGCAGGCGGCAGACTGTGCCATCCTCACCGAACAGCAGCCCGGCACCCGGCCCGCCGAGCTCTACGGGACGGCAAATTTTGTCATCAAACATGTTGACGAGGTGATCGCCATTGTACAGGAGGTCCTGAACCAGCACGGGCCGGCACCGGTACATCAGGGCGGGGATCACGGTGCATCATATAAAAAGTAATAAGAGACCAGTACCACATTAGGTATGAGAGAGGATCATGAAGGCTCCATTAATCACGGTCGATAATCTCTGCATGGATTTTAATGATACGAGGGTGTTAAAAAACATCAGTTTCGAGATTGGCGAGGGGGAGGTCCTGGGCATCATCGGCAGGAGCGGTGCCGGTAAGACGGTGCTCATGCACCTGATGCGGGGAGTGGAACAGCCTCCCACGAGTGGCAGGATCATCTTCCATGTTGCGGCCTGTGGCGGTTGCGAGTTCATCAACGTACGGAGTGCTGCGGGAAAGCCCTGCCCGCACTGCGGCGGGAAGCTCGCGCCCACAGACATTGACCTCTGGGGCGGCACCGATGAGATCCTGCACCGCAGGCTGATGGTGCGCACCGCGATCATGTTCCAGCGCACGTTCGCCCTGTACGGAGACGACCGTGTCATCGAGAACGTCATCCACGCGCTTGACGATGTGGACTATCCCGAAGAGGAGAAGATCAACCGTGCTGCCGACCTCATCGACCAGGTCAGGCTCTCCCACCGGATGATGCATATCGCCCGCGACCTCTCGGGAGGGGAAAAGCAGCGTGTCGTGCTCGCACGCCAGCTCGCAAAAGAGCCCTTTATGCTCTTTGCCGATGAACCGACCGGCACCCTTGACCCCAACACCGCCCGGCTCGTCCATGACATGCTGAAGACCGCCGCTTCGGCAAACAACATGGGCATGATCGTCACCTCGCACTTTTCCCAGGTGATCGAGGACGTGGCAACCCGTGCAATCCTGTTAATTGACGGCAAAATCGCAAAGATCGGGACGCCCAAAGTGGTCATCGACGAGTTCATGAGAGGGTACGATGACACCGAAATGTTCGAGGAGATCCAGCTTGGCGACAAACTTGTTGTTTCACGGGACCTTATCAAACGCTACATTTCCGTCGACCGCGGGGTTGTCAGGGCGGTCAACGCAGTGAGTTTTGAAGTATTCACGAAGGAGATCTTCGGCATCATCGGGAAAAGCGGGGCAGGCAAGACAACGTTGTCCCGCATCATTGCCGGCATCATTGAGCCCACGAGCGGGGAGATGAATATCCGGATCGGCGAAGAGTGGGTCGACATGACCAAACCCGGGGTTGACGAGCGGGGGCGTGCAAAGGAGTACATCGGACTCCTGCACCAGGAATATGACCTCTTCCCGCACCGGACCGTGCTTGACAACCTCACCGATGCCATCGGGTTAGAGTTCCCGAAAGAACTTGCCATGCGCAAGGCAGTCGTAACGTTGAGGATGGCAGGGTTTACCGGGGAGAAGAGCACGGAGATCCTCAACCGTATGCCCGCACAGCTCAGCGAGGGGGAACGCCACCGGGTTGCACTCGCGCAGGTGCTTATCCGTGAACCCCGGCTCGTGATCCTCGATGAGCCGACCGGTACGATGGACCCAATCACAAAGATCGATGTGAAGCACTCGATCATGCACGCCCGCGAAGAGATGGACGAGACCTTCATCGTCGTGTCCCATGACATGGAGTTCGTCCATGACATCTGCGACCGCATTGCACTGATGCGCGGGGGCAAGATTGTCAAGATCGGCAGGACGGCCGAGGTACTTGCGAGCCTTAATGAGGAAGAGCGGCAGGTCATGAGCAAACCGGCGGCCTGAGGCGCGCCATGGTCACCATCCACCTCGACGGGGAGAGGCTGGAGGTCGGTGAAGGCAGCAGTCTTGCAGCGATACTGCCGGCACTGCCCGCAGGGACCTGCGTCGCCGTGATCCGTCCCGCAGCACAGGCGCAGGCCGCAACGAACAGCCTTGCGATCAGCACGACGGCCGGTGAGGTCACGATCGATGTCGCGGGGGAGAGCGCGGCATTCCTTGCTGCAGGAGACCTCACGGCACACCTCTCCCTTCACTGGCAGGACCGGTATGCTGCTGCATTCGGCCCGTTTCCTTCTGGCATCCGCCCCCTGCGCAAACAGGCACTCTATGAACGCGGGGACGTGATCCTCGGATGCGGCGGGTACGACCCGAAGATCTCGTACCTGGTCTTCTCCAAGCTCCGTCATTCCGCCGACCATGGCGCGGATGAAAGCGGGGGGATCGTCGGAAAAGTGGTGAGCGGCCGGGCGGTCCTCGACCGGTGGTCAACCGGTGACCGGATCACCAGAGTCGAGCCGGTGATCAGCTGGGCGGACACGAGCAGGTCGTATACGACCACGGATTTTACTCTTGCCCTCGAAGACGGTATGCAGGTCGTCACCCGTGTTGACGTGGTCGCACAGGGCTACAGCCCGGACCGTATCGTGATGGAGGCAGCAGGGAGTGTCGAACACATGCTCTTCGCACTCGAAGGGGGCACGTTCCATGTCAGCCGCGCCACGAGCACCCACATCCTTGATGCACGATACACCGGTTCCGGGATACCGGGCGAGCACCGGCACCCGCGGCGCGAGGGGACGGTCACGGTTCGGAGCGCAGGAGTTTCTGCCGGGGGGGTGTACTTCTACCGTGCAGACGTGCAGAGCAGTCCCGCCCACAGCGTTGTCGGGCAGGTGATACACGGGATCGAGCTTGTCAGGCTTGCAAAGGATAATGATACCTTTGCCGTCACCGTCCGGCCCGCACGCATCGACCTTCTCGGGGCCCCGCTTCTCGAAGCAGAGCGGATCGCATTAGAGCGCGGGTTTACCCTGCACGTGGACAGTCACGAAAAGACCCGGATTGTCGTCTCTCAGGAACCGGGGACGACCCTTGATGTGCTCAACGAGAAGGTGGCAACGGTTGTCACTGCCCCGTCATCAAAGGTTGTGGATATTGTCCTTGACGATGCAAAAGCCCCCATGAGCTGCGCAACATTCCGCAGGCTCACGGGGCTTGCCGACCATGATGCCGGGATGATGCCCCTCTTTTTTAAGTTCGATGACGTCTTCCTCTTCAAACCGGCGATCCCGCCAGAGACAAAGATTATTCCCGAGAACACGCCGTCCGGTGAAGTCCCGGCCGCAGTCCTCGCGATAACAAACGACTCCCGCAAGGGATCGGGAATGGTCGGTGTGCGGCTTTCAAAAAACAGTGAGTTTGGCCCGACATCGGAACCATTCGAGGGCACCAATGTCATCGGAAGAGTGCCCGATTTTAGCAAGCTGAAGAATTTTAAGGAGACAGAGATGGTGTATATCAGGGAGGTGGGGCAGTGACGGAGTACGTGCCAATAAATCCCGGTTCTGTAACGAAGTATGTCCTGGTCGAGTCGCCGACGCTGACCCCGGCAGATCTGGCGGTTTTCGCCTACGAGGTCTCGGAAGGGGTTATGATCAAGGAGACCTGTTTCGGGCTTGCGATCAACGGGACAGAGGATGTCGTGGACCGGCTGATCGTAAAGCTCCGTGCGGTTGACCCGGACCATATCTTCACCAAGGACCGGGGGTTTGTCCCCGGGGACCCCCGCCGGTGCCGGGCAAGCCTTGGCGGGGCACGGCCGGGTTTTCACGGGATCGAGTTTGAGACAACGGTCCTCCCTTATGTCTCGTTCGGCCTCAAAGAACTCCGGACCCGGAATGCGGCAGACGTCCCGGCACCGGAGATCCCGGTGGAACCGGAAAAACTGGACACCCATACCCTCAAAAAGCTGATCGAAGCGCAGGAGCCTTAAAAAAATGGCAAAGATATTCATCTATCCCGCAACGAGCCTGATACTCTCGGACCTGGTCGCCCGGTACGGGCATACCCCGCTGAGCTCGGCAACCGCCATCCGCGAACGCATCCAGACCGCGGGCCTCGAGTCGGTGCCCCTCCAGATCACTCCCGAAGAACCGAAGAAGGGACTGAAGTGGGCTGCCGTCGAGGTGCCCAGCGGGGTGCGGGGCAGGATGGCACTGTACGGCCCGATGATCGGGGCGTGCGATGCGGCGATCATCATCAGCGAGGCCGACCTTGCGTTCGGCTGCATGGGCTGTGCACGGACAAACGAGCTGATCAAGTACCTTGTCAGGGAGAAGAAGGTTCCGCGCCTCGATTTAAACTACCCGAAGTCCGAGGAAGAGGGCGTACGGTTCGTTGCGGCGATCAAACGGTTCCTCGCTGAGCAGGGAGGCGGGAAATGACCGCACCGGTCCGGATCGCCCAGCTCTCCTGCGGCCCGGAGTACAGCGGCGTCCAGCAGGAGATCAACTCGGCGGCACAGTCCGTGAACGGGGAGATCTTCTTTCCCGATATCGCGTTAAAAGATATCATACGGGACTTCGACGAATTCGGGCTTGACGTGCGGAGCCCCGACCTCAAGCTCATGATTGCGCGGGCAAAGGCGCTTGTCGACGGGCGCGTGGATGCCGATGCCATCTTCATTGCCACCTGTTTCCGGTGCGCCGAGGCGGCGATCGTGAGAAACGAGCTCCGCCGGTATATTCACAACAATTCCCGGCTGCCGGTCGTGAGCTATTCGTTCACGGAACGGACGACTGCCGGGACGCTCCTCACCCGCATGGAGGCGCTCACGACGATCGCACGCCGAAGGGCTCTGCTCGCCCGCGAGACGCAAAGCGGGCTCACGCTGGGCGTTGACTCGGGGTCATCGACGACAAAGGCCATCGTCATGAAGGACAACCGGATCGTCGGCACCGGCTGGCAGCCCACGACCGAGGTGCTCAAAAGTGCACAGGACGTAATCGACCATGCACTCGCTGAAGCGGGGGTTACGAGGGACGAGATCGAGGCTGTCGGCACCACGGGATACGGGCGGTTTCTTGTCGGAAAGGATATCAAAGCCGACCTTATCCAAGAGGAACTGACCGTCAACTCGAAGGGTGCGGTATACCTCGCCGACCGGCAGCACGGCCCGGCAACGGTGATCGATATCGGCGGGATGGACAACAAGGCGATCTCCGTGCAGGACGGCATCCCGGGGACGTTCACGATGGGCGGCATCTGCGCCGGCGCGAGCGGACGGTTCCTCGAAATGACCGCAAAACGCCTTGGCGTCGATATCACCGAGCTCGGGCCGCTCGCGATGAACGGGCTCGGCAAAAAAGTGCCGATGAACAGTTACTGTATCGTGTTCGGGACCCAGAGCCTTGTCAACGCCCTTGCCGCGGGAGCCACCCGGGAGGACGTCGCGGCTGCCGCCTGCCATTCCGTTGCAGAACAGGTGTTCGAGCAGCAGCTGCAGGAGATCGATATCAAGGAACCGGTCATCATGGTCGGCGGGACATCGCTCATCGAGGGGCTCGTGTTCGCGATGGGAGAACTGCTGCAGACAAAGATCATGGTGCCGCCCCACTCCCAGTATATCGGGGCCGTGGGATCGGCGCTGCTCGCAAGCGGGTTTATTAAGGAAGGTTAGATGCAGTCGGTTGAGTACTTCGAAGTCGAGTGCCCCGAACCGCGGGGCGGGGAGTACTACAAGCAGATCGCAAACGACGTACTCCTCGACCATAACCTGATCCGGGTGATCCAAAAACTCCATATCTGGGTCGACCCGGGCATCCCGATCTTTGTCGCCGTTGGTGTGCTCCATAAGATTACCAGCCTCGTGAGAGTGCGTGATTTTGCGGCGGTAACCCCGCTCGTGGGAAAGATCACGCTGGTCCTTGCAAACGAGACGTACCTCGCCCCGATGCTCAAAATTTTTTTAGAACGGTTCGGGCAGAACCATGTCGAGCAGGCGGACAGGTTCACGGTTATCCTGCGGGACGTCTCCATCGAACCAAAGGAGGTCGAGGAGATCGTCGTTGCCGACCCCAGCGAATCGGTGTACAAGGACCTGATCTACGTGCTCAAGTGCATCGCCCCCGAAGGGTTCCGGATACGGCGCGAATACTTCACAAAGAGCACATTTTACTTTGTTGCAAGCGAGGACACGCTCGCCGCGGATGTGGACGCGCTGGTGAAGTCGAAGTTTGAAAAGATTGGGGAGGCGATGCCATGATCCTTGTCCCCATCACCTACCGGGGCGGCATATACCGGAACAACGAGATCGTAGACCTCATTGAGGATATCGGCGGATACATTGTCCAGAAACACATCATCGCGTCCGAAGTCGTGCTCCTGTGCTTCATGCCGCAGGACGACGTGGGGATCCTCCGGGCGGCTGCAAAACCGCTCGGGGGCGAGGTGACCGATTCGCCGCTCGTGGGCACCGAGATCGCGGTCGTTTCCATGAGCCTTGAGATCCATCACCTCCCGCACCCGTCCTGCGATATTGCCGAATACCTGCGCAGGCTCGGGGCAAAGTCCAACATGGTCGGGCTTGCACGGGGCGTGGGCAAACGGATCGCTGCACTCAATGACGAGGAGCGGGACGTGATCAACGAACACGACCTCGCGATATACCTGATGGGTAACTTCGAGAAGTGCATCGAGTACAAGATGCCGAAGATGCGCCGCGGAATTGACGTGCCGATCGTGCTCTGCGGGGGACCTGATAAGGAAGCGCTCCAGCGTATCTGCGACCCGCCGGTGGACGGGTACATCGGCAACGTGGGCAGATTCATGCACCGGACAAAAGAGTCCGAGGAGCTCGCCAAACTCGACGAGATCGTCAGCGAGATCACCCGGGTGCTCGAGAAGAAGCGCATCAGTATCGCAAAGGACCCGCTCTCGGTCTCCCCGGCACGCCTCATGGACTTAATCCGGGAGCATGTGCCGGAGATCCATGCCGTGACATCCCCGACACCGCTGACCGTCCAGATGAGCGGCCTGCGGGTCAAGCTCCCGTACGATACGTTTGCAGAGAAGATCAAAAGCATCGGGATCGAGGACGGGATAACGGTCGGGGACGTGTCTGACCTGACCCCGTCACGGATGCGGGACTACATCCTTCTCCGGATCCGTCCGTTCTCGGAGACCAGCGTGGTGGTGTGAATGGGAAAATCAACCAAGGTCCTGTTTGAGGAGAACCTGGCGCAGATCGTCCGTCAGGGCGCAGAGGCGACTGCCGAAGAGTGGATGAAGGTCATCGAGGAGGATTACGGGCGGGTCCCGCTCATATTCAGGCGGATGGGGGAGCGGCCCGAAGTGCTCATCTCCCACCTGCTCTACAAGGGAACCGTTACGCAGACAAGCCCGCTCGACCCGAAGTACGTGGAGCTGATCAGCATGGCCGTCGGTGCAGCGCTCAAGTGCCCGCACTGTACCAGCTACCATATGCAGTCAGCCACGAGGATGGGGGCGACACGGGAGGAGATCCTTGAAGTGATCCTGATCGCAGGGATGATCTCCAACTCGTCGGTCCTCGCGAACGCCTACCGTATCTTTGACGAGAAGATCGATCGGTGCATCCCCTGCGAGCCGAAGGGCGTGAGCCGGAAGGCCCCCGCTCAAAGTCAAAAGGGGATGGCAAAGAAGCGGAAGAAGTGAGGAGGAAACCAGAATTCATGGACGAGAATAAACCATGATCTCATTTAATGCCTGATCAGAACCGGATTCTTACTATTTTTACGCTTCCCAATCGTTATTCAATTTGACCTTGCATACCAAGGTAACTAAATGGTGTATCTGAGGTTGTGGTTAGTATGCATAACCGTTGTTTGAAAATATATTCTTACAAATAACAAAATTAATAACACTCTGTATACTTATCTTACTAATCGTTATGACAAAGAGCTGTTATTCATTTATTTTAGTATTCATAGTGCTCATATCGGCCGCTGCATTGGCTGGATGTACCGGGAACGCCCCTGCTGCAACGGGTACACCAGGGACCCCTGCTCTGCAGCCAAAGGTCACCATTACGGATGGTTTCGGGAGAGCCGTGACCGTCGCGGCAGATCCGGAACGGATCATCTGTTCCGGTTCCGGCTGTTTGCGGTATATCGTGTACCTCGGGGCGCAGGACAAGGTTGTGGGCGTGGACAGCATTGAGAAGCAAGCCCAGGCACAGGAAGGCAGGGCATACGCGATCACAAACCCGCAGTTTGCCGCCATGCCCCTCATCGGGGAGTTCCGCGGCAAAGATGATCCTGAAAAGATTATCGGGATTGGCCCTGACGTAATTTTCAAGACCGGCTCGACCGGTACAGCATATGCTACCAGTGCAGCAGACGCTGATACCCTCCAGAATAAAACTGCAATACCGGTCATCGCGTTCCCGTATGGCTCCCTCAGGACCGATACCGAGAAAGCTGAACTGTATGGCGCTCTCCGGCTCACCGGTAAAACTCTCGGAAAAGATGCGCGTGCAGAAGAACTGATAACATATATCGACGGGATTACCGCAGATCTTGAGCGCAGGACAAAGGATATACCGGCAGGCCAGCAGAAAACCGTGTATATCGGCGGGGTCAGCTCCGCCGGAGCCCATGGGATTATCTCCACAGAGCCCGCCTACCCGCCGTTCATCTGGGTGCATGCAAGGAACATTGCGGCAGGATCCGGCAGCCAGCATGCCGATATCTCCAAAGAGGTCATTGTGGCAGACGATCCCGATGTCCTGTTCATAGACGTGGGAACCACCCTGATGGACAATGATGGCGCAATCGGCGAACTGAAGAATAACCCGGCATATGCCGACCTGACTGCGGTGAAAAAGGGGAACGTGTACGGCGTCCTGCCCTACAATTTCTACAATACCAACTATGAGACCGTGCTTGCAGATGCGTATTTCATCGGCAAGGTACTGTATCCCGACCGGTTCTCCGATATCGACCCGCAGGTAAAGGCGGATGAGATCTACACCATGTTTGTCGGGAAACCCGCCTTTGCAGCCATCAACGGGAATTACAAAAATCTCGGGTTTACCCGGATAAAGACCGGATAAGAAGAGAACTGCCATGCACCTGAACGAAGGAACCGTCCCGAATGATTACCGGTCATACCTGAACCGCAAGGTACATTGGATTATCTTAGGGATTCTCCTCTCGCTCATCCTTTTTGTCATTGCCATCTCGGTAGGAGCTGTTGCCATATCACCGGTTGAGGTTATCCAGAGCCTGATTGGCACCACGACATCGTTGAAATGGGACCGGATTATCTGGAACATACGGTTGCCGCAGGCACTCGCCGCGGTGATTGCAGGAGTCGGGCTCGCAATCGCTGGTGTGGCCATGCAATCAATCCTGAGAAACCCGCTGGCATCCCCCTTCACCCTGGGGATATCCAGTGCCGGTGCCTTCGGCGCTGCCGTATCCATTATCCTCCTTGGCACCGGCACGATACAATCAACGGTGGCAAACCCGATATCGATCTCCAACCCGTACCTCACCACCATGGTTGCATTCGCCTTCTGCATGATGGCAACCGGCGTGATCCTGATGATCTCGCATCTCAAGGGCGCTTCCCCGGAAGTGATGATCCTGACCGGGGTCGCCCTCTCCTCCCTCTTTTCGGCAGGCGTCATGTTCCTGCAGTATTTCTCCAATGATGCCCAGCTCGCTGCAGTGGTCTTCTGGACGTTTGGGGACGTTGGCCGGGTCACGTGGGATATGCTGCCCCTGATGGCAGTTGTCGTGGGAGCCGGTACCCTGTATTTCATTGCAAACCGGTGGAACTACAACGCGATCGATGCCGGGGACGAGACTGCGCAGGGGCTCGGGGTGAATGTTGTTCGGGTACGGCTGATCGGGATGACCGTCGCGGCACTAATTTCTGCAGTCATTGTTGCGCTGCTGGGTGTGATTGGGTTTGTCGGGCTCGTCTGCCCGCACATGGTCCGGAGGGTCATAGGCGATGACCAGCGGTTTTTAATCCCCGGTTCGGCGGTGGCCGGGGCAGTCCTGCTCCTTGCATCTGACACCATGGCACGGGTTATTGTGGCACCCTACGTGCTCCCGGTTGCCGTGCTGACGGCGTTTATGGGAGCTCCCGTATTCATCTTCCTGCTGTTCAGGGGGTATAAGCGATGATGTTATCGGTAAACGAACTGAAATTCATGTACAGGAATAAAAATGTCCTTCGGGAGATCGGTTTCTCGATCGAACGGGGACAGGTGGTCGCCGTGCTCGGCCCCAACGGGGTCGGGAAGACCACGCTTTTAAAATGCCTTAACCGGATCTTAAAGCCACGGCAGGGAACCGTGCTGCTTGATGAGGAGAACCTGCTCGATCTCGGGACCATGGATATCGCCCGGCGGGTCAGCTATGTCCCGCAGCGGGTGGAGACCGGGCGCCTGACAGCATTCGATGCAGTCCTGCTTGGGCGACGCCCCCATATCGGCTGGGACGTAACACCCCGCGACCTTGCTATCGTGGACGCCATCTTTACCAAGCTCGGCATGGAAGCGTTCCGCCTCACCTATATTGATGAGATGAGCGGCGGCGAGCTCCAGAAAGTCGCCATTGCCCGGGCGCTGGTGCAGGAGCCCAAGATCCTGCTCCTTGATGAACCGACCAGCAACCTTGACTTAAAAAACCAGGTGGATATCCTCACTACCATCCGCGAAATTGTACGGGACCATAAGATTGCGGCCATCATGACCATGCATGACCTGAACCAGGCCCTGCGGTTTGCGGATACGTTCATTTTCATCAAAAACGGAACAGTGTATATCCACGGCAACCATGATATCGTCACCCCCTCCGTCATTGAGGACGTGTACGGCCTCCCGGTCATGATTGGAGAACTCGGTGGCGTCCGGTATGTCATCCCCGGCACCTGTAAAATCACCTAGGAGCAAAGGAAATGCACAGCCACAATCACCATGAACCCCACCCCGTAACGTTCGAAGACTGTATCCGGTTCCACGGGCACTCCTGCCCGGGCATTGCCTGCGGTTACCGTGCAGCAACCGCCGCCATGGAGGCACTTGGCGTCACCCGCCCGGAGGATGAAGACCTCGTCGCCATCTGCGAAACCGACGCCTGCGGCGTGGACGCGATCCAGGTCATTGCCGGGACCACTGCCGGCAAGGGAAACCTGGTCATCCACGATTACGGCAAACACGCGTTCACCTTCTACAACCGGAAGAACGGTGAGGCAGTCCGGGTCACGTTCCACCGGAACGAGTCAACCGAAAATAATGATTTTGCTGCACTGCGGGCGAAGGTCTTCTCCGGGAACGCCTCAAAAAAAGAGGAGGAGCAGTTCCACGAGCTGATGCATAGGGCAACGGTGGATGTCCTGCACGCACCTGCAGAGAAGCTTCTCAAAGTTGAGAAGATCACGATGGAGGCCCCCAAGAAAGCCCGGATCTTTGCCTCGGTCACCTGCGAGTGCTGCGGCGAATCCGTTGCTGATGCCAGGACCCGGACCGTGAACGGGAAACGCTGTTGCATTCCCTGTTCACAGAAGACCCCGTAAAAAAACGATCACTCTATCATCCCCCGGGATACCTTTGTTACTGTACTGACGGTTTTTCCATGGCCTTCGAACTCCACCCAATCGGCACCGTGCGATCCCCCTACAAGGTCAGGAGCGATGCCCCCCGGCAGGGCCGGCTCGCGGACACGGTTGCCACAATTGTCATCGATGAACAGTACCGCGACGGGCTTTACAGGCTGGAAGAGAGCCGGCACCTGTTTGTCCTCTGCTGGTTTGACCGGTCCAACCGGAACGTGCTCCGGGCAACGCCACCGCACAGGAAGACCGAGCTCGGGATCTTTGCCACACGGTCACCCGACCGCCCGAACCCGGTCAGCCTCTCGCTCGTCGACCTGCTCTCAGTAAAAGAGGGCATCCTCACCGTACGGGGGCTGGATGCACTTGACGGGACACCGGTGATCGATATCAAACCGTATGCAGCAGAGATCGATATGATCTGCGGGGAGTGATCCCATCATAGAACGCCTGACATGCCCGGGTTGTGGTGAAGAGTTCCTGCTCAAAACCGGTTGCAGCTGCTGTGCACCCATGCCGGGGCCATTCCGGTGCCCACGGTGTGGGACAGTCCTTGAAGGGGCAACACGACCGTACTTTGTTTCGAACAGATGGGACATAGACTAAAAAAAGAGAGAGAAGCACCTTGTTATGGTTTTGGGGAGCTATCTTACTGGCTCTTGCAGAAAACCCCGGTTCAGTTTTTTTTAAAAAAGTGGGTTCAATAGTATCCGAAACCTGGGATCCTCTGTAATATATTTACTTTCCCAACTTTTTGCAATGTCTGGGCTGCCATCTGTTCTGGCGCGGTTTTCAAATTTTAAGGATTGTCTGGATTGCCCCCCCCCTTCTTTATTTTAAAACCGCTGTCAGATTGGCGATCTTATATTCTGCCATATTCCTTGTGGGCCTGTTCGGTGGTCATGATCTCATCAATGACAAGGACCCGGTCTTTGGGATAAAAGAAGATCGTATAACGGTACGACACATGCATCCGGTACTGGTTTGAACTGTCAGGTATTCCTTTACAGTTGCGGCTTGAAAGAGTTCTCAGTCTGTCCACCACCACCCGACCACAAAACCATTGAGATAAAAAACACAAACAATCGAAGCAGCTATGAGCAAGACCAAACAAAACTACCCTTCAGTTCATACATGGTCATACATCACAATCGAAGAATTTCCGAAGAATTCTTCTTGTCGTCAGGTCCCGGCGAACCTTTCCAAAATCGAAGAATTTCCGACAAATTCTTCTTGTCGTCAGGTCCCGGCGAACCTTTCCAAAATCGAAGAATTTCCGACAAATTCTTCTTGTCGTCAGGTTCTGACGAACCTTTCCAAAATCGAAGAATTCCGGCGAATTCTTCTCATCTTCGAATCTCACTTTGCCCGATTCTCAGAAATAGAAGGTTATTGTATGCTCAATATGGAGTGTGGAGGGTGTTATAGCCGGTATAGCTATGAACTTAAACCGGACGGCTCTTTGAAACGGGTGAAGAATAAGGAGTATGATCCCTCCAAAAAGCCGGACCCGTATCCTGAGGGCTGTCCGCGTTCTGTCCGCAGCACCTGTATCGGCTGTACGCATTTTGCATGGTGTGACCCCGGCGATGATGAAAAACGCGATCCGGTGCAGGTTCATGCAGGCGCAGGAAAAATATCCCGGAAAAACTTCATGACATCCGCAGAAACCGTGCATCGCATGATCGACGATCTCCCACCCGATCTCAGGAACAAGGCGATCCACTATATCGAGGAACTTGCGAAACGGAAGAAAAAACCCTTAAAGAAGAAGTTCCGCCTTACATGGGCTGGTGGGCTTTCTCACCTCAAAAAAGCACAACATCTGTTGAGCTCCAGCATGCGGCACTCGAGTGGCGGGAACCCCGCTCTCGCATCAGGCCTGACAGATAACCTGATTACGTACCCGGAATAATGGACTGAGTAATAACCCGGCATAGGGTTGTGAACGCCTATGAAAGTTGAGGAACTGATTATCAGGGAACTGCACCAGGTGCCACGACAGCGCTATCGTGAGATCCTTGACTTCATCAGGTCAGTACAAAAGAAGACCGCGAACGAAACCGCGTACGCAAGCGAGTCCTCCTTAAAGAAAGATTGGCTGCGCCCTGAGGAGGACGAAGCATGGGCGAATTTGTAAAAGGCGACGTCGTCGTTGTCCTCTTTCCCTTCTCAAATCTCAGCGCAGCAAAGAAACGGCCGGCTCTTGTGATTGCTCCGCTCGAAGGAGATGATGTGATCCTCTGCCAGATAACCAGCCGGCAGGTGATGGACCAGTACAGCATCTCAATAGGTGAAGACGATTTCATTGAGGGATCGCTCAGGCAGGACAGCAATGTCCGGCCGAACCGGTTGTTCACCGCAGACAGCCGGATTATCCAGTACCGTGCGGGACACCTGAAAGACCCGGCATTGAATGCAGTCATTGACCGGATAATCAGAATCCTCAAAGATTGATCTGATAGTTTACCATCGGTCTCTCCATTTTTCAATCTGACAATGTTTAAAAATTTTGAACATATGTTCATTTTAATGAACATTCCTGTAACCTTCAAATTGTCATCTCATTACGACACCTTTCTCATTCCTGCAAAATTTTATCAAAACTGCCGCACCTCTCACAACACTTCTTCCAATCTCCCCGTAAAACCGGATTTTTTTTAAAAAATTGCCGCGCCCGGATCGCGGCTGCCTGTTGTCTGACATATCCGGGCCCGGTTCACGCCCCGATTGCCCTGTCAGACACAGAATAACTTCAAAATTTTTCGCATCGACCACAGAGCATATAACCCCGCATATCTTTGTTTCTTTTACCACACATGACCGAAGATTTCTGCAAGAGAACAGCGAGGAGGATCCGGAAGATCGGGTATGCACAGAAGATGGCTGTCCGCATCGCCCGGTTCTGCTATATTTTTATGCTGTTCTTGCGCGGGTTAATGGGACCATTCGGAGTCTCATTGCATGAATTGAATTGTTTTTCCTCCGGTTACGGGAAATTTTCTCTGGGCGCCCGGGCCGGTACGATCTCACCCGTCTCTTTTAGCATACCTCGATGACCGCCGGTCCGGCGGGCTGATCTCCTTGAACGGCAGTACGGCAAGCTCGCCGTCCGCCCGTGCAGGGCGCTCGTGAGTCACTGCGCAGCCGTGGCTCCTGCCGGGCCGGCACCTGAATTTGTGCGATGAGGAGTGGATGCTCCCGTTCGCGAGGAACGGAGGTTGGACAAAAATTTCAGTGATGATTGATATGAAAACCATAATCGAAAAGGAACCGGAGAGGTGCATCAGCACCCCGGTGACGGGAACAGAGGCAGATGCCGGACGTTCGGAATCGGAAGAGGTTTGTCAAAACCTCAACGAGGAGAAGGGAGGCATCAGCCCACCTTCGAAATCGGAAGAGGTTTGTCAAAACCTCAACGAGGAGAAGGGAGGCATCAGCCCACCTTCGAACGAGGATGAGGCCGGGCCGGACATATTCGCGTCCGGTGCGGCCGTGAGTGGAGAAGAGAACGAAGAACTGGAATGGGCAAGGAGGCATGTGCCGCCGGATCCATATGTTGCCGAGCGCAAGACCGAGATCATCGGATGGGGTGTGAAGCCAAGACACAAGGTGAAACAGAAATCATCAGGGACATCACCTGAGGAAGAGGAGGAGGAGGCATGACGAGAGGACGACCGATGACAAAAGCACTGGATGACGCACTTCCGGTTGCAAGAGCGAGAGGGAATGTCATGATGTTTTGTCCTGAGACGGAAAGTACGTGCGACCTGATGATGCGCACGTCCGTTCACCTTGTTTTTGTCCGGATCAAAAGAGTCACAAAAATCCGGTGCACAAAAGAAGAGATTGAGGCGGAGTGCCAGGAATGGCTCATCCTCCTCCGCTCGTTTCCTGTTTCGGAATCCATCCTCTGCGAGCTCTGGGTGTACACCAAACAAAACTCTAAGCGTTACTTCCGGGTCGGGAGTACCGGTCTTGTGGAGATTGGCCAAAACGGGAACCCGGTACGCCTGCCGGAAAAGGGGCCTGCCATCATCAGGAGAGACGCGACTACAGGAGAAACAGGACCTGCCCCGGCATAAAAGCTGCCTGCCGGGTTCACTATCAACACCCCTTTTTCGGGAGTGATCGGACTTAGGAGAGAGACCTGACCGGTTCTCGTCGGAGAGGTTTCCTCAGGTGACCTGTCCGGAGGGCATTTTCAGGACTAATTCGCCAAAACACAGGAATAATTATTTGCGAATCGCCAGATTTGCGGCCGGTTCATGGTATCCGGGGCAGTATTGTGCCCGGAAAAAAGACCAAACAGGCCCAATTACGGGCAGGATGGGTTACCGGGTCGGACTGTAGTCCCTGAAAGGGGAAACGGGGGGTTTTGAATCGGGGGAATCCGGATGGGGTTCCGGATGAGGTCCTGGGGGAGATCCAACTGCCGGACCCGTCCAGTAATATGAGAAAATCCAGGGAGACTTAGGGAGAGCAGGAGAGCCTCAGAGAAGAGATCACATCGTCTCCGTCGGTGAGGGGGCTCCACGCAACCTGTCCGGAAGGCATTTTTCAGGACTAATTCGCCAAAACACAGGAATAATTATTTGCGAATCGCCCGATTTACGGCCGGTTCATGGTATCCGGGGCAGTATCGTGGCCGGAAAAAAGACCAAATAGGCCTAAATACGGGCAGGATGGGGTACAGGGTCGG